>Ga0307378_10000890_pt1 | contig 50004 bp, 55 predicted proteins | sample UN1MG_FD_202238 | JGI IMG/M metagenome (GOLD analysis project Ga0307378, IMG submission 202238) | Soil microbial communities from Risofladan, Vaasa, Finland - UN-1 | ecosystem: Environmental > Terrestrial > Soil > Coastal area > Acid sulfate soil | place: Finland: Risofladan, Vaasa | collected... | reverse complement strand
ACTCTTTTTTATCACGAAGTTCACTAAATGCATGATCATTTAATTGATGCATTTCATACCATCTCACACTGGATGTATATCCGAGTTTCGCAGCTTTTTTTAACTGATCTAAAGCAATATCACTGTTCCCCAATAGTGCGTTTAACCGGACTGCGAGGTAGTTTATTAAGGGATGATTAGGTATGACTTTAAGCACCTCATTGCAAAATTTGAGAAAAGATTGACAATCAGCAGCCGTACTGGCTGCAAACGCTTTTTTCCCATTTTCTATGAAATTCTTGTCAATCTGCCCATTTGCAGAACAAAAGGAAGTTAATAGAATAATCCCTAAGAAATAGAATTTTACTGTTTTCATATTCTTCATTTTGTATCACTATTTTTTATGAAGTATGAATTTTCAAAATTGTTGTGCGTTCGTGCATTTGTTTATTGATTAACGTATAAGTCGTTTGCGATTGTCAAAAAATCAACTCTTACAAATTAGGTAATAAATGTAGGCTAAATAGGCAATTAAAAATAGTACTGCTTCCCAGCGATCTACCTTCCTTTTTTTGCCCATGAACATGGCAACAAACAAGAAAACAGTACCAACAATCAGCACCCATCCATCTATGTTAAAATCAATCGCATAGCTGACAGGTCTTACCAAAACACTGATACCAAGGATGAATAAAATATTGAAGATATTACTGCCAATAATATTTCCAACCGCAAGATCTGCTTTCCCTTTTCTGGCGGCCACAATAGAAGTAGCTAATTCAGGCATTGAAGTCCCTGCAGAAACGATAGTTAAACCGATAAGCTTGTTACTCACGTTCATAGCTTCGGCAATGCTTACGGCTCCATCAACCATCAATTTTCCTCCAATTATAAGTGCTGCTAAACCCAGAACAATAATTACCGCCACCCGGCCTGAGCCGTGTACCTTACCGGATTCAAATTGGAGGTGTTGGTCAGACCTCACCGCCCTAAAGATGTAATAGATAAATCCACAAAAAAATGCAAGCAACACAATCCCATCAATCCTTCCAAGAACATCAGATTCAGCATGAAAGAGAAAGCGGTCGTTTGCTAATATCATTAACACAACTATTGCTAGTAACGAGAATGGTATTTCTTTCCAAACGGTGGTGCCTTGCACTACCAGTGGAGCAATCAGCCCTGATACGCCAATAATAAAGAGCAAATTGAAGTTGTTGCTACCGATAATATTACCAATTACGATATCGCCTGCTTCAGCATTAATTGAAGCTATAACATTAACAATAAATTCAGGCATAGAAGTTCCGAAACCAACTACTGTTAACCCTATAACTAATTCTGAAATACCATACTTGCGGGCAATAGACGCAGAACCCTCTACCAACCACCCCGCTCCTTTAGCCAACAGACCCAATCCAAGCATTAACAGCACAATATTAATAACAATATTTTCCATGAAATATCACTTTATTACAGGCTAATTGTAAGTCTGATAATTATTTAAATTTCATTCTGTAATTTGCTGTTTATAATATTTTTCTTCACAAATTTAATGTTTTTGCATGCCGCGCAACGCCGCGCTAAACGAAGTTTACTCACTTCGTTCGTCAGATCGCTTCGCTAGTTTTTGTTATGTGCTGTTATTCCTAATTCCTTTTTAAATTCATAAATTAATTTCTCTTTTTCAACTTCATTTAACCAAGTTGTATTTATTGAATCAATGATTGTGGTATAAATATCATTCTTGTTCAAATTAAACGCTTTCATTAAAGCCTGATACTCTTCTGCAAGAGAATTATCAAACATTTTAGGATCATCTGTATTAATTGAAATTGGGATTTTTCGTTCCTGAAATATTTTAAATGGATGTTCATCCATAGATTTTATAACTTTTGTACGAAGATTTGAAAGTGGACATAATTCAATTGGGATTTTGTGTTCAGAAATGTAATCAAGTAACTTTTCATCTTCTATTGCCCGCGTACCATGTCCAATCCTATCAACTCTTAATTTTTTAATTGCTTTCCAAATGCTATCCGCACCAGCTGCTTCACCCGCATGAGCGGTAGTTTTGAAACCATAATTCCGTGCTTTTTCAAAAAGGTCTAAAAACAATTCAGGAGGAAAACTATTTTCCGAGCCTCCAATACCTATACCAATTATCCCAAGGACTTTAACTTCATTAATTTCATTAAGGGTTATCATTTCATTTTCTTGACCATAATCCCTCACTAAATCAACAATCAGGTTAATTTTTATCCCTGGATTTTTAATTACGCTTTCAGATATTGCTTCAACAATCCTTTGAATTTCTAGTTTCTTCTTGAAAAGAGATGGGGATATGAAAATCTCTGCATATTTTACGTTCTGGTCAATTAAATCCTTTAATACAGCATCTGAAATGATCTTAAGATCCTCGTATTCTTTTATAAACTGATTCTTCCATACCCACATTTCAATAAAGTGGTTGAAATCTCGATATTTAAATTTTTCTTTAAGCTGATTTAAATTAGTAACATCTTTATTGCCACCATATTTTTGAATCAAGTACCAAAGAGTTTTATATGGAATCGCCCCCTCTAAATGTAAATGATTCTCAATTTTCGGCGTGCTGTTAAAGTCCATAATTTCAGTTGTTTTGTAATCACAGTCATTTATTTTTGAATCAGACAAGATACAACTTGGACATACAATACCAATACTACCAATCATTGTTTTATTTATGAATTTACGTCTTGATATCATATTGGTGTCTTAATAGCACACAACGGGAGTCTGAGCAAAAACTCAATTACATATAAATATAGCTTCTTAGAATTAAACAGGGAGGATTTGGGGGCATCAAAATCTCTCATTATAATTGAACCAGTTTTTACAGCCTGAATAAAATACTGGTTAAATCGGCGTAAAAGAGGTCGTATTTCGCCCATAAGAACAAGCAAACAGCACTCCTTCAGTGCTTTAATGAGTTTTCCGGCACCTAATATTGAGATACATCGACTTAAGTTGTACCCGATAAACATCAGTCCAACCTCTTCTAAGACATTTGCCTTTCCCCGGACAAGGGTGAAGGTAAACCCCCGTTGTCGTTTCAGTGTTCCGAACATGTGCCCGGTGATCTGTTGTCGCTTCCTGTAGTGGTCGGGATTTTGATTTACTCTTTCTGCATTTTCTTCAGCTACATCCGCAAATTCACTGCGGTCGATATATCTTCCGTTTGTCTATTATGGGCAGGGTTTTACTATTTGTTTTCATTTAAATCTGGATTAGTATCAATAAGTTCCTGCCTATGTTTTCTATATTCAATAATTGGTCTATCTCCCATGATAAGGTGTTCATCAATTTTTAAACTGCTTTTCTTGGGCAATTGTGTTATTACAACTCTTTTGTCCTGTCTTAATATTACAATGCTAGAGATTTTACCAATAAAATTCATCAATTGTTTTAGCAAAGGAATTTTAATTAGTTTTTGATAATATCTGATATATATAATTGTGTTTTCTTCGTCAACGGGAACAAATGCTGCAAGCGCTCTTATTTTATCAGAAATAAAATTCTGCCAAACATTGGGATAATGAAATTGCAGATGGAAAAAGTTTTTATAACCGGTCAACTCATCAGGTTTTAGCGGTCGTGTTTCCCCATCATCTATAATATTATTGACATAAAATGTAATTAATTCCTTTTCCCTTACTACCACCGGTCCGTTGACTAAAGTTTTATTTCCTCGCCCAATAGTGGTTTTATGAACAAAAGGCAAATGCACAACGTCCAGCTGATTTTCAATAGCTCTGGAATAGTGAACATTCCAATAATCCTTGAAACTTGAATATGAAAAGTCTTTTAGCTCTTTAAAGAAAAAGGGTTCTTGTTGAATTTCATCATCATCTCCCCACCACAACCATATTAATCCATATGCTTCAAAAGTTTTATAGGATTGAACTTTCATTGTTTTAGGCACTGGTGAATTTTTCCCATTTGCCGGAATTGTTGTAACTATTCCCGATTTGTCATAAATAAAACCATGAAAAGGACATTCCAACTTTCCTTTAATAATTTTTCCACATGAAAGAGATACTCCCCGATGACAACATTTATCGGCAATACAACACACATTGCCTTTTTCATCTCTCCATAAAGATAGTTGTTCGTTAAAGCGCTTGACTCGAAGTGGCTTATGTTTATTTAGCTCTTTCGATTCAAGAATAATATACCATTGATTGTATATCATAATAATACATTTAAAAAGTTGTTATATCGTTCAATCAACCTTGCCCATAACGCCGCGCTAAACGAAGTTTACTCACTTCGTTCGTGAGATCGCTTCGCTAAGTTCGCACTGAGGGCGAAGGGTGCCGAGCTTGCCCGGTCAGACTGTAAAGCCCGCAAGGGCGGGACCAAATTGCGTTTAGCGTATTGTTCTGGCACGTGTTCGTGACGTTAAGATACGAGTTTCGGACGACAGCTAAAGCTTTCAAAAGCAATTTGGTTTAGCGCGGCGTTCAGGCACATTTCTTTTGGATGCAGTGAAACGAAGTTTCGCAGACAAAAGTTCAGCTTTAGCTGAACCGAAGGCCAATTCATTGGCCGAGCTCGGCGACTTCGTCGGACGTAGCCCCGATGAACCGGGGCGAAGTTTGAAGCCAATGTGCCTGAACGAATGTATATAGTTATTGATGATATATTTACTATATCTGCGGATGATATATCTTTTTTTTTTGCGTGTGTATCATTTTATTTTCTCCTCTAGAGTAAATCATCAATTGGATTTCTAAAGTTATCAAAATTTGTTTTTGATACATGCGTGTATATTTCTGTTGTCTTTGAGCTTTTATGACCCAACCAGGTTTGAATGTATCGTAAATCAGCTCCTTGCTCCAGGTGATGCGTTGCAAAACTGTGTCGTAAGGTATGTGGTGTAACATTTTTTTGAATACCAGCTTTTAGCGCTGCACCCTTTACAACATTTAAAATGCTAGTTGCACTATACTGTGATCCTGCTGCTCCTTCAATCAACCATGCCTTCGGATTTTCAAATTTATAATACTTCCATAATAATTCCGGCACTGGATTGGCCAACTGTACGTAACGATCAACCTTGCCTTTAGAGCTTCTAATCTTTATCAACATCCGGATTGAATCAATGTCCTTTACCTTCATATTTATTAATTCACTTCTTCTTAGTCCACATGAATACAACACAGAGATAATGGTCTTGTGTTTAATGTTAACTGTTACATTTAGCATCTCCCTTATCTCTTCCCTGTCAATAACATCCGGTAAGCTGGTTTCTCTACGCAGCCTCAGTAAATCATAATATTCCTTTTCTCTGCCTAAGACCTTTTCATAATAAAACTTAATTGCATTAATTCGCTGGTTTTGCTGACTCGATGAAATGGAATGCTCCCTGATCAACTCTAAAATATATTCGTTAATGTCTTCCTTTGAAATATCTTCTAATTTTTTGTCGGGGAAATATGCCTGGAAATCACCAAAATAGTTAGTGTATATCCTGATAGTATTCTCACTGTATCTTTTCTGTTCCAGTTTTTCGAGATAACCAGCAGGCAGCTGCATCTTTTCACCTGGATATGACTTTCCGGCAATGCCTTCACCGGACAGGCCATTTATAATATAACCAGGTAAAACAGAATATATTCTTGCTACTGAATAATCATTCGTTGCCGGATATTCTCTGATTGCAGGATTCGATTTTTCCCAATGAAGGCAGAGCGGCTTTAAGAATATCAGATAATCGCAACTGCCTCTATCTCGACAAGAAAGCCAAAATGCAGCTCTTTCACCGGGACAACGGCTCTTGCGGGTTTATGGTCTCCGAAAAAGGCGCCGTATACTTCGTTTACCCTGCCCCAGAGTGATATATCCGAAACATATACGGTGGTCTTTAAGACACTGTTCCTGCTGCTGCCGCAATCCTTAAGTATTATCCCTATGTTTTCAAGAACCTGCCGGGTTTGCTCCTCAATGCTGCCTGTAACTTTCTCTCCTGTAAAAGGATTTACCGGAAGCTGTCCGGAAACATAGACAATACCGTCATGGATCACTGCCTGTGAATAATGGCCAGCCGGTTCAGGGGCATTTACAGTAAAAAACTTTTCTATTCGCTTATCTTTCCTATTCATCCATTCTCTTAATATCTGCACCAATGGAGTTGAGCCTCCTGTCGATCTGTTGATACCCACGGTCGATCTGTTCAATATTATGGATCACGCTGGTGCCTTCTGCCGACATAGCTGCAATTAATAAGGCAACACCCGCCCTGATGTCGGGGGAGATCATGGTGGTTCCCCTGAGTTTTATCTTACGGTCATGACCAATTATGGCTGCCCGGTGGGGGTCACAAAGAATGATCTGTGCACCCATGTCGATAAGTTTGTCAACAAAGAAGAGGCGGCTTTCAAACATTTTCTGATGGATAAGCACTGAGCCCCTGGCCTGGGTTGCCGTGACCAGAAAAACACTAAGAAGGTCGGGAGTAAGTCCGGGCCAGATAGCATCCGAAATGATCATTATTGATCCGTCAATATAGGTTTCAATCTCGTAGCTGTCCTGTGCGGGTATATAAATGTCATCATCTTTCCTTTCGAGCTCTATTCCAAGTCTTCTGAATGAGTCGGGGATTATTCCAAGGTTATCGTATGATACATTTCTGATAGTAAGTTCCGAACCGGTCATAGCAGCCATCCCGATGAAAGAGCCTGCCTCGATCATATCAGGAAGTACAGAATGCTCACAGCCATGCAGTTCGCTAACACCATCAATAGTCAGCAGGTTTGACCCAATACCCCCGATTGAGGCTCCCATTCTTACAAGCATGCGGCACAACTGCTGCACATAGGGTTCGCATGCGGCATTATAGATAACAGTACGGCCTTTGGCAAGTACAGCTGCCATTATGATGTTGGCAGTACCTGTAAGAGAGGCTTCGTCAAGATGGATATAGGATCCTGTAAGATTCTTTGATGTGACATTATAGACGTAGTTGCCGGGATCATAGGTGAAGCTTGCCCCCAGTTTACTGAATCCGGCAAAATGTGTATCCATCCTTCTGCGGCCAATTTTATCACCTCCCGGTTTCGGCAGGCTTGCTTTTCCATACCTGGCAAGCATCGGTCCGACCACCATTACCGAGCCCCTGAGGGAGGCGCTTTGCTCATAGTATTCAGGAGTGTCGAGATAGGAAGGATCTACACTGGCAGCCTTAAAAGTGAACGAACCATCTGAGTTCCGATTTGATTCCACGCCGAGGTTTGACAGAAGCTTAATTAAGTTGCTAACATCACTGATATCCGGTATGTTATTGATCCTGACCTCATCCGGAGTCAGCAGGGTTGCACATATAACCTGCAGAGCTTCATTTTTTGCTCCCTGGGGTTCTATGCTCCCTCTGAGTTTTCTGCCTCCTTCAATAACAAATTTGCTCATCAATATTTACCCTGATGTTTTCTCTTTTGTTGTCTGGGATACTTTTGGGATTGCTGTGGTTTCTTCTTTTTGGGACCGAGGAGCTCCTTTGCTTCAAGAAGTTTAAAATTCTCCGGTAATATAAGCCGGTTTTCGGATAGCTCTATCAGATCCTTTGCAATGATATCATCAGTAATCTGACCACGGTTCCAGGTAATTGATGCTTTTTTCATCTGGTTGCCGATAAGAATAATTAGGTATCCTTTTTCTTCACCATCGTCCATCTTGCAAGCTTCTTCGATCATCAATTCTATAATCCTTCCATAGTGCAGATATCTTACCTCACCATTTTTATAGGGCACGATGGCTGGCTTTTCCATAAGTTTTTCCTTTTCCGGGGGCGGGTATGGAGAGTCAATATCAAGCTCAAAATCAGCTATAATGGCCAGATGGTCCCATAATATATGTTTTATATCACCAGCATCCCTTAGATTGGGATTCAGATTGCCCATTATCTGTATTATTGACCTTGCAGCCCTGCTCCTTTCTTCACGGTCGTCAATGGTTCTTATGTAGTCCACCATCTTTTGCACGTTCCTGCCATATTCGGGTAAATTCATCCTTTTTCTCTGTGTGTTATAATCAAAATTCATACTTAAAGGTTTTGTACAAAGCTATATAATTTAGTGGTAATATGTACTAAGTGGACTTTTTATTATTCAGCAGGGCAGGGTATAAAGATAACCTGTGGGAATGGAATCAATATATTTATTGCTAAATAATTTCATGTTTCCATCATTAGATTAAATTTGTACCAATTTTGCACTTTTCTTCTTGAAAAACCTGAAACGATGAAACTTCCTGCACTTATAATATTGCTGTGTACATTTAATTTTGTCCTGGCTTCAGACAAGTACCCGGTTAACGGAAATCTTAATGTAACACAGTATGAGTTTTCTGTTTATCTTTCAGACAGTTATGATATGATCAGGGGAGAGGCATTTATCAGGATCAGCCACACGGGTCCTTCCCCAGTGATCATGCTTGATCTTACAGGACTGAAGGAAGATGGGAAGGGGATGGTTGTTGAGAGATTAACGCTTAACGAAGAAGAGGTTGAGTGGGTTCATGTGGGTAATGAGCTGATCATTACGCCAGAAACGCCCAGGGAAAAGGGCGAGACCTCCAGAATACTGATTAACTACTTTGGAGTCCCAGGGGATGGTTTAATCATTTCACAGAACAGGTATGGTGACCGGACATTTTTTGCTGATAACTGGCCTGACAGGGCAAGGAACTGGATACCTTGCATTGATCATCCTTCGGATAAGGCACCGGTTGACTTCAAGGTATATGCTCCTTCGCATTACAAGGTTGTGTCCAATGGCCACCTCGTGGAGGAGAGCATCCTGAATGAGGGAATTAAACTGACTCACTGGAAGGAGGAGGTAAGCATACCAACCAGGGTGATGGTTATCGGCGCAGCAAGGTTTGCCGCCAGACTGGCTGGCAGGGTAGGAGGCACTGAAATATGGTCATATGTCTACCCTGAAGACCGGGAAAACGGATTTAACGATTATTCCCTAGCAGTTAAGCCTTTTACATTCTTCAGTGAGCAAATAGGCTCCTACTCCTATGAAAAGCTGGCGAATGTTCAGTCGAAAACAATTTTTGGAGGCATGGAAAATGCAGGGTGCATCTTCTATTCAGAAAGATCGGTCACCGGTAAAGGAGAATCGGAAAGACTGATGGCCCATGAGATTGCCCATCAATGGTTTGGAAATTCTGTAACAGAAAAAGACTGGAATCATATCTGGCTAAGTGAAGGATTTGCGACCTATTTTACTGCATACTATCAGGGATCGGTATATGGTGAGCCCAAATTAAGATCTATCATGCTTCTTGCCAGGAACAGGGTAATGAGCGCATATGAACGCAATCCTGCACCTGTGGTAGATACGACCATTACAGATTTAATGGATCTTCTAAGCACTTATTCGTACCAGAAAGGTGCGTGGGTACTGCATATGCTTAGGAGCGAGCTGGGTGATGGCCTGTTTATGCATGGTATCAGTACATTTTACAGCAGGTATCGCAACAGGAATGCTCTTACATCAGATTTCAGGAATACTATGGAAGAAATATCAGGCAGGGATCTTGATCAATTTTTCAACCAGTGGCTTTATCTGGAGGAGATCCCCGATCTTGAGATATCGTGGACATATAGCCCGCGAAGAAGAGAAGTAATTATGCTGGTGGAGCAGGTTCAACCCGGTAATGCTTTCAGATTTCCTCTTGATATTGAGATTCTTACTGAGGGTGACAGAGTATTGGAGTCGGTGGAGATAGATGAAAAGACTGAGAGACTGACCTTTAGAGCTGATAGCAGGCCTACAGAAATAAATCTGGACCCGGATGTTAAACTTCTCTATCACTGATCTTTAAAATAACCATATCAGCCGTGCCGCTTTTTCTTTATTTTTTTCCTTCTGCTTTTAACGAATTTGGAATTCCGGAACCTGAGGGCACTCAGGTCATCATTGACTGACACCTGTCTGACAGGTTCGAAGCCGCATTTCTTAAGAGGTTCCCAGCCTTTATCCCTGGAAATGTCTGATTTATACTTTGTTGAGGTTTTTTTTGGATATACTATCCAGAGCATACCATCTTCAGCTAGGTTGTGAATCGAAACTGGTGCCAATTCTTCAATATCAGCAGTTTCGTATGTAAAAATCAGGATGAACTCATATAAATACTTTGGGTCAATAACAGTATCCACATGTTTATCAGGAAGGATCTTTTCAACACTTTTTCTGAAAGCGCTGGCACCGTTCAGGATACATAACCTGGGGTAGTCCTTATAGTTCAGTTTCAATAAAAGTTCATTCATCTGCCAATAAGGAAAGAATTTGCAATGACAAAATTAAGAAAATAAATTATCCAACCATTTCATACCCGGAGCTAATATGGTTATGTGTCTTCATAATTTGGGAATTATAATAAAAAGCTCTTAAATTTGTAATAATTCGAAAAGGTGGGGTGCCTTAATAATTCGGGCTGAGATCATACCCTGATAACCTGATCCGGATAATGCCGGCGTAGGGAAGCAGATTTGCCTCAATCTTTTGAATTTACATATTAACCCTAAGTCAAAAGGACATGAAAAGAACTACTCTTTTATTTATCCTGTTTATCTCCTCTTCGATACTGCTACGTTCAAATGTAGTTCCATCACGGTACTCAATAAGCGGATCGGTCGGTGATGAATCGGGGAACCCATTGTCCGGGGCAACAATAATATTGGAAGGGACATATCTGGGAACCAGCAGCGGCCTTAATGGCACATTTATCCTCAGGAAAATACCGGAAGGCATCTATAATCTGAAAGTCTCCTACCTGGGATACGCAACTGTGGTAAAAGAAATTGAACTCTGGTCAGATGTAACGCTGGATATAACATTGACCCCCACATCAATTGTGGCTGATGAAATAATAGTGAAAGGTGTAAGAGCCTCTTCTGAAACACCTGTTGCTTTTACAGAGTTAAACAGCGAGCTGATAAGAAAACTGAACACAGGTCAGGATATTCCATATTTACTTTCCAGGGTGCCCTCACTGGTTGAAACATCTGAGGCAGGAACCGGGATAGGGTACACCAATTTCCGTATAAGGGGTACTGACCCCAGCAGGATAAATGTAACAATTGATGGAATACCACTGAATGATGCTGAATCACAACAGGTTTTTTGGGTCGACATGCCTGACCTGGCGGGATCTGTTGACGATATCCAGGTTCAGAGAGGCGTTGGCACATCAACTAACGGTGCGGCGGCATTCGGGGCAAGTGTTAACCTGAAGACGGTAAATCCTTCAGAGGAGGCCTACGCGGAAGTCAGCACTTCTTATGGTTCATTTAACACATTCAAAGGTTCATTAAAGGCAGGTACCGGTTTACTGAAAGAAAAATTCGTGATGGATATAAGGATTTCAGGACTGATGTCCGACGGATATATCCAGAGGAGCGGATCAAGTCACAGGTCACTGTTTATGACTTCTGCATATAAACTGACGAAGGGCAGACTGAAAGTCAATTTTATACATGGGGAGGAAGTAACCGGGATTAGCTGGTGGGGTGTGCCTGCCGACAGTCTGGCTGCTAACAGGACCTACAATCCGGCGGGAAAATATGTTAATAGCTTCGGTCTGCTTGAACATTATCATAGCCAGGAGGATAATTATACCCAGACACATTTCCAGCTAATATATAACTGGCAATTCAATAAGAATCTTTACCTGAATATAGCTGCTCATTTTACCAGGGGATTGGGCTATTATGAGCAGTACAGAGAGGATGATGACCTTTCGGATTATGGCCTTTCAAGCTGGGTATATGCTGGTTTAATCGAGATAAAAAGTACGGACCTTGTAAGAAGGAAATGGATGTTCAACTACTTTGGAGGGATGGTCTATAACCTCCATTATAATAAAAACCGCCTGGAGGCTGATCTCGGCGGAGGGTTTAACAGATATTTAGGGGATCATTTTGGCCGCATAATCTGGATGAGACATGCCGGAACGACTGAAAAGGACTTTTTATGGCATACCAATGGTGCCCTGAAGGATGATTTCAACATTTTCGGGAAGATCAATTTTCAGATGACTGAAAAACTTAACCTTTTCACCGACCTGCAGTACAGATATATTTACTATTCCATGAATGGCGACGATGACGATCTCAGGGAATTAAACCTGAATAAAAAATATCATTTTATAAATCCGAAAGCGGGCCTCTTTTACAGATTCTCAGCCCGGCACGAAGCATATACCTCCTTTTCTGTTGCTAACCGGGAGCCAACAAGGGCCAATTTTAAAGATGCAGCCGGTGATCCTGCGGCAATGCCCAGACCCGAGTGCCTTCTTGATCTGGAATCAGGATACAGGTATAAGTCGGCTTTATCGAACCTTGGTATAAACCTTTATTATATGATCTACAAGGATCAACTGGTACCAACGGGTGAACTTAGCAATGTAGGATATCCGATAATGACCAACGTTGAGAAAAGCCACCGGGCCGGTATTGAATTATTGGCGGGGATAAAACCATTCAGGATGCTCGAGTGGAATGCAAGTCTTACTCTGAGCAAAAACAAAATCCGGGATCACACAGAATATTATACCGATTATGAAAACTTCACCGGTGAGCTGTTCTATCTGTCAAAATTCCTCGGAGATGTTGATATTGCTTATTCTCCGTCGGTAATTGCTTCAAATGAATTTTCGGTTTACCCTGCCAGGAATCTCGCTATTCATATTATCAGTAAATATGTGGGGAAACAGTATTTTGACAATACGGCAAGCGACCTTCGGAAGATAGACCCCTATCTGGTAAGCAACCTGAGGCTGGATTACAGTTTCAGCTTAAAAATGATTGAACGGATAGATCTTCAGCTGCAGGTAAATAATCTGCTTAATAATATGTACCTGAGCAATGGTTACGGGGGCTACTGGTACGAGGATGGCGAAGAACATAACTGGGCATATTATTTCCCTCAGGCAGGGATAAACTATATTACCAGGCTTACCATAAGATTTTAGCTTATGTCACAGTGGATTTCAGGCCATCTGATAGAAATCTTTGGAGCCGTAGCAGGAATTGTTTTCGTATACCTTGAAATCAGGCAAAATATATGGTTGTGGCCTCTGGGGATCGTTACTTCAGCAGTATATATCTGGGTATTTTACGACTCAAAATTCTATGCAGATATGGGATTGCAGTTCTATTACTTAGGGATAAGCGCCTTTGGCTGGTACTGGTGGCTTAAAGGGGGCACGGCCGGCGATACCAATCTGCTTTCCATATCCAGGTTAAGCAAGTCCCTGATCATGCGATATGTAATGGTGTTCATTCCCCTGCAGTTGCTGATCTGGTTTGTATTAAAGCATTTTACTGACTCTCCGATACCTGCCTGGGATGCATTCACTACATCGGTATCAATAATCGCAACATGGATGCTGGCACGTAAGATATTGGAGCATTGGATCTTATGGATAGTAGCAGATACGGTATCAATTTGTCTTTACATCTACAAGGGATTATTCCCGACTGTTATTCTGTTTTCGGTTTATACCCTGATGGCCATCACTGGATATCAGGCATGGAAAAGGGATTTTAATATGCAAATCGAAAAAACAAATATATGACAAGCCTGGTTGTAATTCTGGCAAACGGGGAATTCCCTCATAACGGGATTCCCCTGGGCTACCTTGGCAGGGCCGGGAGGATTGTGTGTTGCGATGGAGCGGTTAAAAAACTGGTGGAACACGGAAAGGAGCCATGGGCTATAGTCGGGGATCTTGACTCAGTTCCCGACTCCCTCAAAAAGAAGTATCGTGCTTTACTTCATCACGATAATGACCTGCAGATAAATGATCTTAGCAAAGCGGTAAAATATTGTATCACAAAAGAGATCAGCGAGGTGGTAATTCTGGGTGCTACAGGAATTCGTGAGGATCATACAATTGGGAACATCTCCCTGCTCGTTGATTATGCTGAATCTGTTGAGGTTAAGATGGTAACAGACTGGGGAGTGTTTATTCCGGTAGTTTCCCCGGCCACTATTTCAACATGGCCGGGGCAGCAGGTCTCAGTCTTTTCACCGGATCAGGGAACGAGGGTCAGGGCTGAAGGGCTGAAATACTCTCTTGATAATGTTGTTCTCAGTAACTGGTGGATCGGAACGTTGAACGAAGCGGTGTCTGACAAAATTGTGTTAAAACCTGAGTCCGGCAGAGTCATCGTATATTTGAATTTTTAAGCTTCAACAAAATATTACTGATACCTGATCGCCCTGTTCCTTGCTCCTGTCTTGATGCAGATCCGGTGTGTGTGATCTTTCACCGGTGTATAATTAAAGATTCCTGATTTTGTAACCTGACTGTTACATTCAGGCTGTTTCAATAGATACTGTAACTCCCGGCAGGAAAATTACAGAAAATTGAAACAGCTTATTTTTTTATTACCATTAATCTGGCAAACCTGAGCAGTAGCTTTTTTTCTCCACCCTGCTCAAAATCTACGATGGCGGTTGTATTTGGAGCTTCACCTTCAATCTTCTTCACCCTGCCCTGACCAAATCTCTCATGAACTACATCTGTCCCGGGTCTAATTTGATCAAGGTCAGAAGTATATGAGAAATTATTGCCTGCAGGTTGACTCCCGGATATTTTGCCCAGATTCCTTCTGTCAGAAAATTCTCCCTTGTTTACTGATGGGGAATAATTATTCCCGGTGATGTTCTCTCTAACCATTCTTCGCCTGGCGCTGATCGGGATGCCCCCTGTCTGTGGATAGTCAAGATATTGTTCATCTATCTCTTTTAAGAAGCGGCTCGGCGAACAGCTTTCCAGATTTCCCCATTTATACCTGTTCAATGCATAGGAAAGGGTAGCCTGCTCCCTGGCGCGGGTCAGTGCCACATAGAACAATCTCCGTTCCTCTTCAATATCCTTGTTGGTGGAAAGCGATAAAAGGGATGGAAACAGGTTTTCTTCAAGGCCTGCTACGTAAATGCACCTGAATTCCAGCCCTTTGGCTGAATGAACGGTCATCAATGTAACTTTATTCCTGTCTTCTTCATCTTCATTATCCTGGTCGGTCAAAAGGGCTATTGACTCCATATATGCCCCAAGCCCTGATGGTTCACCGTTGGTCCCGGCTGCTTCGGTGAACTCCTTGATGGCATTCAGGAGCTCCTGCAGGTTCTCATATCTGCTAACCTCCTCAGGTGTTTGTCCCTCTCTGAGTTCTTTTCCAATACCGGTCTCATTTATGACCACACGGGCTGACTCGTAGGCGTTTAGTTTTTGATTCCCGGAGATAAGGTTATTTATCAAAATGGTATATGCTTCCACTCTTTTCCATGTTGACGGTGTGAAAAGTGGCTCGAAAGAGGCTCTTCCCGATACTATCGACCAGGCAGGAATATCATGCTGCGATGCAGCCTCAAATATCCGGTCGGTTGATGTTTTCCCGATTCCCCTCTTCGGGTAATTTATGGTTCGCCTGAAGGCCTCTTCATCTATCGGATTGATGATCATCCTGAAATATCCAAGGATATCCTTTATCTCCTTTCGCTCATAAAATGAGAGGCCACCCCAAATTTTGTACGGGATATTCTTTTTTCTGAAAGTCTCTTCAAATATCCTCGACTGGGCATTGGTCCTGTAGAGTACTGCAAAGTCTTCCCATTTGATCTGTTCCGATAAACTTTTATCAAATATATCGGAAGCTATCCTGAATCCCTCCTCCGCGTCGGTCATCGACTGCAGAACATTTATTTTCCGACCGGTGACATTCTCGGAAAATACTGTTTTCTTGATCTGACCGGTGTTCATGTGTATTACACTGTTTGCGGCGTTTACTATTGTCTTTGTTGACCTGTAATTCTGTTCCAGCTTATATAGCCTGTAATCGGGATAATCAATTCTGAAATTGAGGATGTTTTCAATTCTGGCACCCCTGAATGAGTAAATGCTCTGGGCATCGTCGCCAACCACACACAGGTTTCTGTGCAGCTCTGATAGTTTTTTGACGATCAGGTATTGAGCCCAGTTGGTATCCTGGTATTCATCAACAAGAATATAGTTGAATTTTGAGCGGTATTCATTAAGGACCTCCGGGAAATCACGCAGTAAAATATTGGTATTCAGCAGCAGATCATCAAAATCCATCGCTCCGGCTTTGTAACATCTCGCTGAATAGCGCCTGAAGATCTCTGCAACCTCGGGCACCCTGTTCCTCTTGTCGGTCTCAACTGCTGTAGAGTATGCTGAATAACCAGATGCGGTAATCAGATTATTCTTGGCGGTTGATATGCGGGCAGCGACAGATGAAGGTTTATAGACCTTATCATCCAGACGCAATTCATTTATAATTGACCTGATCAGGCTCCTTGAGTCGGTGCTGTCATAGATTGTATAGGAGGAGGGGTATCCCAGTTTATCCGATTCTTTTCTGAGTATCCTTGCAAAAATGCTGTGGAAGGTTCCCATCCACAGGTATCTTGAATTGTTGTAGCCTGCGATGCCAATGATCCTTTCCTTCATTTCGCCGGCTGCCTTGTTGGTGAACGTGAGTGCAAGAATTTTTCCGGCATCTGTCCCATTGCTGAGCAGATATGCTATCCGGTAGGTCAGGACACGGGTTTTGCCTGCACCTGCTCCGGCAATAACCAGGGCAGGGCCTTCAGTATTTACTACTGCCTCTTTTTGCGCATCATTCAGCTCATTCAGGAATCCGGCGGACATATCGGAGCATGCTTATTTTAGTGACTGCCAAAGTTAATAAATACTCGAATCAGAAACCACCTGACCGTGCCGAATTAAAAGGGAACTTATTAACAATCATCCAATTCATATTTATATAATATGCTGGTTTGCAAAGGCCACATACAATTATTATACTTGCAATCGGTTATATCATTATACACAGGCTGAACTTTTTTTGATTGACAACTTGCATTGAACCAGAAGTGAAAACCAGACTGATCATTCTTTTACTACTATTTCCGGCAGTGCTATGGGGGCAGATCAGTGCACCCGGCAGTAATGCAGTCAGGAATACAGATTATCCGTCAGCCATTCCTGATGACCCGATATTCATTTTTTGTTCTGTCGATGGCAGCGACAAGGGCTCGCTGAGAGCCGACAGTCCGGGAGGAACAGGTCCGTATACATTTAACTGGTCGGCCTGGGACACTGTTGCAGATGCTTTTTTATTGCCGGTCAGGACTGATATTGATATGACCTTCTCTCTTGCAGATAGCCTCGGTGAGGGTGGATACCAGGTCCATATAACTGATGGCTCAGGGTATGATACAACACTGGTTGCCTGGGTGCATATTGATTCTCCCTTTGTTGATGCAGAGTTACAGGATTTCAAATGCCCCTTCGTAGCTCTCAACGGAACAGTGGACCCAGATCTTTTCTACTATGAAGATTTAAGCAGTGGCTTGCAGGTTCAATTACCTAATGATGTAGGCTTTATATGGTCATCAAGCCCTGTCTCCTCGATTCCAAACTCCGACCACGAGCTTAATCCCATAACCTATGATCCACCTCTTGAGGATGTCTGGTATAAGCTCGAGGTGACCGACAGTTTTGGTTGCGGGAATGAATCTACATTTTTTTATGAGTCGATACATGTTCTTGCCGATTTTGGTGTGAATCCTGATCAGGGTGAGGCTCCCCTGGAGGTTTTTATCACTGATAATTCTATCAGGGCTTTGAACTATTTGTGGAGATTTGGTGATGATTCCCTGTCGACCAGCCCGGACCCTGTGTCTCACATTTACTACAAGCCGGGGGAGTATAATTTACACCTGTCGATTGAAAGTGATAAGTATTGTGTTGATTCGATGAGTCTTAATATCACGGTTGAACCATCGTCACTGGACATACCTAACGTTTTTACACCCGATGGCAATGGTGATAACGATTTCTTTTATGTTGAATCAAAATCATTAAGGTACCTTTCGGTACAGGTGTTCAGTAAATCGGGGCAGAGAGTATATCTTTTTGAAGGCAAGGAAGATGCGTTGAAGGACTGGCAGGGATGGGATGGATATATAGGAGGCAGCAAGGCCAGCCCGGGTATCTACTTCTATATCATCATGGCAATAGGCTGGGATAATGTCATTTATGAAGGGGAAGAGCACAGGGGATTCCTTTATCTGTACAGGTGATCTCTGTTAAATCTATATTATAATATATAGTTGAATAGGTTTATAGAGGTTCATGGAGCCTGCCTGCAGGCAGGATTTATACGGGAAGGTTAGAAAGGTTTATCCCTGCCCCCTGACCCTTGCTCCCTGCCCATTCACCCATTAAAATTACCGATTCACCGATTATAATATTAATTTATCGAAAAAACTTTGAAAACCAAAAAAGTTTTACAATACTTGCAGCGAATTTTGAGTTTATGGAACCACAATACAGGGAAAGGATTATTGAAGAATCGGCTCAGCTATTCCTGAGGTACGGAATAAGAGCTGTAACCATGGATTTCCTGGCTAATGAGATGGGAATATCCAAACGTACCATTTATGAGATATTCAGGGATAAGGATGATCTTTTATATGCGGTATTCATTTACATGGGGAAGAAGCAGATGGCTTTAATCATCCCGCTGATTGAGAAATCAGAAACAGTAATTCATGCTGTATTTGAGCTTCTGGATATTATCGGGAATCATATGCGCCGGATAAATCCGCTGTTTTTTGAGGATCTTAAAAAGTATCACCACGGAGTGGACAAGAAACTTGAGGGAAAAAGGTTTGATACTGATATGTCGATAACAATGAATATTGTCGAAAGAGGTATTAAAGAGGGTGTATTCAGGGATGACATTAACAAGAACCTGGTAAACAGGGCTCTTCATGGGATATTCATGATTACAGGTGACTTTAACCTGTTTCCGAGAGAGGAATTCTCAAGGCAGGAGGTGGTTAAGGATTTCTTCCTGAATTATTTAAGGGGGATCTCAACGACCAAAGGTTTCAACCTGATAAACATATGTGAACGTGAAATGTTAAAATAGATAAAATAAGGATGAGTTATGAATAAAATTCAATTGGCTTCCAATATTGTTGTGATGCTGCTCGTTGCCACCGGGTTATTTGCTCAGGAGGATACTAAGTTGGCACTTAGTCTGGATGGAGCAAAGGAATATGCACTGCAGCATAATAAGATGATAAAAACATCAAAATATGATTTGCAGGCGGCTGAAATGGCAAAATGGGAGGTGATCTCTGCCGGACTGCCAAGAGTGGACGGGAGTGCTTCCTTAAGCGATAACCTGAAACTAATGACCACATTGTTGCCGGGTGAGTTCTTCGGGCAACCGGGGGAAAAGATCCCCGTTCAGTTCGGATCAAAGTATAATACGGGCTATGGTGTGCAGGCAACCCAGCTTCTATTCAATGCACCCTATTTTGTCGGGATACAAACTGTTAAACTGGCAGAGGAAATTAGCCGGCAGGCTCTTGAGAAGTCGGAGATTGATGTTAAGGAGATGCTTGTCAACACGTATTATCTGATCCTGATCTCTGAAGAATCGCTTGTTGTGATGAATGAAACGATGGCCAACCTGAATAGCGTTTATGGATCGACAAAGGCGATGCATTCGGTAGGTATGGCTGAAATTACTGATGTTGACCAGATGCTTTCAAATGTAAATATCCTGAAATCAAATATCAGCTCCCTGGAGCGGAACCTTGAGCTCAGTTATAATCTTTTAAGATTTCAACTTGGGGTAGGCATGGAAACAGAAATTGAGCTGACCACAACGCTGGAAGCTATTCTAACGACTACTGATATATATTCTGTGCTGGATCTGGAATTTGATCTGCGGAACAATATAGATTATAAACTATTATCTAGTCAGGAAGAGATACAGGCTTTGAATCTGAAGAACGAAAAGGCCAGTCTGCTCCCGACACTTTCAGCCTTTTACCAGTGGAACAGAAATGGAATGGGAGATAAGCTGAACGACCAGCAGTGGTTTCCGAATTCAATGCTGGGGTTTCAGATCTCGGTTCCGATCTTTGCAAGCGGTCAGAGATATTCGAAGATAAAAAAAGCCCGGATCAACCTTGAAAAAGCACAGACAAGCAAGGATATGATCTCAGACCAGTTGGAACTGTCTGAAAAGCAATTGAGGTACAATATGATAAATGCCCGCGAGCAGTTCGACACCCAGAAAGAGAACGTCGAAGTGGCCATGAGGGTTTACAGGAGTTTTGAAAACAAGTACAAGGAGGGAATTGCTTCAAGCCTTGATCTGACACAGGCTCACAATAATTATTTACAGACGCAGAATGGTTTATTTGCTGCTATAATGGACCTTCTGCAGACAAAGCTTGCACTGGATAGGTTGCTTAATAACATCTGATAAAATTGATTGTCAAAATAATATTCATAAAAATGAAACACTTAAAGTCAACATCAATAATTGCTCTGGCAGTAATAATGGTTACCGGGTGCAAGCCTGAGGGAGAGAGCAGAGCTGATTCAAAAAGAGATGCTACAGTTATAGAAGGAAAGGCGATCCTGGTAAAAACCCAGGAACTGGCACTGGTAAAAATTTCCAGAACTATTGATTATACGGCTACTCTTCAGGCGTTTGAGGAAGTTCATCTTGCTCCGGCTGCACCCGGCAGGGTAAATCATATCTATGTGGAAATTGGAGACAAGGTTAATAAAGAGACAAAACTGTTTCTGATGGACCAGACACAACTTGGTCAGGCCCAGGTTCAGTTAAAAAGCCTTGAGACCGATCTGGGAAGGATGGAAACACTGCTGGAAACAGGCAGCATTACACAGCAACTGTATGATCAGCTGAAAACACAATATGATGTAACCATGAGTAACGTAAGATTCCTGAGTGAAAATACGGTGATATATGCTCCTTTTTCAGGAGTAATTACCGGAAAATATTTTGAGAATGGTGAAATGTTTTCCGGTGCGCCAAATACTATGGCAGGTAAAGCAGCTGTAGTTACTCTCATGCAAGTTAATCCCCTGAAATGTCTTGTAAGTATATCTGAGCAGTATTATCCTCTCTTCAGGAAGGGAATGAAGGCGCAGGTTAAGGTTGATGTATTTAAGGATGTTGAATTTTCCGGAAATGTAATCCTGGTTCACCCCACAATCAATCCCATGACCAGGTCATTTGATGTTGAAATTGAAATTCCCAATTCAGATGACAGGCTTAAGCCGGGAATGTTCGCACGTGTCTCTATGTTCCTGGGGGAAGAAGAGACCTTTGTAGTACCGGCAAACATAGTGCTACAGCAGGAAGGCACAAATCTGAAATATATTTTCAGGGAGAATAAGGGTTTTGCCGAAAGAATTGATGTGACCATTGGAAAACGATATGATGACAGGCTTGAAATAATATCATCAGAATTGAATCCGGGTGACCAGTTGATTATACAGGGTCAGGCACGGCTTTCCAATGCTGACAGGGTAGAGGTGGTAAAATAGGAATAGATAACGGACATTAAATAGAATTATAAGATGAGCATATACAGTAATGCAGTAAAAAGACCACTGACTACGATCCTGATATTTGTGGCATTGATCGTGATGGGTATGTATTCACTCATTAATCTGCCGGTTGACCTCTATCCCGAGCTGGAGCCGCCATTTGTCTCGGTTCTTACAATGTACAGTGGCGCGAGTGCCTCAGATATCGAATCAAACGTTACTGAACTTATTGAAAACAGTTTAAATTCAGTCAGTAACTTAAAGGATATAAGCAGCGTATCAAGCGATAATACATCTATTATGTTCCTCGAGTTTAAATGGGGGCATAACCTTGATGAGGCGGCAAATGAGATAAGGGATGCGCTGAGCTTCATCGAACCTTATCTTCCTGAAGATTGTGAAAAGCCGACAATTCTCAAGTTCAATTCGAGCATGATGCCCATCCTTTTTATGACAGCTACTGCTGATGAAAGCTACCGGGGTCTTGAAAAGATACTTGAAGAAAAACTTGTAAACCCTCTGAACAGGATTGAAGGCGTTGGGTCAGTCGGTATCTCCGGTGCACCGGGACGAAGGATATATATTGATGTTGATCCAAGAAAAATGGAGGCGTATAACCTTAGTATTGAGCAGATTGGCAATATACTGAGAATGGAAAACCTGAATACACCTGCAGGATTTGTGGAAATGGGATCTCTCGATTACCCACTCAGGATACAGGGCGAATTTTCGGACAGTGAATACCTGTCGAACCTGGTTATCGGCAGCAACGACGGGACCACCATTTTTTTAAAGGATATTGCTGATATTAATGATAAGGCCAGGGAGACCAAACTGGAGGAGAAGGTCAATGGCAACAAAGGTGTCAGAATGTTTGTTCAGAAGCAGTCAGGCGCAAATACCGTCGATGTAACCAAAAAGGTGTATGAAACCATAGATGAGATCATGGTTGATCTTCCGGCGGATGTTAAGATTCAGACAATATGGGATTCAGCTGAATTTATTACCGGATCGATCAGTAACCTTACAACCACATTGCTTTTTGCCGGAATATTTGTTATCCTGGTCGTTTTATTCTTTCTGGGGAGATGGAGAGCAACCTTTATTGTCATTCTTACTATCCCGATCTCACTTATCGTAGCCTTCATTTACCTGTTCATTTCGGGTAATTCGATCAATATAATCTCATTGTCATCACTATCCATAGCTATTGGAATGGTTGTAGATGATGCTATTGTAGTGTTGGAAAATATTACCAGACACATTGAAAGAGGAAGCAGGCCAAGGGAGGCAGCAATATATGCCACAAATGAAGTATGGCTTGCTGTCATCGTCACAACCCTGACCATCGTTGCGGTATTTTTCCCGCTGACTTTTGTAGGAGGAATGACTGGCGTCTTGTTTAAGCCACTGGGCATAATAGTTACTCTGACCGTAATAACTTCAACTGTTGCTGCCATCACACTTACACCTACCATGAGCTCCCTGATGTTGAAAGTGAGGCCAAAAACGAAAAAGCCGAAAGCACTCAGTTATGACAACACGATCAGGAGGGGTCTCAACAAGCTTGATTCTTTTTATGAAAGAACCCTCAGGTGGGCCCTGATGCACAAGTCTGCGGTCTCGGTTATGGCTATCCTGATATTTGCAGGCTCCATGTTGCTGATGTCTCAGGTAGGAACAGAGTTTATACCGGAATCTGACCAGTCGATCCTCTATACTACAATTGAATTACAGACAGGGGTAAGGGCGGATGAGACATTTAAAATAGCTTCAAAACTGGATACAATAGTTCAGGAATATATTCCTGAGGCTGAACTGGTGGCAACCTCTTCCGGGGCTGATGACTCTGGTGGATTTGCAGCTCTGTTTGGATCAGGCGGTGTTCATGTAATTGCCCAGAATATCAAGCTTGTTCCCATAGGGGAGAGGAGCCGGTCAGTCTGGGAGCTGGCTGAGATTCTGCGTAATGAACTTGAAAAAATACCCGAGGTAGTTAATTACTCGGTTACAACAACAGGCCAGGGTATGGGCTTTGGTGGCAACACGATAGATGTTGAAATATATGGATACGATATTAACCAGACAAATGCTGTTGCTGAGGATCTGGAGTTGAGGATGAAATCAGTTGAGGGAGCGAAAGATATCCAGATTAGCCGCGATAAATCCAAGCCTGAGCTTCAGATAGTACTCGATCAGGAGAAAATGATGCTTCATGGTCTAAATACAGCTACGGTATCGAATGCGGTCAGAAACCGTATTCAGGGTATGACCGCTACCCGTCTTCGTCAATTCGGTGAAGAGTATGATATTGTTGTCAGGTTCAAGGAGGAATACAGGAATTCCCTTACTGAGGTAAAGAATATCTCACTAATGAGTCCGCTGGGGCAACTGGTCAGGTTGGGAGAAATTGCGGAGATCAAGGAATTCTGGGCTCCCCCAAATATCGAGCACAAACGAAAGGAGCGAATCGTAACTGTATCGGCTACTCCTTACAAGCGTGCAATAGGAGAAATGGCAATCGAATTGCAGGGGATTATTGAAGAAATGGAAGTGCCGGAGGGAGTACAGGTTCAGTTATCCGGAACCATTCAGGAACAGCAGGAAGCATTTGCAGACCTTGGTTTACTGATGCTATTGAGTATTGTGCTTGTTTACCTGGTGATGGCATCTCAGTTTGAATCACTTAAAATGCCATTCATTATAATGTTTTCCATCCCATTTGCATTCTCCGGGGTAGCGCTTGCCCTGTTTATTACCGGTACAACATTAAGTGTTATTGCAGCAATCGGGGCAGTAATGCTAATTGGCATAGTTGTAAAGAATGCCATAGTCCTGGTTGATTATATAAACCTCATGCGTGACCGGGGAATGGAACTCTATGAAGCTGTAGCAACATCCGGAAGGTTACGACTGCGTCCTGTACTGATGACTTCATCTACCACAATACTTGGAATGCTTCCCCTGGCAATGAGTGTGGGTGAAGGATCAGAAATATGGAGTCCTATGGGAATATCTGTAATTGGAGGACTTATATTCTCAACACTGGTAACAATGGTTCTTGTACCTGTTGTCTACGTAATTTTTGCGCGTCGCGGAGAAAGAAACAGAAAAAGGAGATCGCTCTGACAATACACTTTTCTTGAGAACGGCGACTCAAATAACCAAATGAATTAAAATCATGAAAGCAGTATTTATTATATTTAATCAGGCCCATACGGAAAAAGTTGAACATATTTTGGATACCCTTAAGATAAATGGGTACACTCAATGGACAAACATGAAAGGACGGGGCAGCAGGGGAGGAGTTCCGCATATGGGTACTCATACCTGGCCGGAGATTAATTCTGCAACGTTGACGATAGTTGATAATGAAAAGGTTGCCCCATTACTGGAATCTGTTGAAAAGATGGACGAGACAAACAGGGATGTGGGAGTACGGGCATTTGTGTGGGATATCTTGCAGGAGGTTTAGAAAATATCACAATAATCTCACGTTATGACCGCCATGGTGTGCATCAATACCAACTCCATCGGTGTGCTGACCGGTAATTAAACCGGGATGATCATAGGTAAAACCAGATACAACATGTCTGGAGCAATTCCCAAAGATGCTTGATGGCCGGGGATATGTAGAATTACTTATTAACAAATTCTATTATCCCGATAAGATCTTCTTCCTTCCTGAATTTAAGCTTTGCCTTCTTAATATGAGATTTGATCTCATCGCTATGTTCGTAAAACAGATCAAGTAATGCTTTTTCGGTAGGGATATCAGATAATTCACCTTCCCCGATACGCAGATAATAATCCGGACTCACCTCCCTGAACCTGCCGGGCTGGGCATCCTGGTAAGCTGCTTCAGGCTTTGGGGGTTCATAAATGATTTTGTGTCTCTTGTAAAGTGTAACATTGCCCTCAACAAGAACCTCAAGGTATCCGTTCCTGGTTCCCCCGGGGACCGGGTAGGCCGTATATATAAACAGATCATCGTTAAGGGTTACCCTGAGGGCATATTTCCCGGGATCCAGTATCAAGGATTCATTAGCACGTTCAAATTCGAAATTGTCACTATAGACATTATACCTTAACGGGATATCCACAAAAGTTTTATTGTCACCGGTAACGAACTGGCCCGGGGAGTATACCGGATTCAGGTATGGTGTTCCGGACAGGACTGCACTGTCAGGATCCAATACTTTTTTCATTCTGAATTCATCCCGGAAATCATTCAGTTGTCTCATGTCATAGGTGACCATGTTAATGGTGCCGATATCTGTCACCTGTCCAAATGAAAGAATTGATGCCGAGATACACACTATCAAAATAATGGTTTTCATGATATTCATCTTCAGGGTTATTAAAAATGCAAAATCGAATTTCTGAAGGAGCATGCTTAATTAACTTATTGAACGCCTGCCTGTTGTCTTACAGGAATCGGCCAGTGATAATCATAAATAGCCGTCAAAACCGGTCCCAGGCAGATTAACATGGTTACAGGCTATTCAGAAATTTAACGATCTCTTTAAGGTCACTTTCTTTTTTCATTTTCAGCCTGTTATTCTTCATAAAAGTTTTGACTTCCTGCCGGTGGATGCCGCATAGTTCCAGGAATTCACTTTCCTTTGTGATGAATTTTTTCTCTCCATTTTCACCCTCCTGAAGGAAGTATTCAGAGGGTAATTTAAAAAAATTGCCAGGTTTGGTATCCGTATAGGCACCTGCAGGTTCTGGCCTGTCATACCTGACCTTATATTTTTTGTATAATGAAAAATTTCCTGTCTCAAGCAGCTCGAGATAGCCTTTGTTGGTAATTTTATTATAGTTATAATCAGCAAATACAAATAGCTGACCTCCGGCAGAAACTTTCAAGCCGTATTTTGCCGCATCCAGGTTGTAGGGTATCCCGTCCTTTTCAAATTCAAATATATCATTGAAAATATTATACCTGAGTGGAACTTTCTCATAGATAATTCCTCCGGACGCTGTTATTGAGCCTTCAGTAAATTCGCTGCTCAGGAACGGACTGCCGGTATAACCAGGCATATTTACAACTGATTTATTTAATGACACCGTTTCCTCGGTCAGGTTCATGAAGTCCCTGATAAACTGCTGTGAATAGACTGAGTAAGGCAGAAGAAATAAGAATACAGATGTAGCTAATAGCGTTTTCATGATTAATATTATGTTAATTTACATTATTCCTCATCCTGCTCGGCTTCGTAAGCTTTTATTACTGCTTCCTGGATATCTCCCGGCGCCTGTACATATTCGGAAAACTTCATTGAGAACATAGCCCTGCCACCAGTCAGTGAGCTGAGGGCAGTAGAATACTTGTTCATCTCCGCCAGGGGTACCCTTGCCTTTACCACCTCGAAGCCTTTTTCACTATTCATGCCAAGAACCATGCCACGACGACCCTGAAGGTCACTTATAACGTCGCCCATTCTATCGGACGGTACCCTGATTTCAACATCATAGACAGGTTCAAGGATCCTTGGACCGGCATTTTTAAAGGCCATACTGAAGGCATTTCGACCTGCCAGTCTGAATGAGATCTCATTTGAGTCGACAGGGTGCATTTTACCATCATATACATATACCCTTATATCGCGGGCATAGGAACCGGTAAGTGGTCCGACTTCCATTTTTTCCATTATCCCTTTCAGGATTGCAGGCATGAACCTGGCATCAATTGAGCCTCCTACAATACAATTCACATATTCAAGTGTCCCACCCCAGGGAAGCTTAACCGCTTCTCTGTCACGGTTTGAAAGCTTTATCTCTTTACCATTGAGCTTCATCATATCTTTTGGAGCTGCTCCCTCTTCAAAAGGTTCAATTATCATATGGACCTCACCAAACTGTCCAGCACCACCTGACTGCTTCTTATGACGGTAGTCAGCCTGAGACGCTTTGGTAATTGTTTCGCGGTAAGGGATCTTAGGAGTAATAAATTCAGTCTCTATCTTATAGATTTTATCAAGATGCCATTTCAGTATATTCAAATGGTATTCACCCTGGCCATAAATAAGTATCTGCTTCAATTCCTTTGAGTACTCTATTACAATTGTGGGATCTTCCTGGTGCATTCTGCTGAGAGCTTCTCCAAGCTTTTCGTCATCACCCTCGCTCAGTGGTCTGATGGCAGTCCTGTACTTAGGCTCAGGAAATTCTATTGGTTTAAATTGGAAGTTCCCACCGGGAGCATTTAGGGTATGGTTTGTCCTGGTACTTTTAAGTTTAACTGTAGCGCCAATATCACCGGCATGCAGTTCTGGTACTTTAACCCGGTTTTTACCCGCACAAACGTATAACTGGCTCAATCTCTCCTTCGAGTTGCTAATGGTATTTACCAGGTCAATGTTCTCGGTAATTTTCCCTGATATTACCTTGAAATAGTTAATCTCACCAATATGCTCCTCAACGGCCGACTTGAACACAAAAATTGAAGGTTTCCCGTTTGGATCGAAATCAACCTCTTTACCATCAGTAGTAACCCAGGCTGGCATATCTGATGCAGACGGTGCTACATTGGCAATAAATTCCATAACTCTGCTGACACCTTTATTTGACCTTCCGGCAGCGCAGAAAACCGGGAAAATTCCCCTGACAACCAGTCCTGCATTAATACCACGCTTCATTTCATCTTCTGTGAGGGTATCATTCTCAAAGAAAATCTCCATCAATGATTCATCGTTTTCAGCAGCTTTTTCAATAAGTTCACTTTGGATCTCAGCTGCCTTGTCGGCATACTCTCCGGGGATATCAACCATTTCAGGTTCACCTCCATCTTTTGAATACCTGAGCATCTTCATTTTGATTACGTCAATAATTGAATCAAACGCCTGTCCTTCGTTGACCGGGAATTGTACAAGGCTAACTTTATTCCCAAATCTTTCCTTCAGCATTTCGATGGATTTATCGAAGTTGGTTTTTTCATGATCAAGACCGTTCACAACAATAATCAATGGTTTAGCAGCATTTTCAGCATGACGGAAATGGATCTCTGTACCAACCTCGACACCATTCTGAACATTCACCATCATTACTCCGCAATCTGCAGCATGAAGTGATGAAACCACACCTCCGGCAAAATCATCAAGCCCGGGAGTATCCAATACATTTATTTTTATTCCCTTATAGTCTGTGTAAAGTACTGTTGAAAATATTGAGTTCTCGTTCTCATGCTCTATTGGTCGATAATCAGAAGCAGTATTCTTTCCTTCAATAGTTCCTCTTCTGTCGATCACACCACCGTTCAGAAGCATTGCTTCCGCAAAAGTAGTTTTTCCGGATCCAGCATTTCCCAGCAAAGCAACTGTCTTTAATTCACCGGCTTTGTAAGTTTTCATTATGTAAATAGATATTTATAGTTATACATATTTATTCAGGACACTTTTTGAGCGCACAAAGTTAGTTATTTTTTTATGATTTAGACAATATTTATCTGATATTGGTGGTGTTAACAAGAGGAGCCAAAATAGGATTGTTATTAAATATACCAGAACCTGACCTAATGGTATGAGGAGTAGAGGCGTTAGAATATTAATCTGTCATTACTTAAAATATTACTTTTTACTTGCAGGATTAAAAATTATTCACTTAATTTGCGCCGGTTTTTGAAACCCAGGAGTACCGGTTTTTTCATCATTTGTAAGTGTTTAGAAAAGTGTCTCTGTGAATGAATCGGGAAGGAACCTGTAAATAGCTTACAATTTTCAGGTATTAAGAGCGAAAACCAGTTTAAAGTTTCCGGTTATCCGGATGCAGGGGTCTCGTACCCGCATATTGTATGTAAAACAAAAACGGAGCAACATAATTTAATTTATATAAATAACTGTATTTATGCCGACAATACAACAATTAGTTAGAAAGGGCAGGAAAAGGCTGGTTGAAAAAAGTAAAGCACCTGCTCTTGATGCATGCCCTCAGCGGAGGGGTGTATGTGTACGTGTATATACTACAACACCAAAGAAGCCAAATTCAGCTATGAGGAAAGTGGCAAGGGTAAGGCTTACTAATGGGAAAGAGGTAAATGCCTATATCCCGGGTGAAGGTCATAACCTTCAGGAGCACTCGATTGTACTGATCAGGGGCGGAAGAGTAAAGGATTTACCTGGAGTTCGTTACCATCTAATTCGCGGAGCTCTTGATACATCAGGAGTTGAGGGTCGTACCCAAAGGCGATCAAAGTATGGTGCAAAGAAGCCTAAGAAATAATTGTTAACAATGGAAAGAGTCAGATAATGAGAAAATCAAGACCAAAGAAGAGGATTATTTTACCGGATCCCAAATTCAACGATCCTTATGTAACGAGGTTTGTTAATCACCTCATGTTTAGCGGTAAAAAGAACCTTGCATATAAGATCTTCTACGATTCTCTTGACATTGTCGGAGAGAAGTTGAAGGGAGATGAAAAAGTTCCACTGGAGATCTGGAAGCAGGCCCTTGAGAATGTCACACCAATGGTTGAAGTAAAAAGCCGCAGGGTTGGAGGTGCAACCTTTCAGGTTCCAATGGAGATCAGGTCGGATAGAAAGGTAAGCATCAGTATGAAGAACCTGATTCTCTTTGCACGCAAGAGACCTGGCAGGAATATGGCAGAAAGGCTTGCAGCAGAGGTTGTGGCAGCTTATAACCAGGAGGGCGGTGCATTTAAGAAAAAAGAAGACACTCACAGGATGGCAGAGGCGAACAAGGCATTTGCCCATTTCCGCTTCTAATAGTCTGCTACTTTATAAAAAGATATGGAGAATATCCTGAATTATACACGAAACATCGGCATTATGGCGCACATTGATGCTGGTAAGACCACCACGACAGAGAGGATTCTGTTCTACACTGGTCGTACCCACCGCATTGGAGAGGTCCATAATGGTAATGCCCAGATGGACTGGATGATTCAGGAGCAGGAGAGGGGAATTACGATTACCTCTGCTGCCACAACAACATACTGGGAATACAGAGATCAGAAATACAAGATCAATATTATAGACACGCCAGGTCATGTAGACTTCACTGTTGAAGTTGAGAGATCGCTCCGTGTGCTTGATGGGGTGGTTGCTGTTTTTTGCGCTGTTGGTGGAGTTGAGCCGCAGTCGGAGACGGTATGGAGACAGGCCGACAAATATAGTGTACCCAGAATTGCATTTGTAAATAAAATGGACCGCACCGGAGCCGATTACTTCGGTGTTATCCAGCAGATAAGGGACAAGCTTGGTGCTAACGCTGTACCCGTTCAGATTCCAATGGGATCGGAGGAGAAATTCAGGGGTGTTATCGACCTCATTGAGTTCAAGGCGGTGGTTTGGTATGATGATGAGACGCTTGGGGTAAGGTATGAATTGGAGGATATCCCGGATGAATTCCTTGGAGAAGCAGAGGAATGGCGTACTAAGCTGGTTGAGTCAGTTGCTGAGGCAGATGATACCCTCCTTGAAAGATATTTTGATGATCCTGAATCAATCACAAGAGATGATATGATTGAGGTCATGAGGCGCTCTACTATTCAGGGTATTGCGGTCCCGGTATTATGCGGATCAGCATTCAAGAACAAAGGTATACAGCGGTTGCTCGATGCCATTGTTTCCTATCTTCCTTCACCGTTCGAAATTGGCGGGGTAAAAGGCATTAATCCAAAAACAGAAAAAGAGGAATTCCGCATGCCGGAAGAATCAGAGCCTTTTTCGGCGCTTGCTTTTAAGATTGCAACAGATCCATTCGTTGGACGTCTGGCCTTCCTGAGGATTTACTCCGGGGTGCTTAAATCTGGCGAAATGGTCTTAAATATGCGAACAGGTAAAAGGGAGAGGATAAATCGCCTTTTCCAGATGCATGCTAATAAACAGAATCCAATAGACAGTATATCAGCCGGAGATATTTGTGCTGCTGTTGGATTTAAGGATTTGAAAACAGGCGATACACTGTGCGCGATTCATAAGCCGATATGGCTTGAGTCAATGGACTTTCCAGATCCCGTAATAGGCATTGCTATTGAACCCAAAACACAGGCAGATATTGACAGACTTGGTATTGCACTTGCAAGGCTTTCAGAGGAAGATCCAACATTCCGGGTGAAAACAGACAGTGATAGCGGACAAACCGTGATCAGCGGTATGGGCGAGCTTCACCTGGAAATTCTTATTGACCGTCTGAAGAGGGAGTTTAATGTTGAGTGTAACCAGGGTAATCCCAAGGTTGCCTACAAGGAAGCTATTACAGTTATGGTTGAGCATCGTGAGGTATTTAAAAAGCAGACAGGAGGCAGAGGAAAGTTTGCCGATATATCTGTCCAGCTTATGCCTGTGGATGATGGCTATAAAGGACTCCAGTTTATAAATGAGGTAAGAGGGGGGAATATTCCCAGGGAATATATCCCATCGGTTGAGAAGGGATTCAGGGAGGCAATGAGCAATGGACCTCTTGCCGGATTCCCGCTCGACAGCCTCAAAGTGATTCTTTTGGACGGTTCGTACCATCCTGTCGACTCTGACAGTCTTTCCTTTGAAATTGCTGCCAAGGTTGCCTTCAGAAATGCAGCCAGGAAATGTCACCCTGTTCTTCTTGAACCTATTATGAAAGCAGAGGTGGTGACCCCTGAAGAGTATGTTGGAGATGTGGTAACTGATTTTAGAAAGCGAAGGGGGAAAGTGGAAGGTATGGAATCGAAAGCAGGGTCAAGGGTTATAAAAGCAAAGGTGCCTCTGGCAGAAAACTTTGGTTATGTTACAGTACTTCGAACCCTTACATCCGGAAGAGCTACTTCAACAATGGAGTTTTCTCATTATGAGGAGACACCTGAAGATATTAATAAAAAGATTATTCAACAGATTAAAGGTAAATTCTATTAAAGATGAGTCAGAAAATTCGTATAAAACTGAAATCTTATGATCATAATCTTGTGGACAAATCCGCAGAGAAGATAGTGAAAACGGTTAAATCAACTGGTGCTGTTGTAAGTGGTCCTATACCACTCCCGACTCACAAAAGAGTATTCACTGTTCTCAGATCAACATTTGTGAATAAGAAATCAAGAGAGCAGTTTCAGCTCTCCAGTTATAAAAGATTGCTGGATATTTACAGCTCAACACCCAAGACAATAGATGCTCTTATGAAGCTTGAGCTGCCCAGTGGAGTGGAAGTAGAAATTAAAGTGTGAAACCAGCAAAGACTTACAAAAATGCAGGGATTAATTGGTAAAAAGGTAGGAATGACCTCCATTTTCGACGAAAACGGTAAGAACATTCCATGTACAGTGATAGAAGCCGGACCATGTGTTGTGGCACAGGTAAAAACAGTTGACAATGATGGCTATTACGCCATTCAGCTGGGTTTTGAGGAGAAGAGGGAGAAACATGCCACAAAGGCTGAATCAGGACATTTTAAGAAGGCTAAAACCACACCGAAAAGGAGACTTATAGAATTCACCGGTTTTCCTGTAGGGAAATATGGACCGGGTGATGTTCTGACAGTTGACCTTTTTAATGACGACACCTGGCTGGATGTCAGGGGTTGGTCAAAAGGCAAAGGCTTTCAGGGGGTAGTAAAGCGGCACGGATTCAGGGGTGTTGGCGACAGTACCCACGGGCAACATAACCGTAACAGGGCTCCTGGATCGTTGGGCGCATCATCATATCCTTCGAGGGTATTCAAAGGCATGAGGATGGCCGGCCGCACTGGAGGTGACAAGGTAATGGCAATTAGTCTCAGGGTTGTGAAATTGTTACCTGAGAATAACTTATTAATAGTAAAGGGATCGGTGCCAGGTCCTAAAGGTGGTTACTTAATAATAACAAAGTAATGGAATTAGTAGTTGTAAATATTGAAGGTAAAGATACCGGCAGGAAGGTAAGCCTGGATGATGCGATATTCGGAATTGAACCTAATGATCATGCTATATATCTTGATACCAAGCAGTTTATGGCAAATAACCGGCAAGGTACACATAAGACCAAGGAGCGCAGTGAGATAAAGGGAAGTACCCGTAAGATCAAGAGGCAAAAAGGAACGGGAACCGCCAGATTCGGAAGTATCAAGAACCCAATTTTCAGGGGTGGTGGGCGGACATTCGGACCCAGGCCCAGGTATTATGGCTTTAAACTGAATAAGAAGGTGAAACAGTTAGCCCGAAAGTCGGCACTTTCGTATAAAGCCAGGGCAAATAGCATCATTGTTCTGGAAGATTTTAATTTTGAGGAACCTAAGACAAAGGAACTTGCGAGGGTTGGGGTTAATCTTAATATAGCCGACAAAAAATCACTTTTAGTTTTTCCGGAACCAAATAAAAATGTATATTTGTCATCTCGAAATTTGAAGGGTATTGAAGTCGTAACTAGCGAAGAATTAAATACTTACGCAATCATGCGCGCTTCAACTCTGATACTTCTCGAAAGTGCAGTTGACGTTTTGCATACAAATTTTGGAAATTAGTAAACTTTGAGTAATGAATATTTTACTGAAACCAATTGTAACGGAAAAAATGACTGACCAGGGTGAAAAAAGAAATCGCTTTGGCTTCATCGTTGCTATGAAAGCAAACAAAATAGAGATAAAAAAAGCAGTGGAAGAATTATACGGGGTTACGGTTGAGTCAGTAAATACCATGGTATATGGTGGCAAAAAGAAAACCCGGCATACTAAATCAGGTATCCAGAGCGGAAAGACAGCTTCATATAAGAAAGCGGTGGTTACTATTGCGGAGGGTGACACAATTGACTTCTACAGCAATATTTAATATAGGTTATGGCAGTTAAAAAGATCAAGCCTGTAACACCAGGTCAGCGACACAAGATCATTAGTGCTTTTGATACGATAACAAGCACTAAGCCGGAGAAATCCTTGCTCAAACCGCTTAAAAAATCAGGAGGAAGGAATAGTAGCGGCAAAATGACGATGCGGTATATTGGAGGCGGTCATAAGAGAAGATATCGCGTGATAGATTTTCACAGGAATAAGGATGGAGTGAAAGCTACCGTAACCTCAATTGAATATGATCCCAACAGGTCATCCAGAATTGCTCTGGTTGTATACGGTGATGGAGAGAAGAGGTACATAATAGCTCCTGGCGGATTGAAAGTGGGACAGGAAATTGGATCGGGGAAAGGCGTTGCTCCGGAGGTGGGGAATACACTCTTTCTATCGGACATTCCACTTGGGACAGTCGTTCATAACATCGAGCTGAAACCAGGCAAGGGAGCTGTGCTTGCCCGTAGTGCCGGTGCTTATGCACAACTTACGGCACGTGATGGTAAATATGCTATAATCAAGCTCCCCTCGGGTGAGACCCGGATGGTCCTGGTTACCTGCCGTGCAACGATTGGGACCGTATCCAATGCTGACCATAGCCTTGAACGTTCAGGTAAAGCAGGACGCTCCCGGTGGATGGGACGCAGACCCAGGGTCAGAGGCGTTGCTATGAACCCTGTTGATCATCCGATGGGTGGTGGTGAAGGACGTGCATCAGGTGGACATCCCAGATCCAGAAAAGGACTACCCGCAAAAGGTTACAAGACCAGGGATAAGAACAAGTATTCCTCTAAGTATATAATTGAAAAGGGGAAAAAATAATTGAGATTATATGAGTAGATCTATCAAAAAAGGACCATTCATTGATTACAAACTCGAGAAGAGGGTGCTTGTTATGAATGAATCCGGGAAAAAATCTGTAATCAAGACATGGTCAAGGAGGTCGATGATCTCTCCTGACTTTGTTGGACATACAATCGCCGTGCATAATGGAAATAAATTCATACCGGTATATGTAACTGAGAACATGGTAGGTCACAAGCTGGGCGAATTTGCCCCTACCCGCATATTCCGTGGTCATGGTGGTAAACAAAGGTAGTATTAAACGAAAAGAAAAATTCCTGAAAAATGGGTGCAAGAAAAAGAAATACAGCCAATAAAAGGAAAGAGGAAAAGCTAAAGACTTATCAAGCAATGCTTAGGAATTGTCCTACCTCGCCTCGCAAAATGAGGCTGGTTACTGATATGATCATCGGGATGGATGTTAACAAAGCCCTTGATACACTCAAGTTCAGCCAAAAAGAGGCATCCCGGAACGTTGAGAAGCTTCTGATGTCAGCCATCTCAAACTGGCAGACCAAAAATGAGGGCGTCAGAATAGAAGAGAGTAACCTTTACGTGAAAGAGGCTTTTGTTAATCAGGGCCGTACACTGAAGAGACTGCAGACTGCTCCGCAGGGACGTGCCCACAGGATCAGGAAAAGATCAAATCACGTAACCCTGATAATTGACAGTCAAAACAGGGAACAAGTTGAAAATAGCTCAAATTAGAATAGATGGGACAAAAAGTTAATCCGATAGGTAACAGGTTAGGTATTATCAAAGGTTGGGACTCCAACTGGTATGGAGGACATGACTTTTCCGGCAAATTGGTTGAAGACTCAAAGATCAGGGAATATCTGAATGCCAGACTTGCAAAAGCCAGTATCTCAAAGATCATAATTGAACGTACCCTGAAGCTTATTACTATTACTGTAAATACTGCCCGCCCGGGAATTATTATTGGTAAAGGAGGACAAGAGGTTGACAAGCTGAAAGAAGAGCTTAAGAAAATTACCAAAAAAGAGGTTCAGATCAATATATTCGAGGTTAAGCGCCCGGAGCTGGATGCTACAATAGTTGCCAATAATATTGCCAGGCAGGTGGAGGGAAAGATATCTTACAGGCGTGCTATCAAAATGTCCATTGCATCCACAATGCGTATGGGAGCAGAAGGAATTAAAGTATTGATTTCCGGGAGACTTGGGGGAGCAGAGATGGCCCGTAGCGAGACATACAAAGAGGGACGTATTCCATTACACACCTTCAGGGCAGATATTGATTATGCACTGGCTGAAGCCCTGACCAAGGTTGGTCTGATTGGAATCAAAGTATGGATCTGTAATGGTGAGGTTTATGGAAAGAGAGACCTTTCTCCGGAAGTTGCCGTGAAAGCCCAGAAGGGCAGAAACATGAGGAAAAGAAAGAAATAACAGTCTGAATTAACAATTCAACCAAGATATTGAACGATGTTACAACCAAAGAAGACTAGATACAGGAGACAACAGAAGGGCAAGATGAAAGGGAATGCTCAGAGGGGTAACCAACTGGCTTTCGGGACTTTCGGAATAAAAGCACTTGAATCATCCTGGTTAACAGGGAGACAGATAGAGGCTGCCAGGCAGGCGATCGTTCGTTATATGAAACGTGAGGGACAGCTTTGGATCCGGATCTTCCCGGATAAACCCATTACCAAGAAACCTGCTGAGGTTAGAATGGGTAAGGGTAAAGGCTCACCGGAGGGTTTTGTGGCACCGGTTACTCCCGGGCGTATTATTGTAGAAACAGAAGGGGTACCTTACGAAGTAGCAAAAGAGGCATTACGGCTTGGTGCGCAGAAGCTTCCGATTGCAACCAAGTTTGTCGTAAGGCGGGATTTTGTTGAAGATTAAAAATTTGAATGATGAAAACATCAGAAATAAGAGAGTTATCAACTCGGGAAATTCTGGAAAGGATTGATAATGAGAAAATAACGCTCATCCGTATGAAACTTAACCACGCAATTACTCCCCTTGATAATCCAAATAAAATAGGTGAATCAAAAAAAACAATTGCACGGCTTTTAACCGAGTTACATCAGAGGGATCCGAATGAGAAAAAAAATAGCTAGTATCAACAATGGAAAGAAATCTTAGAAAAGAGCGTATCGGGATTGTTGTCAGTAATAAAATGGACAAATCGATTACTGTTGTTGTAAAGAGGAAGGTGAAGCATCCGATTTACGGCAAGTATGTTAACAAATCAAAGAAGTTCCTCGCACATGATGAGGAAAACAGCTGCAACATTGGTGATAAGGTTCGGATAATGGAAACCAGGCCTCTTAGTAAGAATAAATCCTGGAGATTAGTTGAAGTAATCGAAACAGTTAAGTAATCATGATACAACAGGAAAGCAGATTAACGGTAGCTGATAACTCGGGAGCAAAGGAGGTCCTCTGTATCAGGGTGCTGGGAGGGAGTAAAAAAAGATATGCCTCACTCGGTGATAAAGTGGTTGTAACTGTAAAAAGTGCTATTCCCTCAGGGGAAGCAAAAAAGGGGATGGTTACCAGAGCTGTGGTGGTCAGGACCAAAAAGGAGGTCAGGAGGGCTGATGGCTCCTATATCCGCTTTGATGATAACGCTGTTGTGCTGCTGAACAACCAGGATGAAGTCAGGGGCACACGTATTTTTGGACCGGTTGCAAGGGAATTACGTGACAAGTATATGAAAATTGTTTCACTGGCACCTGAAGTGTTATAACGAGGATAAAGATACCGGGATGAAGAAAAAGATACATATAAAAAAGGGTAATACGGTTATCGTGATTACCGGAGAGTCGAAAGGACAGCGGGGACGCGTTCTTGATATTGACAGGAGAAAGAACAGAGCCATTGTGGAAGGTGTCAATATGGTTTCGAAGCACACTAAACCCAATGCTTCAAACCCTCAGGGTGGGATCGTAAGGAAGGAAGCCACCATTCATATCTCAAATCTGTTGCTAGTTGATCCTGCCTCGGGAGGTCCAACGCGTATCGGAAGGAAATTAAACAACAAAAATAAGTTGGTACGTTATTCAAAAAAATCAGGAGAGGAGATTAAATGATGTATACGCCTGCTTTAAAAACCAAGTACAAAGAAGATATTGTCCCTGCATTGATGAAAGAATTTGGTTACAAAACTGTTATGCAGGTTCCCCGGCTTGAAAAAATTATTATAAACCAGGGGATTGGACAGGCTATCGCTGACAAGAAACTAATTGAGGTCGGGGAAAAGGAAATTACTGATATCGCGGGTCAGAAAGCAGTGCAGACTCTTTCAACCAAGGATATCTCAAACTTCAAACTCAGAAAGAATATGCCTATTGGTGTCATGACAACTTTGAGGAAGGAGAGAATGTATGAGTTCCTTGAAAGATTGATCTGTGTGGCACTTCCACGTATTCGTGACTTTAAAGGGATTGGCAATAAACTTGATGGAAGGGGAAATTATACCCTGGGTATAACAGAACAAATTATTTTCCCTGAAATTGATATTGACAAGGTATTGAAAATTATGGGCCTTCAAATAACATTTGTTACTTCTGCAAGGACCGATGAAGAGGGATTTGCTCTTCTTAAACATTTCGGATTGCCGTTTAAACAATCTAAAAACTAATTTATATGGCTAAAGAATCCATGAAAGCCCGCGAAGTAAAGCGTGCAAAACTAGTAAAAAAATATGCAGCTAAAAGAGCTCAGTTAAGAGCCGAAGGTGATTATGTTGCGATTAGCCGCCTGCCCAGAAATTCAAATCCCATAAGGCTCCATAATCGTTGCAGTATTACCGGACGACCGAGGGGATATATGAGACAATTTGGCGTAAGTCGTATAACTTTCAGGGAAATGGCTTCAGCAGGCCTGATCCCGGGAATAAAAAAGGCAAGCTGGTAAAATATTAAGAATCGCATCAAAAAACTGAAAAATGACAGATCCAATTGCAGATTTCCTGACCAGAATAAGGAATGCATTAACTGCCGGACATAAGGTGGTTGAAATTCCTGCATCAAATCTGAAGAAGGATATCACCAAATTACTTTATGACAAGGGATATATCCTAAGCTATAAATTTGTTGATGACGGGATTCAGGGAAATATTAAGATTGCACTTAAATATCATCCAAAGAGTAATCTCCCGGCAATTAAGTCAATTAAGAGGATTAGTCGACCGGGCCTTCGCAAATATGCCGGAGTTGATGATATGCCAAGGGTTCTTAACGGATTGGGCGTTGCTGTTATCTCAACCTCACAGGGTGTTATGACTGATAAAGAAGCCAGGAAGTTGAAAATTGGCGGTGAGGTATTATGTTATGTATACTAAATAGTAGGAGGATAGAATAAATGTCACGAATAGGATATTTACCTGTAATATTGCCGGAGGGAGTGTCAGTAGATGTATCTGACGCCAACCTGGTGAACGTGAAAGGTCCCCTCGGAGAACTGTCAGTAAAAGTTGGCAGTGACATCAAGGTGGAAGTAAAGGATAATACACTTGAACTAAGCAGACCTTCAGATTCTAAGCGACTGAAGTCTCTGCACGGACTCTATAGGGCCCTGATAAACAATATGGTAGTTGGAGTTTCAGAGGGTTATAAAAAGCAGCTGGAACTTGTAGGTGTAGGATACCGGGCTGAGGCAAATGGCCAGCTCCTGGAACTTAGCCTGGGTTATTCTCATGATATAATTCTGGAACTTCCGAAGGAGGTTGCTGTAGAAGCTAAAACTGAGAGAAGGAGTAATCCAGTTATAACGCTCACAAGCATTGATAAGCAACTAATCGGACATGTTGCTGCAAAAATAAGGTCACTGCGTCCGCCTGAACCATATAAGGGTAAGGGAATAAAATTTGTTGGTGAACAACTCAGGAGAAAAGCCGGGAAATCAGCAAGTGTATAATATGTAAAATTGAGTGAGATGGCTTTATTAAAAACAGAAAGAAGAAGAAGAATCAGATACAGGATTCGAAAAAAAATAGAAGGGACTGCCGAAAGGCCAAGACTTGCAGTTTTCCGCAGTAACAAGCAGATTTATATCCAGGTGGTCGACGACAAAAAGGGCGTTACCCTTGTTTCTGCTTCATCAAAAGAGAAAACTGTTTTGGAAGTAAAGTGTAAAAAAGTGGAGAAGGCTGCTTTGGTAGGAAAACTGATTGCTGAGAAATGCAAGGAGAAGGGGATTGCAAGTGTTGTTTTCGACAGAGGCGGCTATAAGTATCACGGCAGGGTAAAATCATTGGCTGACGCAGCCCGCGAAGGAGGATTAAAATTCTAACATCAATGAGTAAAGATATAAGGAGCATAAAAACAATTGACCTTGAGTTGAAAGACCGACTTGTAAGTATCCAGAGGGTAACCAAGGTAACAAAGGGAGGCCGTACCTTTAGCTTCTCAGCTATTGTAGTGGTTGGGAACGAAGATGGGATTGTCGGACACGGGCTTGGAAAGGCAAATGAGGTTACAACAGCCATTGCCAAAGGCGTGGAGGATGCTAAAAAGAACCTGATCAAGGTTCCCGTGATCAATGGTACTATTCCTCACGAACAGCTGGCTAAGTATGGTGGAGCACAGGTATTCCTGAAACCAGCCTCTGAAGGAACAGGAGTAAAAGCAGGAGGTGCTATGCGTGCAGTACTTGAAAGTGTGGGAGTAAAAAACGTCCTGGCAAAATCAAAAGGTTCATCAAATCCTCATAACCTGGTTAAGGCAACATTTGAAGCCCTGCTTGAACTGCGTGATGCCGTTGCTGTTGCAGAACAGAGAGGTGTGAGCCTCAATAAAGTATTTAATGGTTAGAAAAGCTTGAGTTATGACTAAGATACGCATTAAACAGGTCAGGAGTAAGATTGGAAGACCTGAACGTCAGAAAAGAACGCTGGCTGCACTGGGCCTTAGAAAGATTAACCAGAGCGTAGAGCATGAAGCTACTCCTCAGGTAATGGGTATGGTTAATGCGGTAAGACACCTTGTTGAGGTTGAAGAAATTTAAGGTATTAATAATTTTTTATCAAAGGATATGGACTTAAGTAACTTAAAACCTGCTGAGGGCTCAGTAAAAAAGGAGAAACGTATTGGTCGCGGGCAAGGATCCGGCAGGGGAGGTACATCTACAAGAGGGCATAAAGGTGCCAAGTCAAGGTCGGGCTACTCCAAAAAGCCTGGATTTGAAGGAGGACAGATGCCATTGCAGAGAAGGGTTCCAAAGTATGGGTTTAAAAATATTAACCGGAAGGAGTATAAGGGTATCAACATAAGTACTCTTCAGGACCTTGCCGAGAAGAAAAAGCTAAAAAAGATCTCTATTGACACTTTTATTGATGCTGGTCTGATCTCAAAGAATGATCTGGTAAAAATACTGGGGAACGGGAAGCTTGATAAAAAACTTGAAGTGCATGCACATGCATTTTCAAAGTCGGCTGTAGCAGCTATTGAGGCGAACGAAGGAACTGCGGTAAAAATTTAGAGGAATGAGAATAGTTCAGACCATAAAAAATATCTTCAAGATCGAAGACCTTCGCCAGAGAATTATTTATACCCTGGGTATCATCCTGTTATATAGATTAGGGAAATATGTTACCCTTCCCGGGATTGATCCGGCACAGCTTGGTGCCTTGAAAGCCCAGACTTCCCAGGGGATCATGGGATTGCTGGATATGTTCTCCGGAGGTGCTTTTTCGCAGGCTTCAATCTTTGCACTCGGTATAATGCCTTATATTTCTGCATCGATTGTAATACAATTGCTTGGGATAGTGTTCCCATATTTTCAGAAGCTGCAGCGTGAAGGCGAGAGTGGCCGAAGGAAAATGAACCAGTTCACAAGGTATCTTACCGTGGCAATCCTGTTATTGCAGGCACCCACATACCTGGCTAACCTGGATGCTCAACTCCCGGAGAGCGCATTTATCCTTAAAGGATCATTTTTTATTGTATCCTCGGTGATTATTCTTACTGCAGGCACCATATTCGTAATGTGGCTTGGAGAAAAGATCACTGATAAGGGGATTGGAAATGGTATATCATTGATTATCATGATTGGTATCATCGCCAGGTTGCCGCAGTCATTTATTTTTGAACTGGGGACCAGACTTGAAGGGTCGGGCGGACTTGTTGCCCTGCTTGTTGAGATCGTCTTCTTCTTTCTTGTGATACTGGGATCAATATTGCTGGTACAGGGTACCCGAAGGATACCTGTACAGTATGCAAGAAGGATTATTGGAAACAAACAATATGGTGGTGTAAGACAATATATCCCACTCAAGGTTAACGCTGCCGGCGTTATGCCGATCATTTTTGCCCAGGCTATAATGATGCTCCCGATAATCTTTGCAGGCTATGCCTCGGCAGATGGCATGTCGGGTTTTGTATCTGCTTTTTCAAATATGTACGGGTTCTGGTATAACCTTGTAACAGCCATATTAATAATTGCATTTACCTACTTCTATACTGCGATAACAATAAATCCGGTTCAGATGGCTGAAGACATGAAAAAGAATGGCGGATTTATTCCAGGTGTAAAACCTGGCCGGAAGACAGTCGAATTCCTGGATAATATAATGTCAAGAATCACTCTTCCAGGATCAATATTCCTCGCCTTTATTGCGATTCTGCCATCTTTTGCAGTCAACTTTGGAGTGAGTGGCCCTTTCGCCCAGTTTTATGGGGGCACCTCATTGTTGATACTTGTAGGTGTTGTGCTGGATACGTTGCAACAGATAGAAAGTCATCTGTTAATGCGTCACTACGATGGTTTGATGAAGTCTGGAAGGATAAAAGGCCGGACTGGATCCGTCAGGGCCATATAAGATATAAGAGGTTCTTTGATGTTGCATCTGAAAAGTGCAGAAGAGATAGAGCTGCTGAGAGCAAGCAACCAAATGGTATCCAGGATTCTTGCTTTGCTTGCCGAAGTGATTAAGCCAGGGGTTACCACTCTTGAACTCGACAGGATAGCTGAAGAGTATATCCGTGGTCAAGGAGCTGTGCCGGGATTCAAGGGATATAACGGTTTTCCAGCTACCCTGTGTACTTCTGTAAACGACGAGGTAGTCCACGGGATCCCCTCAATGTATTCACTAAGGGATGGGGATATCGTCTCTATCGACTGCGGAGTTATACTTAACGGATATTATGGTGATAGTGCTTTTAGTTTCGGGGTTGGAGAAATAGGTGAAGATAAAAACAGATTGCTGGCTTATACCAGGTCATCACTGGAGAAGGGTGTTATGCAGGCCATCGTGGGAAACAGAATCGGAGATATTTCTGATGCGGTTCAGACGGAGGCGGAAGAAGCAGGATATTCAGTGGTTAGAGAGCTGGTAGGGCATGGTCTGGGAAAGCATTTACATGAATCGCCGGAAGTTCCCAATTACGGGAGAAAAGGGAAAGGTATAAAAATGAAGGAAGGTCTTGTAATATGCATTGAACCTATGATCAACATGGGAACGAAGAATATTCGTCAGAGCCGGGATGGGTGGACAATAAGGACTGCAGACGGGAAGCCATCAGCACATTTTGAATATGCAGTAGCCGTTGGCAGGGGAGAAGCAGATGTATTAACAACATTTGAATTTATTGACAACGTTCTAAATAAGGAGTAACAAAAATGGCAAAACAACCTTCAATCGAACAGGATGGTACCATTATCGAAGCACTCTCCAATGCAATGTTCAGAGTTGAACTTGAGAATGGTCATGTTATTACGGCACACATCTCAGGAAAGATGAGGATGAATTACATCAAGATCCTTCCAGGTGACAAAGTAAAGGTTGAAATGTCGCCATATGATTTAACAAAAGGAAGAATAACATTCAGATATAAGTAAGAAATTTGAACAATGAAAGTAAGAGCATCAGTAAAGAAACGTAGTTCCGACTGCAAGATAGTCAGAAGGAAAGGTCGTTTATATGTGATAAATAAGAAAAATCCCAAGTTTAAACAGAGACAGGGATAATTTAACTAAATTTGCACTCAATTTTTTAATTAAAGGTATATGGCACGAATTGTTGGTGTAGACTTACCAAAAAATAAAAGGGGCGAAGTAGCTCTGACATACATTTTTGGAATTGGCCGAAGCAATGCACAGAAGGTGCTGACTGCTGCCAAAGTCGACTGGGACACAAAGGTGAAAGACTGGACAGATGACGATATAAACAATATCCGGAAGATTCTCAGTGAGAACTATAAACTTGAAGGTGAACTGCGTTCTGAAGTACAGCTGAACATAAAGCGGCTGATGGATATTGGTTGCTACCGTGGTATTCGTCACAGGATCGGACTTCCTGTGAGAGGACAGGGTACAAAAAATAATGCCCGAACCAGGAAAGGGAGAAAGAAAACCGTCGCAAACAAGAAAAAAGCTACCAAATAATCAGATCATGGCAAAGAAGACAGGATCATCTAAAAAGAGAGTAGTAAAAATTGAACCACAGGGACAGGCTCATATTCACTCATCATTTAACAATATCATTATCTCGCTTACCAATAATGCCGGACAGGTGATTTCCTGGGCTTCATCAGGAAAGATGGGTTTCAGAGGGTCAAAGAAGAATACTCCTTATGCCGCACAGATGGCTGCTGAGAATTGCTCCAAAGTTGCGTATGATCTTGGACTTAGAAAAGTAAAGGTCTTTGTTAAGGGACCGGGCTCCGGCCGGGAATCAGCTATTCGTTCAATACATAATGTCGGGATAGAGGTTACTGAAATTGTGGATGTGACACCAATGCCGCATAACGGATGCCGGCCTCCAAACAGGAGAAGGGTTTGATTTTATTGGTTTACAGGAAAGCAGAATAGATAATAAACAATACATGGCAAGATACAGAGGACCAAAATCAAAGATTGCAAGGAAGTTTGGAGAACCTATTTTCGGTATTGATAAACATCTTGAAAGAAAGAATTATCCTCCCGGACAACATGGCGCAAACAAGAGAAGGAAAAAGACTTCAGAATATGGGATTCAGCTTAAGGAGAAACAAAAGGCGAAATATACATACGGTATTCTGGAGAAGCAGTTCCGTAATATGTTTGAGAAGGCTTCAAGGAGTAAAGGTGTGACAGGAGAGGTTCTTCTTCAGCTTCTCGAATCACGGCTTGACAATGTTGTATACCGTCTGGGGATTGCTCCAACAAGAGCAGCCGCACGACAGTTCGTAATTCATAAGCATATTACCGTGAACGGTGATGTTGTAAACATTCCCTCAGCTCAGGTAAAACCTGGTGATATCGTGGGTGTTAGAGAAAAATCAAAATCGCTTGAGGCAATAACAGAATCGCTTACAGTGAAAAGACATTTAAGTTTCTCATGGCTGGAGTGGGATGATTCACAAATGGTTGGCAAATTCATGAATGTACCTGAGCGAATCGATATTCCTGAAGAAATCAAAGAACAACTGATTGTTGAATTGTATTCAAAATAATCTATTAAGATAATTTATATGGCCATCTTAGCATTCCAGAAACCCGATAAGGTTATAATGGTTGAAGCGGACAACCGTTATGGTAAGTTTGAATTCCGCCCTCTCGAGCCTGGTTACGGTATAACTGTAGGCAATGCCCTTAGAAGAATTCTACTTTCTTCGTTGGAGGGTTTTGCAATCACTGCCGTCAAGTTTGAGGGAATTGACCATGAATTTTCCACAATAAAAGGAGTCATAGAGGATGTAACTCAGATAATACTGAACCTGAAACAGGTTCGTTTTAAACAAATCACGGAAGGTATCGACAATGAAAAAATCGTTGTTACAGTCTCAGGTAGAAACCTGTTAACCGGTGGCGATCTCAATACCTACCTGAGTAGTTTTGAAGTGCTGAACCCTGATCATGTAATCTGTAACATGGAAGCCGAGACCAGGCTCCAGATGGAACTCACAATTAATAAAGGCAGGGGATATGTTCCCGCTGAGGAAAACCTGCCTGTCGATGGGGAATTTGGCCTGATAGCAACGGACTCAATCTATACTCCGATAAAAAATGTAAAATACGAGATCGAAAATTACAGGGTTGAGCAAAAAACTGACTATGAGAAGCTCGTGATAGAGATAAGCACAGATGGATCAATTCATCCAAAGGATGCCCTGAAAGAGGCTGCAAAGATACTTATATATCATTTTATGCTGTTCTCCGATGATAAGATTACTATCGACTCTGACGATAGGCTTGCAAATGAGGAGTTTGATGAAGAGATACTAAAAATGAGGCAACTGCTTAAGACCAAGCTGATTGATCTTGATCTCTCAGTTCGTGCCCTGAACTGTCTGAAAGCAGCAGAGGTGGACACACTGGGCGATCTTGTCAAATTTAATAAGAATGACCTGCTCAAGTTCAGAAACTTTGGAAAGAAATCACTTACTGAACTTGATGAGCTCCTTGAACAGATGAACCTTTCATTTGGAATGGATGTAAGCAGGTATAAGCTGGAAAAGGAATAATTGCAAACTGCTAAGGATTAATAGAAATGCGACATCGAAAAGGATTTAACCATTTAGGAAGGACAAGTGCACACAGGAAAGCATTGCTTGCAAACATGGCTACCTCCTTGATCCTCCACAAGAGGATAAGTACAACCACGGCGAAAGCTAAAGCTCTACGTTCATATGTTGAACCATTGATCACCAGGTCGAAAGATGATTCAACACATTCAAGGAGAGTAGTATTCAGTTACCTGAGAAATAAATTCGCTGTTTCTGAATTATTCAGGGAGATCTCTCCAAAGGTGACTGACAGACCAGGGGGATACACGAGGATACTTAAGGTTGGTAACAGGCTGGGAGACAATGCTGATATGTGTATAATTGAACTGGTTGACTATAATGAGACTATGCTGGCAGATACCGGTAAAAAAGCTAAGTCGACCCGTCGGCGCAGATTAGGATCGAAGAAAAAAGTTAGTGAAGGGAAAACAGTTGCCGCTACCGATACAACCATCGGTGAAGTAACAGAAATTGAATCAGTGGATGAGCAGATGGTTGAAGTAACAAATGAATCGGTTGGAGATGAGATAGTTGAAGCTCAGATTGAGGTGTCCGAAGAAGCAGAGGCTGAAGCTGTTGAAGAAGTTGTTGCCGGGGCATCTCAGGATGAACCTGAGGTAAATGATACTGACAGTGAAGACACTTCAGCATTAGATGCTGAGAATGAAGAGGATAAGAAAGAATAAGGAATGCAATACTGCAATGTTAAAAGGGATAAAGATCATACTTCTTTATCCCTTTTTTTAGTATCTTGCATTGATGTTTAATTTATAAAAAATCATTTGTTTATGAGTCAGATTATCAGTGTACATGCCAGAGAAATACTTGATTCAAGAGGAAATCCTACTATAGAGGTTGAACTTTATACAGCAGGTGGGGCCATGGGTAGGGCAGCCGTTCCATCCGGGGCTTCAACCGGAGATAACGAGGCACTTGAGTTAAGGGATGGAGACAAAACCAGGTATCTTGGAAAAGGTGTTCTTAAGGCGGTTCATAATGTAAATAATGTCATTGCAGAGGAAATTATTGGAATGGATGTTACTGATCAGATAGCAATCGACAAGAAAATGATCGACCTTGATGGCACGCCAACAAAAAGTAATCTTGGCGCGAACGCGATCCTGGGAGTATCACTTGCGGCGGCTAAAGCAGCAGCATCCTATCACGGGTTACCCTTATTCAGGTATATAGGTGGAGTTAATACGGTTACCTTACCTATCCCGATGATGAATATCATTAATGGGGGTTCTCACTCAGATGCACCAATCGCATTCCAGGAATTCATGATCAGACCTATCGGTGCTCCTAACTTCAGTGAGGGCTTACGAATGGGTGCAGAGGTGTTCCATACTTTGAAGAAGGTACTAAAGAATAGGAACCTTAGTACTGCTGTCGGGGATGAAGGCGGATTTGCACCTGAATTGAACGGAACCGAGGATGCCCTTGATAGCATACTAAAGGCAATCGAACTGGCCGGATATAAAGCCGGATCGGATATTACAATTGCACTCGACTGTGCCGCTTCTGAGTTTTTTGAGGACGGGATTTATGATTATTCAAAGTTCGAAGGTCCTGATGGAATGAAAAGAACAGCTGAACAACAGGTAGAATACCTTGCTGATTTGATTGAGAAATACCCTATCGATTCAGTTGAGGATGGAATGGATGAGAATGACTGGGAAGGATGGAAATTACTCACAGAAAAAATTGGCAGGAAATGCCAGGTTGTTGGAGATGATGTATTTGTCACCAACGTGGAATACCTCAGAAAAGGTATCGAAATGGGTTGTGCCAACTCAATTCTTATCAAGGTAAACCAGATCGGATCCCTTACGGAGACACTGGATACAATCGAACTTGCCCATAGATCAGGATTTACAACGGTAACCTCGCATCGTTCAGGCGAAACAGAAGATGCAACCATAGCAGATATTGCAGTTGCCACCAATTCGGGACAGATTAAGACAGGCTCCTTAAGCCGGTCGGACCGGATGGCAAAATATAATCAGTTGCTTCGCATTGAAGAGGAGCTTGGAGATATGGCCCGATACGGATTCAGAAAGTAAAACAAAGGGAATATTTTAATACCTGTTTTTCCGGCAACACTTCATAAGATATGATTTTTTCAGGTCCCGGATTTATTGGATTCTTTTAGATTGGACCATTCTTGCCGGAGAGGTTGTTAATTGTCCGTTATTAACTCTTGTTAAAATCGAAGGATTAATCTTTTAAGGAACAAGAATCCTTTATATAAAATACAGTGCAGTAATGAAATGTATAGTTATTAACAATTGTTTATAAAGTCTGTTTAAATGAGGTTGACATAAACAGTTGAAAAAACTTGTAGTAAGGGAGCTACTATTATAAATTTGTTTTTACCAGGTGAGCGATAAAAGGCCGCACCTGAAAGAAGGAAACAGGAAGTGTGACTTAATTGGCGCAGGAAATGTTTCGATCAGGCCTTCGGGTCTGCTTCTTGAAGGAGCCGCAGCCCGGATAACAAGGTTCGCCCTGAAATCCGGTATGTCGCTAGAGTCGCCCAGCGTTCTTTAGTTGATGAGTCAGAAATGGCACTGCGTTCGGGAAGATCATCTTCGGATGATCCAGCGGACACCTGAAGGCTGCACTGTAAAAGGTGTATTTCGGAGGGTCAGGGTTGCAGCGGGGGGTCAAACTCCGGTTACAGCCGGTCATAATAACAGTAATCTGGTGCTGAATTTTACTTCGGTTTAATTCAGTAGAATGGGAACTAATCGTCAAGACTAGTTCCCATTTTTGTTTTATACCATTTTCTGCCACTCACGGCTGATTTCTGCGAATTGGTTCAAAAGCATCCGGGGTTACTGATAATCTGTGCAGAATAGATATATTTGTCCTTATTAATCGGTGAATATGGCATTTAATGGTCTGAAAGATTTTATAATTTTCCTAAAGAAGAGGGATCAGCTTGTTGTAATTGAAAGCAAAGTTAATCCTGAACTTGAAATTGCAGAGATTGCTGACAGGGTATTCAAGACGGGTGGTAAAGCATTACTATTCACCAATAATGGAACATGTTTTTCGTTGATTATCAATATGTTTGGATCGGAGGAAAGGATGAGCTACTCAATTGGCCGGACAGACCTCGAGGAGGCAGGAAAGGAGATCGAATCCCTGTTCAGATCATTTACCAACCTTAAAAATGGAATACTTCCCAAAATAGGATTACTACCAAAGGTCTTGGCTCTGGCCAAATTGACACCTAAACGGCAAAAGATAAAGGGTAAGTGCCAGGAAATTATAATGGATGAACCCGACCTTGATCTATTCCCTGTAATGAAATGTTGGCCTCACGATGGCGGAAGATTTATTACCCTGCCAATTGTTCATACTATTCATCCTGATAGCGGAGAGCCAAATGCAGGTATGTACAGAATGCAGATATTTGATAAAAGAAGTACAGGTATGCACTGGCATCGGCATAAGACAGGGGCAAATCATTATGATGCATGGAAAATAAAAGGA
>Ga0307378_10000889_pt1 | contig 50039 bp, 69 predicted proteins | sample UN1MG_FD_202238 | JGI IMG/M metagenome (GOLD analysis project Ga0307378, IMG submission 202238) | Soil microbial communities from Risofladan, Vaasa, Finland - UN-1 | ecosystem: Environmental > Terrestrial > Soil > Coastal area > Acid sulfate soil | place: Finland: Risofladan, Vaasa | collected... | reverse complement strand
AACGTGTGGCCCTCGCGTGTAGGGAGGCCATTGACCGGGCGAAGCTGAAAGGAAATTCAGAGATGGTGAAGAAAAGCGCATTGTTGGAGAAGCTGGACACGGCGAGCAAAAAGCCGACCACCGCCCCGAAAAAAGAGAAGAAGGGGGCCGTGAATAAGGGGGCGGCCCCGGAGAAGAAGGCTCCGCGTAAAAAGCGGACGGCTGAGCCGATTGACGACCTCGCCGCCGTCCTCAGTGGTATGGATGTCTCCGCCCTGGTCATCCTCGCGAAAAATCTTGGGCTCAAGGACGTGGACCGCTACAAAAAACTCCCGAACGCAGGACTGGCAAGAATGACTGTCGGCAACCGCATCCGGGGTTTCGTCCGCAGAGGCGAGATTTCCATCACGAAGGTGAAGGCGGCAGTAAAGGCAGTCAAGTAGGATTGGCCTCCCACGGCCAACGGGCGCTGACCCATTCAGCAATCTTCATCCGGGTCAGCGCCCAAACTGTAGGGCTCGGAGATTTCACGCAAGGGGGGCTGATGCGCGCACGGGGTCCTCAGGCCCGGAGGAAAAACGTGAGGGGCCGCGCTCGCGTTCTCGATCGGTCCGCGATACGCAGCTACGGGCGCATGGCGTTGCACCTTGCGCCCGCGCTGCTTCCCGACAACCGCTCGGAGGGGCTGCGACAGCCAGGGGTACAGGGGAAGCTATCACAGCCACGGTCGCCTTGAGTATTACCCCCCGCTCATCAGTCAACCGCGCTCTCAGGATACGTCTGCCGGACCGGGAAGTTGATCACCATGCCGACAGAGAACACCGCATCCACCTGCCAGTCGCTCATGGAATAGTTGTCCATATCGACCTTGCCGGTATAGGCCAGGCCCGCCCGCGCCTCGAACATCTCCCCGAAAGTGTCTGCCGGACCTTCATCCACAATAAGACCGGCGAACGTTCTGAATCCCCACTGGAGAGGCCGGGAGAATTTAGCCGTACCCGCAATACCGGCGCGGGTGTCACCTCCGGCGTCGTGGTACGAAGCAACACCGACGGCAGGATCGGTCTCTTTCAGCATACCAATAAGGACGGGTTCATCTTCTCCTTCCTGGATGTCCAATGTAATGACATCAACAAGGACGCCCAACGATATCTCCGAGTCTTCGGAAGTCTCGGTACTGATGAATAGCACGGGAGTAATATCGTTGAACCCTACGTCCAGGGTGACGTTCTCGTTCAACTCGAAGCTCAAGTTGAGCGGGTTATTATCCACCGCCTGCGCCACCGTGCCGAATGGCAACGCGAGAACGGCGGCCATCATCAAGGCGACCAGTAATCTCTTCATGGCTTCCTCCTTACTCCTAACTTTTCCCACAGACGTTTACGTCGATCCTGCCCCGTCAGGCCGCTGCGGGTTTCAGCCTGAGGCGAATCATCAGGGTGCACCACTACACCGTTGTCGCTCTGGTAGCCGCGCATGAATTCCGTCAGTGTGGGCGTCACCCAGTTACGCTCGAACCACGTGCCCACGCCCGTGCTTAATTTGCTCGTCAACAAGGCGCTGAACGCGCGGCCCAAGGCATACGCCTTTTTCCGCACTACACCACCTAAGACGGCTGTGCCCACCACAACAGCACCACCGATTAGGACTTCGCGCCACCACTCCATCATTCACCTCCTTTCGAACAGCATACAACATTCCATCTCATCTTCAAGGCCAATAACCCATCAGGGGCCGTTGGTGTCTTGCCGTGTAGTCGCGGGACGACGGCGGCCTTCATCTGATCCTCGATGTCCGGTCGCCTCTCCAAACCGGCGCGCTCAAGCATCCGAACCCACCATACCTCCGGGCGCATGGTTTGGTGTGTGATATCAATAAAGTCCGGATCGTAGCGTTCGCCCATAGCGATCGAACTATACAGGATTCCGCCGACATCCAACACGCGAGCGATCTCGCGGATTGCGAACGGCACTTCCTTGATGTAGATGTGCTCCAGTGACTCGATCGCTACGACCCGATGGAAATAATTATCCGGGAACGGAAGCTTGTCAACGCCCGCATCGAGGTGCCAACCTCTACCGTCGAGAGCCCTGTCGAGGTTGAGGATCGCGTACGCGGAGGCGTCTACGACGTGACCGATACAGGGGGCGAACTCTTGGAGCCACTTCATATGATAACCAAATGCGCCGCCGACATCGAGTACACGTGTGAGATCGAGTACACGCGCGTCGTCGTCGTTAACGGGCGGACGTGGGCTTTCTAGCCATGGTGCGAGCCCGATGGCCAGCATCTGGCCTATCTCCCAATGGATATGCCAGCCCGGTCCGTACCCCCGATAACCGGACTTGCTGGCGTCCTTCCAGTATGCCTTATCGAAGTAGTCAACGGACGGCTTCGGCGGGCAGTCGCTGATATCCCCCATCAATTCCGCTATGTTCATCTAAAATCTCCATTCCTCTGCGGAACACGTCATCCGGTATAATCTGGTGAGCGAGTACGCAGCCGTCTGAGTTGCACTTGCGGGTCCGGCCCCGCTGAGGGAAGCCATAACAGGGGTCCAAGCAGCCATCGTGCCTGGTACTCTTGCCGTTAGGTGTAACGGCGTAGCCGGTCCCCTTCCATATACTAGATATAATCGCGCCGTTCGTCGAGTGAAAGATGCCAAGAGCGGGCACTTTGAGCGCCCCGGCCAAATGATAGACGCCCGAATCCGGTGAGACAACGAGGTCGGCCATGGACACGATACAAGCGAGCTGGCCGAAGGGTCGATTAATCTCCCTGAGCGTGGACGGCCATCCGTGGGACGGGCCGGTGCAGTTATCGAGTAGTACGACGGCATGGCCTTCCTGCGTGAACTTAAGTATAAGCTCGCACCAGTGCTCCTCCATCCAATTACGAATTGAAGCGGTAGACCGAGGTTGTATTACAATGAGCTTCTTAGAGTCGCCGCATCTATCCCACGCAGGGAACATGATGGCTTCGAACCACGAGCGCGCCCACGCGCGTTCTTCACTCGAAAGATGCATGACGGGTCGCCGTGTGGGAACCCCCGCCGACGTTGCCCACAACTCCGTGCGCTCTCGCGTCACGGCCCCATGGGTCTCTCGTTCGTGTACCCACGCCGGACAATAAAGATCGACGTCCATATCGTACGTGCAGCCGGTCCGGAGGTATCGGTGCTCGGCCTCGTCTATCGGCGACATCCGGTCGCGCCGTAGATCGTGAGGTATAGAAACGAACACATCCACTGCGCCGCAGTGTCCATTCATCACGAGTTCCTGGTAGTGGGACAGGCAGAAAAAGTGAGTCTTGCTGCCGGGGTACTTGTCCTTCAACGCCTGCAGTACAGCGAATATGCGTATCAAGTCGCCCAATCCGCCCGCCTCGCGCAGTACCCGTATTAACACTTTCATTTCCCCCTTAAAAGGCTGACTACAAGGCCGGTAAGGGTTAAGACCATCCCAATCAACAGACCTATGAATCTCTTAGTACCACGATCCTGTTTCTCCTCGATGACGCCCATTCGATCGCACATCCCCTTACGTTGCCCCACGCACGTGTTCACCATAGCCTCTACCGTAGCCCCCATACCGGCAAGCTGCCGCGTGTGTTCATCCGCCTTGTCGAACAACTTGCCGATGTTGTCCTTCACGTCCCCCATCGTGGTGTTGATCCCCGTCAGGGACCCCGCTATCTCGCCTAGTTGTCCGTTGATGCTCCGGTCGTCGGGCGGGAACATTGATTTTCCTCCCTCTCTTGGGTGGGTATAACTGTTGGAGTTTTGTGGAGTCTATGTGCGCCATGATGTGTGCGGCGCTTTCGAACCAGAGTCGCTTGAAAATGCAGTCATCGGGTACGGGCTGAGATATAGGTAGGCCGAAAGCCAGACTATTCAGGCGGCAACCGCCGCCGCACAGGTAGCGCAGGTCGCACGCCATACACCCGGTACGCGCGTACAGCCGGTTGTCCAGCCACGGCGTCCGCAATTCCTCATCAATCCCATAAGGTAATGCACCTATCCGGGATCGCGTTTCTCGGTGGCAAGCGTGGACGTGGCCTTCCGGATTTATACATATATACCCTTTACCGGCCCCGCATTCCGAAGGATTGCGCTCGCACCATAGGAGTCGGCGGATAAAGATGTCGAAGTGATGGAAGTGCGGCCTACGACCGTCGTTGATTTGCTCGATGTACCACTCCGCCGCGTGCTCGTATTGGAACCCAAGTTGCGCTCGGATATTATTAGGATCGAAAACGAGTCCTTTGGTGGCGCTAGCGTCAATGCAGCTAGCTTCGGAGAGGGAAGAGGGCTCGACGGCTACAGCGCCGCCCATACCCCGCCAGACGAGCGTGTTCAAATCGCGCAACCGCTCAGTCAGATCGACGCCCTCACCTGTAAAGGTGCTACGCAGCGTTACCCGTAATCCGAGACCGACAGCCGCCAACTGTTCCAGCCCCTTCATCGTCATCAGCCAGCTATTTTGTTTGGGGTTTCGGCTAGGCCGCATGGCGTTGTGCGTGACCTCGTTGCCGTCCAGGCTAACTGTTGGACTGAATTCATGCAGCGCTAACCATTTAGCCCTCTCTTCATCGACGAGCGTAGCATTGGTGGTTACGTAAAATTTCCTTTCGACGCCGCGCTGCTTCGCCTCGTTCTCGACCCATTCGACCACGCGCTTCATGAGGTTCCACCGTAAAAAGGGCTCCCCGCCAAAAAACCCCACATCAATACGGACCTTATTACCGCGCGGGAAAAAATGCTGAATGCTTTCAATGGCAGTCTCGTACGTCATCTCAGGCAATCGCGCACGCCGGTAATCGTCTATATTACGGACGAAGCAGTACCGGCACGCGAGATTACAGTTATGGGTCACATTCAGTACGAGGGCTTGGGTTCTTGGGGGGTATGAATGAAATTGCGGCTTGTTACGGCTCCAGAATATACCGCCGAACTCCTCGCCCGCGCTCGCGTTATCGCGCAACGTCCGCCACAACCCCGGCTCCACATGCGCCAGGGCCATACTATTAGCGTCGTATATGAAGTGATCCCCAAGCACGGCAAAGAAAGTTACTTGAGGCTCGGCTGCGCCCGGCAGTGTCCCGGTTGTAGGTGCCGCGCCCGCGTTCAGTATTCTAAGCATCCTATCCCCCCTAATCCTGCAATCCTAACATTTCCTCAGTCAGTGCGGGCCATAGATTCTTCGCGCAAAGGGCATCGGCCTTTGACAGTCGTGCTTCCACGTCGCAGCCGCAATAGGAGCAGCGCGGTCGTCCATCCACTACTTCGTTTGCGGAGCACTCGCGGCAGGCTTCCTCGCGCTGCTTCCGTACTTCCTCCGGCACTGCGGACAGATTGCCCGATGCCCGGCCTATCTTCGCCGCTAATCGCAACTGCTTTGCGAAATCCTCCTTGACGCTCATGGCGCAACCTCTTCCAGTAGATCATACTCTGTGGCCAAGCGCATGGCCTCCTCTTCCGTCAATGGATTCACCGGATCGATTCTGCCTTCGGCCTTTAGTCTTTCGACCGTGCTGACTCCACGGATAAGTGCAAGCCGCAGGCGCTCCTTGCCCGCGCCCACTGCGAGAGCCTTGCTTATAATCACATCCCGGCTCGTTCCTGTGGGGCACGTACCGGAACCGATCCGCCCGATGGCGGCGCTGCTTATATCCACCTTGAACGCCTCATTCTCCAGCGATCCTGGCTCCCCGGATAAAACGCAGGCCGCGCACGTGCTTTCGTGGACGCCAACGGACCCGGCAGGAAATCCGAGTTCCTTGTCGATGGCAAAGCACTTAGAAACTTCGCCTGACCTCAAGATGGCAGTGCCCTCCGGGATCACTGCCCGGACTTCGCGGAACGGGCACTGCCTGAAAAGCTCTCGCACGTCCGCTGGAATCTTCACAGCCACCATCATGCTCCTTTATACGGCGCAATTGTTCGATTCGTACCAGTACGACCAAGGTAATAGATCATTGTAGTCGATGCATCCGGGCTCGCAGCCTCCGTACTGAGAATAGGTGCAATTCCCCGTCGTCCAAGGCGCGCAGAGCGGATTATATGTGCAAGCCTCAAGGTACGGATCGCCGAGATCGTCGTGCCAGCAGAAACACGGCAGGTAGCAGCATTCGGAACCGCCCGCCGTACAAGAGACTTCGCAACTTACCTCGCACCCGCTCTCGCACGCGGCCTCACATCCGGTTTCGCAACTAACCTCACATCCCGTCTCGCACGTGACCTCACACCCCGTTTCACAACTGGTCTCACATCCGGCCTCGCAAGTGGTCTGGCACGTTATCTCGCATCCTGATTCGCAGCCAGTCTCGCAGCCAGCTTCGCAACTTGATTCGCAGCCCGTCTGACAGTAGACTTCGCAGCCCAATTCGCATTCCGTTTCACAGCCCGATTCGCAGTCTGTTTCGCAGCCAGTCTCGCAACCAAGTTCGCAGCCCGACTCGCACTCGCTTTGGCAAGCCGCCTGACACGCCGTCTCACAACTCGACTCACACTCCGTTTCGCAGCCAGTCTCGCAATAAACTTCACAATGCGACTCGCAAGTAGTTTCGCAATAGACCTCACAACCCGAAGCACAGGCGGTTTCACAGGCGACTTGACAAGTCGCAACACACGTGGTCGTGCAGTTGGCTTGGCACGCGGAGGCGCACCCCTCCAACCAGTCTTCCTTATTCCTGACCATCGATAATTCGTAGCCCGATACGCACGTGATCTCACAGGCTTCCTCGCACGTTGACTGGCAATGGTAAGTACAAGCCAATTCGCACCCAGCCAGAGCTTTATCATACATCATCTCAGTACCCACTTCGCACGGCATTTCGCATCCGCTCTCGCAGCCGCCCCAACGCGGCAGCCGGAATTCGAGCGTTACGTTGTCCATGCGATCCTCAGGTGCATTCCCCAACTGATGATGCACACTCATAACCTCGCCGTGAAGAGTCACGAAATCAGGCGTCCACCGAACCTCCAGAACGTCGCCTCTTTCGACTTCAAGCAGCCGAAGAAAGGTCTTAGCGCGCCCTCTTTCATGGGCATGAGATAGGCGCTCCAACCAGAAATCGGCTACGGGTCTAACTGTCTGAATTTGGTTATGCGCCCACAAATCCAAGTTTAATACCCTACGACCATAGATGGCCATTGCGCCCACACTCCGTACTACGTGGTGGGCGCTCTTATTCGCCTTGCGCGTAAATTTAGCGACGATCTCGGTGATGACATCCTCCGGACTCTCGTGGTGTATTTCTAAGCTCCAAGCTTCGCGCTGCTCACCGCCAGTTGCTGCACACACCCCGTAAGGGCCTTCCCGTAAATAACGGAGCCTTGCTTTCCCCTCCTCCCACGTGACCATGCACCTTGCCTGCATGGCCAGATCGGCGAACAGGTCAAGGCCCTGATATTGATCCTGCAGCATGAAGCCGAAGTGGCACCACGTAAGCTGATCCTTTACGTCCTCAAAGCTCGCTTGGTCAAAATCGCCAACCTCCATGCCCAAGTATCTATACCCTAATTCGCGGATGACATCGGGGGGACTTTTAACGGTAGCGCCGCCTGCGTCATAGCAGCCGTTTAGCGTAACGTACAGGTCGTCGCCGGTAAACTCGAACTCTGGCCCGACCATCGTGGGCAATACCGTCATCGTAATGGTGGTGAGATTCCTGCCCGCAATAAGGCCGCCATTGGATAAATTTATAGTCCGCATGGTCGGCGGAATTGCCGCATAACCAGAAGTAGGGGCCGCGCTAACCAATAAGTCGTCCGGCCCCCAGTAATTACGCCTCGCTATGTTCGTAATCGAGGCCTCGACGGCGACCACGCTTTTGCTTGGCTGGTCGTTTACAACCCAAGTATATGCGTCACGCTTTAGTATGACGCGCGTGCCTTTCTGGTGCTCGCGTACTTCGCCGTCAATGTGGATAGGCGCGCCGCCCACCACGTACCAATCAACAATCCGCCCCGTTGGATCATAATAAGAGCAGACCCTATCGAAGTAAAGCGCCGAGATACTCGCATCGACCCCCACAATCTGCCGCTCGTAAATTTCGGCAAAGGCCCCAAAGCCCCGCTGGATGCTGATCGGCAAACCTATATACTGACTTATTGGTGGCGGGAGATTCGTGCAGCGCACCTCAAGTAGGTGCTGTGCGGTGCTGGTGGCGAAGCCCTGATACGAATTGTCGCCACGATATTCTGTCCAGAATTTGTTCCCATCTTTAAAACGGCCCCGGATAACTTCACCGTCAAGCCATAACTTAATGGTGGTGTTTTGCGGGAAGTCCTCACTGTCATTCACATAAAGGTCCCAACCATCCTGTTGAAGGGGTGCAGAGAGAGAGGTCTCTACGGTCCCCTCAAGCAAGAAGGCTTTGCGCCGATCAACACGCCCGAAGACTATAGGCAACATCGCGGATTGGTCAGCGCCTAAATAAGGCCAATCTTCGCTGGTGACCACGGTGCCGACCACTTGATTGAATTGGCCCGCACGCTCCGTGATGTCAATGGCGATAGTGCCGTCCATCTCGCGCCAGTGAAATGGGGCAACGGATACGCCCTTCAAGAGAATGATCATGTCCGCAGCGCCAGCAGGTGAGAATACCTGATAGACCGTAGCCGGGATTCGAGTATGACCGACTGACCGCATATAACCACGAATCACGCCGTCACGGTCGTCCAAAGTGATTGTAATATCTGCGACGGCTGCCGCCGTACGGCCCTCGGCCTGCGGCAGAGTATACGCCCCCCAATCCACAACCCGCACGGCAAGGTTCGTCGCCGAACTGCCGCTGGCGTCCCCGCTAGGTATATCGCTGTACCACTTGTTGCCAATGGCCCCGCCCCAATCAAATCGCACGACGTTCCACGGGTACGTGCCCAGGCGAGCCCGCGCTAATTTCATTGCGGCTGATAACGTCTTCATGGCCTAATACAGCCCCTAAATTATCCGCAGTTTGATCTCCGTCGCCCACACGCCCTTTTCCCTGGTCGTAGTGGGGTAATCCACGCCGCCGCTAGAGAAAGTTGTTGCGGCCCCCACACGCGCATCGGCCACCTCGGTAAACTCGATGGATGACTGCAGGAACTGGACCTGTTTAAGATTCCCCCTCCAGTCGGTGAAAGAAAAGATGTTAAGAGCGCCCTGCACCGTGCTCAGAAAGAAATCATCCAAAGCAACTTTTTCACTCTCGCGCAAGTTGCTCCATCGAAGCGTCCAAATCACGGTGTTATGGCCCTTATCGTATACGAAGTACCAGCCGCTGGCCCCCTGGCGGATAACCTGCATACGTCTTCTCTCAGGGGCGTTAGCGAGGTCCGGGTTTTGAAGGTAGAAGACCGTGCCGCCCAACTGAAATTTTACGCTCATCCCCGCCCCCCCAACGTCGGCGTGAGCAGCCCGCGCTTCGCCGCCGCTTGCATTTCCGGTATAACCACATCGCGGACCGTTTCTCTAGTAACCGGCACATTGAAGTACATATTAAACTCGGCCTTGCCAAGACTCGCGCCCGGCGACTGATCTTCGAAGGCGGGTCGCAATTGAACGCCGCTCGGCTCCGATTCCCTCGGAATCGAACTTGGGTAAAATCCGCCCCAACCCGGATCAACCGTGCTCGGATCATAACCAAGCGGGGGATTCCATACTCTTTCAACCGTTATCCGTATCCGCTTATCCGTCAACTTAGCGAGTTCAGCTTGCACTTCCTGAATGGCCTGCATCGCCCACTTATCCTCAACTATAATATCAGCGCCCTCGCGCGCCCTCTTATATAGCGCATCAAGCTCGGCTTCTATTTTGGCGATCGCATTCACCTGCTCGTTGGCTGATTCAAGTGCCACTTCCGCCTGCAAGTCGAAAGCCTCACTAATTCTCTGGTGGATGTTCTCGATGTCGGTTACGATGCCTTCAAAGTCGAGGTCGGGCGCGTCCTGCGCGGCTCTGGTGTAATAATCGATAGCTTTCTCGAAGAGTCGGCGCGCCTCCTCGTAGCTCCCAACGGTCATCGCTTTTTCAGCGCGCGCAAAAAAGTCTTCCGCAAACGTCGTGAGTGCGCCTAGCTGTTCCCCTTCACCCATGCGTGCTAGACGGAGCCCGAATATCTCCTCCTCCGCCGTTTCCGCCCTGAGCGCCTGTTCCTTATGGAGTTTCTGTATCTCGTCGATGTATTGTTCGTAGAGCTTCTTGCGATCCTTGAGCGCGTCGTTTAAGAGGCCAGTCTCACGATCGAAAGCGCCTTCTAGCCAGTCAAGGTGCTCGTCGAAGGCCGCCTGTCGCGCGGTGTCGGCTGCTTTCTCGGCTGTCCGTTTGGCATCCGCGACCGTATCCGTAAGCTGGATGTCGCGCTCCGCCGCTTCCTCCATGAGATCACGGTGCTTGACGTACATCTCCTCGAGGATCGGACCCATGAGCCTAGCTGCTTCCGCACCCGACATCCAAGACGATATGATCGTGTCCAGAAACGTCATGGCCGCTTCCGGCTTCTTGTACACGGCCTCGAAGAGGCGGCCCGTCCAATACTCAGTTTCCTCGGCGGTTAGACGGAACTCCTTAACCTGCTCCCGCGCCTTGCTCATCGCCTCGGTGGCATACCTCGATGTAATTCTAGTTTCTATCAGCCACGAGACTAAATTAGCGAACGGCTCAGTGAGTTCCTTGGCCGAAGTTCCAATCGCTATACCTACTGCCTTGATGTTTGCACCCATACGGCTCCATATGAACTTAGTGGAACCGTACATCTTCTCGGAGGCTTCTGCGAACTCGTTGGTCTCATCGGTCATGGCTTCCAACGTCTCAAGGTATCGGAACCATCCGCCCCGTAAACCCGCAGCGGCAGCCGTCAGGGCGCGGATTTGCGGGAACAATTTCACGAGGGATTCAACGTTCCCGAATGTAGCTTCGCGCACGTCCCTCATGACGCCGTATAGGCCGCGCGCCTCTAACGCAGCCAGCCCGAAATCGATACCAAGCGCGTGCGCGGCTTCGGCCTGTTCTTTCGTGGGGTCGATCATTCCAGCAATCATGGCGCGCGTACCCGTGATGGCTATTCCGGTCTCGCCGATGACGGAGGTTGTGGCCGCAATCCACGCGCCTAGGTCCCTGAAATCTATCGATGCGGTGGCCGCCATGGATGCCACGCGGCCCAAGGTAGGAGCCAGTTGCTCAATGGTGGTTACGCCGTACTTCACCGTCGTGAACAGAATTTGCGCGGCTTCGTGGGCGTCTAGGGACGATTCCTTGTACGCATTCGTGATCTGCACGAGCAGGTTAGTGGCGGTAAAGGCGTCGGTCGCGCCTGCCAGCGCCACTTGAGCCGACAAGGTCACGAAATTGGTAGCCCGCTCCCACTCGATGCTACCGGATACGGCTTGGTAAGTAGCCTTGGCCATCGTGTTAGCGGCCTGCCCCATTGCGGCCCCGGCTGCAAGGACGCTGGCGGACAAACCCTCGAACTCCTCCGCCGTCTGATCCGTCAACGTCCAGACTTGCCGCATCTCGTATTCATACTGGGCGGCCATGCTGGTTATGGAAATAACGACAGCGGCAACCGCCAAGCCGATGGCTAGACCTACTCCTAGCCACAGACGCTTAACCCTGGACGCCGAGCGCGCGGTCCCCGTCTCCACCCCGCGCATCGCGCGCTGGAACTTGGTGTCCACGCCCTCGATTCTAGCCACTAGCCGCTCAAGTAACATCAGGATTCCTTATGGAAGGCGGCCCACGCCTCATCGCGACGTAGCCCCTCATACGCTAATAGCCTCACCTGCTCGACTCGGCCTAACTGGTTGAACTCGCTCGGCGTCATCCCGAACCTCTCGCAAACCGCATACTTACTGTACAACATCGTGCGCCCCGTATGTTTCAAACCTGGCTTCTCCGGTGCCGTCATGACATCTCGGATAAAAAATCCTCCTTAGCCTCTTTCAGGTCATCGGCGCGTAGATTGGAGATGTCAAGGATGAACTCAACCATCATCGTAAAGTCGCCGATGGAGAACCCGAAATCTACAATCTCCTTGTAGACGGCCTTATAGAAATCGACATCGCTGGCGAAGGTATCCCGCTTCGATGTCCATGCGATGTTCGCGTCCGCTCCCATGGCGTAATGGAGCATGGCCGTCGTCGAGAGTTGGTTCCGCTCCCGGCGCTTAGCCTGGAACGCGGGGTCGGCTTCATCATACATCGGGAGAGGGCGGCCCGTCATCGGATCACGCACCAGTACGGATTTCCCCTTAGTGCCGCTCTTCTCGCGCGCGTATCCCGTCATCGGGGGAGTCGGTCGCGGAAACATTTCCTCCGACCTGTCGTTAAACCCCAAAGGCAAGGCCCTCAACACCAGTTTGATGGGAGGGCCTGCCCTACGGGGTAAAACAAGTTCCCCAACGTCAATGACCTTCGCTTCTCCTAGTCCTGTAATCTTCATCCTAAGTCCTCCTCCTCTTCCAGCGGATCATCGCCGGAGTTACGATTCCTTAGCGATCGTCGGCGCGGTCTGGAACGCCGTACCATCGAAGGCCAATGTGTTGTACTCGTCTCCTTCGTTGAACGTGAAATTGCCTCGAACCTTCGTGAACGTGATGATCTCAGCCTCTTCGCCACTTGTCGGCGTCGCGATGGTGAAGAGCATATCCACCGTGTAAACATCCCCGCCATCGTCATTCGTAGAGATCCATGCAGCGCCCCCGGCTTCGTTCATCACGGCCTCATAAAGGGTCTCGTCGTCGCCGCTGGTATAGAACTCTATGAACTTGATACCGAACGACAAGGTTACAGGCACTTCGTCGCCCTGTCGCATGTGGCTGAGAACACCGCGATCGAGCACCTCGATCACGTTCTTCGTTACCGTGAAGCTGAGGTTCCCTTCCTCCAACGCCAAGGTGATGGTGTTCACCGCAGCATTATCCTGTATAACTAATTGTCCGTCCCTCAGGTTCTTGGTGACCTTGCCTTCGCCAGCCAATCAAATCACCTCCTTTAAGTTTTCTCTATCAGAAAGAACGGGTATCTCCCCGTACCGGACACCAGCCCCTCGAACGGAGCATCTATCGGGTTATGCGGACCCGGAGCGCGCAGGTAGCCGAAATCGCCCTCCTCAAAGCGGATGTCCCTGCCCGCCGGAGTCACGACATCGGTCTGGTTAAAAATAGCGCCCAAGAGGTCCGCGAGTTCATGTATTCGGTAAGCGTTCGTGGCCGCAACAGCGACGAAGAAGACGTGGACCAGCAACATGCCGCGCTGGTGCTGCTCGCCGCGTCGGCAAGGAGAACCGTTAATCGGGCTCACTATCGGCTGAATCCATTCAGTAAGGCCATGGGACGAGAACTCGACGCCGGGCCAATTCACAGCCGTGGCGCTCCATGCGCTCGAAATCGCGCTCATGATCCCTGTTTGAATGTCTTCGATATCTACCGTCACGTTGACCTCACAGCGTCGGCAAAAAACCCGCCACGACCGCGTAAGAAGTATTGGATGTCCGCGCGTATCTCGCGCATCGTCACCCGGAGCATACCGTCCGGGGCTTGGCTGCTGCGCCCGAACTCCAACAAGACGATGTACCAGACTGCGTTGATTATCTCGATGTACTTGTTCGGGCCTACAAAATTCTCACTGTACTCGCCCATCTCCATACCTTCCGCGACCCCGGTTCGGTCACCCCCGGTCATGGCCGAAATAACCATCTCTGGAGCCTTGAACGCGAAGGCCGTAGCCGCCCGCCACCATCCCGCGCGCGCGCGCCCGGTCCTTACCGGTGTCCTAGGCACAACACCTTGAATGACCTTGACGCCCAACGCCTTTATCAAGTCCACTTCCTTTTCGGGCACTACCTTCATCAGCTTGCGTATCTGCCTGCTGAACCGCATATGTTCGAAGTTGAGCACGCAGAGTTCGGCGTATTCTCTGGACTCCTGAGTCGCCAGTCGGTTGACGTTGGCTAGAAACGAGCTTGCCCGCATTCGTCACTCTCTCCTGCAATAGACCTTCGCGACGTTCTCATCAGAAGACAAGATATGCCCAATAACGTGGAAGGTCTCAGCACCGTCAACAATCCTATCCTCGGCCTTGGGCTCGGTCTGGCCCTCAACAAAACCGGCGAGCAATTCATCGGCCTGAAACGAGAATCGGCAATCGCCCACCTGCGCGATGCCCCCGGAAGCCTCCGCCTCTCGAACGTTCAGCCGAACCCGAATAGCGCTCAATGCAATATCCTCGAATGCTCGAACGATGACGCCCGTACTGGCAGTAAAGCTGCTGCCCGCAGTCTCCTTCTGTCTGTACGTTACGGACACGGCCTGCTCATTGAACATAAAGTCCAAGTCGGTCTTGAAATGGTCCACTACGCCAGCCATCATTCAATCCTATAATCCAGTCGGGTCGTCGAATCGGGTCTCGACGAAGGCCGGGAGCGCGGCTATAGCTTGGTTGAGGTCGCGCAACTGCAGCCGCAACTCCCGCGCGTACGAATTCCATTCAATCCGCCTATCGTCCACTTGATAGCTAGGCTTGGGGTTTACGGCCATATCAAGTAACGTCGCCTCTATCGCCGCTCTGCGCGCCTGCAACTCGGCTTCCGTTGGGTATGTCGCCATGCCACTCACCTAAACCGAAATGCCGGGAGCCCCGACCTGCTCGGACGGGACCCCCGACAGTTTGCGTAACGCCTCACCGATGCGCCTCTCCTCCAACAGGATGTCAAGGAGCAGCATCTCGGTCGGAGTCGTGAGTTCGACCCGATCGGTCTTGCCGTTCTTGCCCTTCCTGTAGTAGTAGAATGGCATCAGTACGTCCTTTTACGCTCCGGGACATTGGTACGTCCACCTGTGATCGATGACCTCCGCAGTCCCCCATTCACGGAACTTGAACTGAGCAACGATGTCCGCCTTGAAGCCATCCTCTGTGTTTCGATCCCGGCGGAAAGCCTGGAACGGCCAGTGCTCACGGTAGACAAACGCCTTCGGACCGTTCATCAGATACCACGTGGTAGCCAGGATCGCGTCCAACCTCACGCTCGTAAGCAGCTCGAACGCGTTCAGGAACGGATTCTCACGATGATATCGCGGCGTGGTCGTCGCGTTGACATCGGTGATCGCGGTCGAGTTCAGGATCATGGAAGCCTTCGCAAACAGAGCGTAAGGCACTAGCATCTGAGTCGGCACGATGCTAACCGGGGTCGTCAGGTCCACTCTCCGCTGCAGAGCGATAAGCTGCAAACACACATCGATGTCGGTCCAATCGACGAGCGCATTTGCGGCGGTCTGATTGCCGTGCCCACCGGCGCTTGCGGCGGTCGCGCTGTAGAGAGCCGTGTTCGTACCGTTGATCCGGTAAGCGTTGGTCGTACCGGTAACCACGTTGATTATGCGGCCTTCCTTATCCGCCCTCACGTAGTCGCCGACTTCCCCAGCTGAGCGCAACAGCCATCCGGTCTCGTCCCGGAAAATCGCCTCTTCCGTGATGGATAGGAGGACGCCGCGTTTCTTGCCTGAGAGGAACGACACGTACTGGTCGCCCATTCCGCTTTCGGGGTAAGGCATACCCTCGTCTACCTCGGCCACGTCGTTCTGCAGCGTGAAGCCGGGAGCCCTTTCGGCCAACTTGGTGGTACGAATGGTATCGACGAGCCTATCCCCGATATAACCCTGCCCGGCGTAGGTGTTCATGGCTCTCGACATCAGGATTTGACCCATGATGTCTGCGAAGGCCGTGGTGTCCACAGCCGCCTCCGCTACGTCCACAAATCCGGACTTGCGGTAAGCGGTGGGCAGAGTTTTGCTCATTCTGCCAACCAGCGCTTCCCATAACTCCTGCACCGAGAAGTCGTCCGGCTGAACCTTGCCCTCCCTCAGGAGGTCGCCCAAGAGCCTCGATACCGCCCTTGAGCCTTTCGTTTCAACCAGATTCTTTAAAACGATGCCTTTCAAGTGTAATCACCTCCTCCTACAGTCTAGAGCCTAGTTAAATGGGCTGGATGTCGATGTACGCGATCATCTGCGAACTCGTTGCCTTGGTCGCCGTGATGCTGAACAGCGCGCCTTCGGCCACGTCGTGGTACGCGTCGTTCAGACCTGGAACGTCGGCGCGCAGTGTGTCGTTCACGTTGCAAACCACAGTGCCGATGACGTTCGCCACGTTCTTCAACTCCAACGTGTCTCCTGCTCCACCGTTGGCGTGCGTCTTGATGATGTGACAATCCTGCACGCGGAACTTGAACGGCGCGCCTTCGGCGCTGGTCGCCGTGGGGAAGATGATGTACGTGGTCGTGCCATCGGTCGCGCAGGCTACCGTGAGCCGAATCGGCTCCGGACCCCAACCACCGCGCACGATGCGGGGCATGATCTCGATCTCGATCTCGGTCGCGACAGCGGCGTATTCCTTCGCCACGCGCCCTATAGCGAGTTGCGGGTCAGTCACCTGAATAACCTGCTGGTCCATGTATGCGGTCGCGCCAGCGTTGTCGTCGATGCCTACGAGGTCGTTCAGCGCAAACGCAGCCGACCCGCAGGCCATCCTGAACACGCCTGCCGTCGCTACCCGGATGTCATCGGTCTTGAGGGTGGCGCTCGCGCTGAGCGCGACGCCCGCAAACAGGAAATGACTCCGGAGCTGCCCGCCTGCAAGGTCGGTGAAGACCAGCGCCGCCATGTTGATGACGTTGTTATTCGCCACGTCGTACCACAGCAGGTCGCCGATCTCAATGACCGTTGCACTGGCCACTCCCATCATTCTTGGTTCAGAGTAGCCTCTTGCATGTCTAGCCGTATCTGCCATTCTTCGATCTCCCTTTGTTTTGCTCGTCCGCTTTCCGGGAAATTACTCGACTCGGCCTCTACTCCGAGCCCCGTATCGCCTCCACAAGCTGTTCTGATGTTAGCTCCGGCTCCCCACCTACAGTAGAGGTCGGCGTATTTCCAGCCGTAGCCAACTTCACGCGATCCGCAATCAGCGCGTCGATTGCCTTTTCGTCCTCTGCCTCTAGGAGCTGCTCCTTAAAGAAGTCGGAAACGATCCCATCAGCCAGCTTCGCGTCCTTTATCTTCTGCTCCACCATCGAGAGCCGCGTGTCCTTGTTCTTCTCTGCCTCCAACGCGTCCATCTTGGTTTGAAGCTCGTCCACTTCCACTTTGAGTCCGTCGCGCTCGGTCGTCAGACCGGCTATGACAGCCTTCTCGTCCATATCGGTTTTCACCTCCTCTCTGATTGCTTCAAGGACATCGGCTCTCTGATTTTCCAGGAGCCCTATGATGTCATCCACGGAATCTTTCAGTACGTCCACTATATCCTCAGTGGGTGTCTTTGACTCGAAAATCGACTTGGTGGTAGCGGGCTCGGTCACTAAATCGCAGGAGCGTATCTTATCGAAGCCGACTATTTTGAGCGGATCGCTGCCTCGACGGGCGAGGACCCGCGCGTTGATGGAGAGCCCCGCCGCGTCCGGGTCAGATTCAGCAAGGTCCATTACCCACTCCTGACCCTTTAACACATGGAAATCGGCCCGAACTTTACTGGCCGCGATGTTGACCGCACGTAAGCGGCCTATCAAATCCCTCACCGATCTCGTCTTACTGAGGTCCCTCAAATCCGGGTGATCGCAGAATACCTTCTTGCCCTCCAACAGTCCGACCGCTTGACTCATGGCCGATGGTTCGTAAAATCTCTCGTTCTCCGAGTTCGGGGATAAAGCCGCAACGTTGTGAATGACGCGGTTTTCTCTATCTATGCGCGTGTCCGGGCCAATCCCCGACAGAGCCTCCGTTACTTCGATAAAGTCGTCCATTTTGCTCTCAGCCACCCCCCTTCTAACAGCTGCGTTCGCCACTCGTATCGCGTATCCTTCGCACCGGCCCCTTGCCGACGCTCCGCGTTCCTTTATACAGGAGGCCAGCGCGCTGTTGGCTACGCTGACCCATCGTTCCTTTTGGGCTTTGGTTTTAGCGGCCTTCGTCTTACTGGCAACGTCGGCGGTCGTCCAGGGCATCTTCTACACTCCTCCTCTTTCATCTCTTATACCAACAGGGAACGTTAACGGCCAACCTTACGATACCGGGAGAGCGCCCATGTTGACGGCCATGCGCTTGATACCTTCGATGTCGGTTAGGTCCGCCCCACCCAGCCACTCCTCGTACCGGGCCTTACTGCGGATGATGCGTCTTCCGTACCCGGACTGTTTCTCCTCCATACGCCGGAGCCATGTGCCGAAGTTCGTATCCATACTGACGCGGATACCCGTCCCGGCTCGGTAGCCTCCTGGAGTACCTGGACGAGGGGGCACACCGAGTATCTCCCAGAACCGCGAGATGGGGACCGTGGTGCACCGGCACAGTGGATGTATCGGGGGGTGAGGCATGTCCATAATCAGCGGCGGATGCTCATAAAAGTATTCTATTCCGTCAAACATCGCGCACACTTCACACGTCCGCTCGTCCAAGGTGGCCATAAACTGCAGACCCTGGATTACGTTTTTGCTGCTGTCATAGAACGAAAACCTCATTTCGTCACTCACGCGCATAATCTCCGTACGAGCGATCGTACTGGCGCGCCTCCCGGTCGTATTCGTCACCCCACGCAACCGACGCGAGGCCCGCGCCATATCCTCGCCTTCGCGCAGCGACGTAGCGATGGATGACGATATGGCACGACGCTCGATCTCCCCCAAATCATCAAACCGGTCAAGTATCGACTTGCCGTCCCACAGTGCCGGAGCCATGATAGCTTTGACCACTTCCGCTTCTCCCGGAGCCCTAAACACGTGCGCCTTACGTGCGAAATCTCTCCAATCAACATGCGTCTCGCTCAGGGGAAACGTACGCTCTTCCTCGGCCTCGGTTATTTCCATTTTAGGAAACTCGCGGGTGGCGTACTCCATCACTTGGTAATCGACGGGAGCCTGTTCCATAAGCCATTCACGCAGCCTGTTGTATTCAATCGTTATAGCCTGCCCGCGTATGTTCACGAGATCAAGTACCAAGCGCTCCTTCGCCCCGGCGTCTATCATCACCGGGGGCTCGGCCCCGTCCGGAATAGGGTATCCCCATCTCATCTTCTTATTTATATCGTCGTGGACCGCAGCCAGTCTTCCCATCGCCGACTTGGCGATTTTTTGAGACTGCCACACCAGCGCGAGCGTGTAGGCTACGATGTCGTCGGCGCAGTCTTGTTGGATTCTGGCAAGGCCCTTGGAGTCGATGACCATCACGCCTCCTCCTCAGGTTCCTCCTCTTCATCGGCATCGGGGGGCTTGCCGCCTGCTTGAATGCTGTATTCATCGGCGGCCATGCGCCTCATCTCCTCCGGGTAATTCAACCCCTCGCGCGCCGCCCACGTCTCGCGAGACATGACGCCGTGCTGGCTGAGAATTTGACCGGCTCTCGCGTCGTCAAAGGGCTTGCGGGCGATCATTGAGGGGCCTACAACTTGGAGCTTGTAGTTCCTGACCTGCTTCTTTACTTCATCCAGGCGCATACCGTGTTCGATCACTCTCCACCATATCTCATGGAATTCTTCACCGAAAACTTGCTGCCAGTCTTGGAACTCGCGGACCCCGTTACTCTCGGACACCATCGTGCTGGCGTAATTGGCTTGACTGGTGTCGCCCGTGACCATATACTCCGGGGGACCAGCACCCACGCTCACCGACAGCAAGATGGCGCGACCGTCCACGGCCACGTCTCTCGCGTCTACGTTCGGCGACTTAAACTCCAGCGTCATCCCAGCCGGTACATCGACTATCGATCCCGGATGAATCATCTTACTTCGATAACTGTCCCCGGTCTTGGAGTCGGTCTTGGTCTCCGTCTTTTGGGATTCGGCGAAGGCGAGGAGCTGATCGGGCGACGCGGCCTCCCACGACCGGACCATGGCTATAGCCGTCCTGATCTTATTCAGCACGAGCCTGTCCTGCAGCCACGTATCGTACTGGCGCAACCTGCGCCTGATGCACCAAAGCTGCGAGATTCCACGCATCACGTCCGAATCCACGTTAATCTTTATATGCTGCATTTCCGCCGCCGTCAACAGCTTGGCATCGCTTTCATTGTAACCGCTCTTGACGTAATACCCCAAAACCGTTTCAGCGTCATCGCTCTGGGTAAAGATGCCGTCGGACACGTCCACCTTCTCAGGCGGCGCGCCGATGAGGTTGGGATCGACGAAGCGCACGTCCGTACCCCGGTCGTTATCAAAGAAGCGAATAAAGCACTCACCGTCGCGAAAGGTTCTATGGATAATCTCGCGCTCGCGCCTCACCCACTTGTTTTTCCTACAGAAGTCATACCAGTAGTCGTCGGCGCTGGCCTTGATGACTGCGTCCTCGCACAACAGCTTGAATTGGAACCCCTGGCCGCGTATGAACTTAACCAGGGACCTCAGTACGCCACGAGCGTGCGGGTTCGTTAAGGCGAGAGTCCTCGCCTCCTTACGCATAGTCTCGTGGGTCGATCCCGTAAGCGCCCGGCCCGCCGAGCCCTTGGTATATATGGGGCTCCACTCTGCCTCATCCGGGTCTGGATCGGCGTAATTGGACTGGATGCTCTCGCCTAGGTTGGCCGACTCGAAAAGAGCCTTGGCCGCAGTAAGGCGCGCTATATGCATTTCTTCTTCCAGGCGCGTTATTTCCTTACGTCTCTTCCGTCCCTCAAACATGGTTCTCTCCCTCCTGTATTGATAACGCCATCAATTGTAGTGACGGCCACGCGAACTCTAATGAAGCCCGAATAAAGATGCCATGCCCGCCTGGGCGGCTCAGCACGTTCTCCATCGGCCTATACAATACCTCCCGATCGATTACGGCGGTCGTGAACCCGTGCGGCCTCTCCCCGTGACTTACGTGCCTCGCGACCATGAGGCCCTTTAAGAAGACTTCGGGGAGCAGGACTGCGGACCCGGCGTTGAGCCAGACGCCTCCATCGTGCATCGCATCTACCCATCCGGGTACTTGTAATAGCGTAATGTACGCCGCATCGGCGATCAACGCCGGGTCGAACCCCTTATGCCAGTGCACGGTATCGGCTCCGAGAGCGACCACCACGGCCACGGGGACCCTGGATTCAACACACGCCGCAAGAATAGAATCTTCGCCGTCGCATTCCCTTATAAGATGGCCAGCGGTCTCGCCCAACCCTCGATGCTCGTGGGATTCCTTGGCCGCCATCATCACGTACTCCGCCGTCTCACCACACGTACCGTACGTGCCGTCCTTTAAACCCTCATCCACATCTTGACTTGTCGCGCCGAGAACGGATAATTCGTAATCGTGGATGAGCACCGAACTCGTGACCAGGAGCCTGTCAAATATCCGTTTCCTGATCAGCGATATAATGATCGGGCTGAGCCCTAACTTAATGGCGTGCGCGCCCATGGCCAGCACCCTAGGCTTCGAGGCGCGCCGGGCCTGTATGAGAGCACTAGCCAGTTCCAGGATGGACCCCATACACGGGGCCGATTTCTCGGCGGCGTTGACCTTAAAATTCAATTCCGAATGACTAATTGGGTCCATGAGCATCATGTTTCAGCCCCCACAACCTCAGCCGCCATTGGGCGGGGAAGAACGTCCAACCTCCGAAGCCTGTCCGCTATCTTACTGACCGACTCCGCGTCCGCGACCTCCTCCTGTATCACAACCGTCACCTGCTTGATCATGGCCTGCACCTGCGTGATGTCCAGCGTCAGTTTGAGACCTTCCTCAATCTGCACCAGCGCCGTCACCGTCTTCCTGATGGTATCAACCAACCCCACGATCCCGGAATCATCCTCGTTCTCCAACTGTCTATTTAACATGGCGCGCAGGATGCCCACTTCCTCCCTAAGGCTCTTTATACCCGGCTCGGCGGCGAACTCCTCGGCCTTCTCAGCCAACGTGCCTTGCTTGTACCTCGAATACATCCCGTGCTTGATGGGGTTCAGACCCCCGTGAAACTTACATTTATCCTTACTGGGAATGGACCAATAGCGGCACTGGAGACCCTTCCTCTCACGTTTATTTTTCTTGTAGGCGGTGCAGCGTTGAAATCCCTTAGGTGAAAACTCGTGCCAGCGATACCCGCATCCGAGCGCCCGTCTATTGTAATACGCCCGAATGACCCCCTCATCGGTCATCGGCGGACCAAGCTCCTCGACTATACCGCGCTGTTTCTTTTTCGACAGCTCATCGAAGGGTACGAGGTGTATCATATCCTTAGTCTTCGTCACGGGACCATCCCTCCCGTCAACGTCCTGAGGAAGTTATCACCGAACGGAACGTCATCCGGTCCCATGGGGCGAAAGATGCCGAACGGTCGGACCACGCGCGCCATCTCGCAATAATTATCCGCGTGGGCGTAATGGTCCGGGCCGGTCTTTACGTACACGGCTTCCGGCTCCCTTTTCCCGGTCTCTCGAATGACGCGCGTGACCGCGCGTATCCCCATTTTATACTCCGTAGGTACATCATACGGGAGCACGACCGAGCCCTCAATAAACCTGCTCTGCGCCATGGCCAGGGACTCCGTGCGGTGTAAGTCAATGGTAGCTTGCTCGTCGTTTTTCTTAATCAACTGCTTGATGGGCAAGTAGAAGGCCAGCCATACTATCTTCGAAGTCTGATTCATGGTCATCTGGAACCGGCGAGCCTCGCGGGTCTCCGGGCGAGCGTCCACCACGCAGCAATAGACATTATGCGCCCTCATTATCGGAACCAGTTCCCGGAACTCGATCACCTTTCCCACTTGAAGGACCCGCTTCACCTTACCTTTCCATTCCGCGATCTCGAAGTGAATGAGCTTACCGACGTCTACCCCCATACAAGCCCCGGCTGAGGTGTATTGCATAGCGTAGTTAGAGATGCACCTCTCTATCTGGTCCGGCTGGACGCGACTCCCGGCTGGTGAATGCTCCATTCCCAATTTAGAGTTATAGAACTCCTGCTCGGCCAGCTGATCGTGCTGCGCGTCCCTCCACTTCTCCGCGATCTCGAACGCCTCTAAGGTGGGGCTGTATAGCTGGTTGATGTGGAACCCGGCAACGTCGGAGGCTTCGGTGGCCCGCCACTCTCCGCGACACATGGCCTTAATCTTCTTGGCGCGGGGCATGGGCGTCTTGCAGAGGGGGCAGATGATCTCAGCCGTCTTGGGTAACTCAGGCTCTTCGACGTAGAAGGCTTCCGGCCATTCGAGTTTTATAGGTTTATGGCAGTACGGGCAGGGGAACCAATACTGACGTTGATCGGAGCGCCCCCACTCCTTCGCTATACCGTATTCCTCGATGGTGGGAGTCGAGAGCCTTATCATCACGCCGCCCACGTGACCGGATAACCGCTCCTCCGCGAGGTGTAGGTTTTCCGCCATCATCTCGTCGTACTCGTCAAGGATGACGAGCGCCACCGGTATCGTCTTGAGCCCGGAACGCGAGTTGGACCCGCGCACGAACAGATTAAGTGACCCGGCGCGCTTATGGCCGACGTTCGACACGTTCGTGAACATCTCCGAGAGGTGGGGAGACGATTCAAGGGCGGGGTCGAATCGCGCCCTCGTGAAGTCGGAAGCGTCCGGGTCCTTCGTCGGGAGGACGTACAGCACGTCCTTCCCCTTTACGTCGAGCGTATGAAACGTCACATTCAGCATCGCCTCGGTAATGCCCATCTGCGCGCCCTTCTTGATGACGATGCGCCGGGCCGGACAATCGTGGATTTCCCGAAGATAGGGATAACGGGAGAAGGACCATGGAGCCCCGCCAATGCGCCTGTGCTGGCGCGTCCACTCCGAACAGGATATTACATCCTTGTTCTCAAGCGACGCGGCCAGCTCGTCAAAGAAGGACCCGGTGCCGCTGCTCATCTCAGGGGCCGTCCGCGCCGGGCCACGCCGTCGTACCTTGTTCACTTATGACGCCGCAACCGGCTATGGCCTCAACTATCCGGTCCTCGTTCGTTTCCGGCTCGGCTATTACCACGGTCTTCCGGATGGCCACCTTGATTCCCGACGCCCTCATCTGTTCGCCTAGCCTAGTGGCCTCGGCTGGCGTACCGCATTCGAAGCTCTGAGCGTCCTCTACCGGGGCGGCAACTTCCGCCTCTTCAACCGCCTCCGGCTCCGGTGCTGGCTCCTTCTTCACCTTCTTCTTTCTCGCCATCATTTATCTCCTTCTCGGATTCCTTGTTCATAACGGCGGCCATCTCGACCCTCAGCCAACGCAAATACCGCATCGTCGCAAGCTGGAGCCCCAACAAGTATTCTTCTTCCTTCTCCTCACCGGAACGGTAACGTTGCGCAAGTTCGCGCGTCCGCCAGTGAAGACGCCGCAGGTCGTCTACCGTGAACTGTCGGGCGACGATTTCCCGGCCTTCAAAATCCTTTCCTATATCCTCTTCTTGGCCCAACATTGGGCCGACCTCGAAACTTACCTGACACGAGGTCTGACAGCCCCTGGAGGCGTCCTCTTGTAGCTCTTCCTCGTAGGTCAGTTGCTTGTCCAGCGCCGTCCTCAATACGGGTATGGCCCGAAGCTCGTCTAAGGTGAATCGCCTCGGTGCGGCCCTCCGCTCCTGCTTATCCATCGTCCTTATCCTCCTCCTCGTTTGCCTCCTCACTTACGTGCAGGGGTATGGGTCTCGCCCTGTTGCGCACCTCTTTAAACCTCCTTCTACACGCCGGGCAGATGCGCTCTCCCGGCCAAGACGATGTGAATTCGTTCTTACAGGGATCACCGGACGGAAGGATTGATATGCACGCACGGGACCCGGCTTGCGGTCCGGGCTTGACCTTCGCGTGCGGCTCAGCCCTAACCTTACCGGTCCTTTGATTTCCATGCCGTACCTTCATCCGGCGTTCTCCCTCGCGCGTACGTGCGCGCGGCGGTAACGGGTCCCCGGTCCCCGATCCCGATCCTTCCCGATCCCGATCCCTTTTCGACGGTCCCCGAAGGGGACCGGCATCCCCCACTTTCATCCTCTTATACCGTCCCTCGACCATTCACCCAAGTGTCTCACCCGGCATATGGTGGGCCAAACGAAATCCGGACAAATGCGAGCGCGTAGAGAGAAAGAGGACCCCCCCGGCCCCCGCCCGTTTTCTCCTTTCGGGGGAGGACCCACAACCGATTGTGGATACGCACTATCCCAACTACAACCGATTGTGGTTGAGACCGCTAAACCCGTTTTCCGATACCCGGAAGCCCGCTTCTGATTAATCGGAGCCCGTACCGGATACCGGGAGCCAGAATCTGGATGGCAAGCCACAGGGAGACCGCCCTTCCTGCCCACCTCCTCCCGTACGGGCTCCCCGTTTCCGGGCTCCTGCTTGTCGGTTGTCCTTTGCTAGTTGGCTCCTCTGCGTTAGGTATCGGGGATGGGACCCGGAAGGACCGAAGGTCCGGGGAACCAGGAGCCGGATGTGTGGAGCCCGCTCCCGCTCCCCGGACCCGGAGCCCGGTGGGGTTCCCATGGAAGAAGGATCGACCAGGAGGAGCCAAAGACCGAAGCGCAGAGCGACCGAAGCGGGAAACGAAGCTTGACACCGGGTCCCTCCTGTGTTTTAATGGGAGGTGAAGGAGCAAGCCCGATGACACAAAGAGACAGCCAACCCGGAGCCGGAAGCGAGAGCACGAGCGAGCGCTCGTCGCGTGGACGGCTCATCGATGAAAGAGGAGGAGCGCGTATGACCGAAGAGGAGCGCGACGCGGAGCAGCGCGAAGAGCCCCGCACGAAAGAGGAGGAGCGCGAGCGGATGACTCGCGTGGGAAAAGACGAAAGGACCGGAAGCGATGAGGATGAGCCAAGCACTACGACGGTTAGAGACGATCGATCAGAAGCTCTACGACGTGCTAGAGCCCGTGGTAGCGATGGAGTCGCCGCTGAACATCAAGGACGCAAGAGCGCTGGCAGCAGCACGAGCGCTCGTACGCAAGGTGCTACAAACTTACGGGAAAGGAGAGCGAGCATGATGAAGCAGCATCAGACGAGTTACGCGGAGCTGGCACACTTTATGGGGAAAAGGAACAACAAGCCCTACAACGTGCCTAGCATCAAAGCAACCACGGTCCACCGGGTTTGTTGCGACGAGCACGGCAGATGGATCAAACCAGGAGAGCCGCGACCGGTGGCGATCCAGTATCACACGACGGACGTGGTAACCTTCTACCCCGATGGAAGCGTGAAGCTCGACGACGGAGCGTGGATGACCGCGACGACCAAAGCCCGGATGAACGCGTGGCAGAGCAGAGCGAGCGTCTACCAGCACGACTTTACGTGGTACGTAGAGATCGAAGGACAGAAGCAGGAGTCGGCGCTGCTCTTCTTCGCTGGCATGATCATCACGGCAGACGGTAGCATCGTCACAGGTGAGAGGAAACAAAGATGACGAAGCAAGAGAAGCGAGAGCTTGAAGCAGACGCGCGCGCATGGCGAGCAGCGATGGAGAAGGAGCTCGACGAAGAGGAGCGCGAGCTTAAGGACGAGCACGGATCGATCAAGACGCTAGCGGACCTTATCCGCTACTACGAGCGTGGAGCGAAGCACAAGCACAAGCGCGCGACCTTCGGTCCTAACAAAGAGCAGGAGAGCGCTGCCGTCCTTTTTGAGCGTATGATAGACGAGCTTCGATCGGTGATGCCGGACTACGAGACGACGAAAGAAGCCCTACGACAAGCGATGGACCGAAGCGACGGCAACGAAGAAGGAGCACGGCAAGCGTGCGCGCTCGCGAAGCGTCATCAGGAAGCAGCAACGGCAAAGGAGCGCGAGCTTGTCGAGCTCCGATGCGCGCTAGCTGGCGTTTGGCGAGCAGCGCTGGACGCTCGCGTGGACACAGCGATCGACAGCGATAAAGCCCTATACGAGTTACAAGAGCGCGTCGAGCTCCTCTTCCCCGCATTCGGCGACGACAGGCACTGCGTGATGGAAGCGCTCGACGAGCTCGACACGATCGACGCAGACGACGAGCCCGGACGCGCTGCAGCGCAGGAAGCGAAGGTGAAAGCTGCGATGATCGCATCGCTTATGGAGGATGACGATCAGAAGCGCGCGCTTCCTTGCTTCGGACCGGAGCGCTACGTGGAAGCGATCGGGAGCCACGGAGCACCGCTCTTCTCAGACGCAAGCCCGACGTATAAAACGAAGGAAGACGCGCTGCACGATCAAGCGGAGGAGCACGGCAAAGACGCCGCACGCGAGCTAGCTGCTGCTATCAGGCAAGGAGCACAAGCGCCGCTCCACCTTTGTCACGGATGCGTCCCTTGGCTCAAGGACGTTAACCGGAAGCTCTACGACGAGAGCGCTGAGCTTGGCATCGACGGTGAAGTGTGGGAAACGTTCGAGCAGGCTTTCGACGCTGAGATAGAAGAGCTTGGACACGAAGGCTGGCACATCCACGGTGACTGCGGTGACGGAAGCCAAGGCTGGCTGTGCGACGGTACGTGCGAGCAATGCAAAGAAGAGAAGGAGGAAGGAAGCGACCTAGAGACAGGCGACTAGACGAGAGCGAAAGAGGAGCGCGCGCGTGGCGCTCCTCTCCGGAGCGTGGACGCGCTCTGCTGATGAGCTTCCAGAAGTAAGCTTAGAGGAGGTGCTGGGGATGACAGCACAAGAAGGACGGGCGCTGCGGAAGGCTAACGGCAAAGCCATCAAAGCAGCGGAAACGCGAGCAGCGCTAGAAGCGCTCCGCGTCGAGAAGGAAGACGCCGAACAGAGAGCGCGCGAAGCTAACGAACGCGCGCTCGATTGGGCAGCGCAGGCAGCGCGCGCTGCGGTATCCGGAGAAGAAGAGCGCGTAAAGAAGGAGGAGCAGCAAGCGCGCGCGGACGAAGCCGAAAAGCACGCGTCCGCCTTTGAAGCCGAGTACGCCGCTGCGCGCGGACGAGAGGATCAGCGTGAGCGCGAGCGCGACGAGACGGAGACGAAGCTAGGCGCAGAAAAAGCGGAGCTAGCGCGCGTGCACCGGTCACATGAGGAGTACGTGACCGAATCCGATGCCGACAACGAGCGCGACCACAAGCGCATCACGGAGCTTGAGAGCCAGTACCAGACAGCGCTACGCGAAGCGGCGACGGCAGAGGAAGCGCGCAAAGACGCCGAGGAGGAGACAGAGCGCGTGCGTGATAGAGACAACACCGACGACGAGCAAGACCACGCGCGCATAGACGCGCTCGAAGCGGAGCAGCTTTCCGGTGGCAGGACGATCAACGCGTACTCGCTCAAGGTGGCAGAGCTCGAACAGAAGCTGCTCCACGCGGAAAACGCCACGCTTAGCGCTAGGGCTCAGTTCGAGCAAGAAGCACAAGCGCACGGAGTCACGCTCAACGAAGCGTACGAGAAAGCAGCGAGCGACTACAGAGACGAGTGCGAAGCAGCGCGCGTCACGTGCAACGAGCTAGCGCAGAAGATAAAGGAGCTCGAAGCGAAGAGCGCTGAACTCGAACGCGAGCGCGTCACATGGGAGCAGCGCGCGCAGAAGCTCGAAGAGCTCCTAGGTGCGGAGGAGCAGCGCTCCAAAGAGAGCAGCGCTCACTGGCAGAACCAAAGCACGCATCAAGCGAAGCGAGCAGCGCTCGCCGAAGCGAAGGTACGAGCGCTCGAAGTAGACCGTCGGACGCTTAACACGCTGCTGGAAGACTGCAGCGTCTACGAGAAGTACGAGCGTCTTGTGGCCGAAGAGCGAGAAGGAAAGCCCGAAGCTCGCGGGATCGAGCGCTTGCAGCGCGTCGCTTTTCTCAGACAGCGACTCCACGATCTAGCGCAGCGCGTCCAGCTAGAGCGCTACGAGCGCAGAGCAACAGAGCGCGCGCTGGAAGCGAGCGACGGAGCGCTGGCAGAAACGAAGAGCGACATGGATCGACTGCTGCGTGAGCTACGTGACAGAGCGCTCGACGCGCTGGAGTACGTCGAAGCGATCAACAGCTAACAAGCAGAAACCAGAGCGCGCGTGCGAGAGGAGCGCGCGCTCCGGTCCGCGAGTGAAGCTCGCGCTGATGACGCTAAAAGAGGAGAAGCGATGACCAGAGAAACAAGACGAGCGCTGATGCTAGTGACGCTCCGGCTGCTTGAAGCGAAGCGCGAGCGACAGCGCAAAGGAGCAGAGAAGAAAGAGCGCGAGCGCTCGAAGAGCAGGTGACCGATTACGCTTGTAATCGGCGCTCTCGCAGCTAGAGCGCTTCGTGCAGCGAAGAAAGGCTGAGCTTAGGTCCGAGCTTGAAGCTCTTTTGAGGTCTTTTGGGACCTCCGGACCTCCGCTCGTTGAAGCGAGCAGGTAAGCTCGCGTGCTACGTCCACCGCTGGACGTGCTACGGGCTTGAGCGCTTCCGGTACGGTCCAGGAGCACGCAGGAGGAGTACGGGTGAAGCAGCACGACAGGCTAGAGCACGGATGTCAAGAAAGGCCTTTCCTTTGGCTTTCCTTGCACGTAAAGCGCTTTTGCGACCAGACATACTCGGATACCCTCTCGCGTGCGACGACGGGCAAAGAAGATGTACTCCTAAACGAAAGCAGCGCTCCAAGATGGGCTCCATCGCTCCGGGAAGAGCCAATCCGCGCTCCCGGTATCGGAAGAGCCCGTCGAAGAGCCCGTCTTCGATGGTTCCTGGAGCGCCACCAGAGCCCGTCTCAGCTCAAGCCCGGTGGAGCTTTAGTGGGGCTCCGGTGGGGATTTGGGGCTGGAGCACCTGAGCCCGTACGAGCGCTCATGGTCGCTCTAGGAGCCCGGAGCGCCACCGAACCACACCACAACCGATTGTGGTTATCTGAGAGAATATACGAGCGCCCGTGTGTCTTCACCTTCACTTTTAAATCAAATTCCGCTCCGGAGCGCCCGGTCATCCCTCTGCGCCTCGTGGGGAAGGACCCCACAACCGATTGTAGCAGAGTCGGGCCGCTCCGGAGCTTCCGTCACCCTTCACCTTCATTTTTGGTATTCGAATCGGCTCGGAATCGACTCAGAGTCGGTTCGGGCGCGCCCGGCGCGGACCACTCGGCACGTGCGGAATCCCATCGTTTCTCGTGGCATCAGAGCAAACGCTCAGATTGCGCGACCGGGCCGGGACCGGGTTTCGGCATATACTTGACAGGGAGTCCTCCGTGTGTTATACTGGTCGTAGGAGGACAGCAGTGAGAGCGAACGAGGTAAACGCAAAAAACGGACGCGCGCGCGGAGACAAGCCCGGCGAGCGCGCGGCCACCACTAGAACCCGGTATCTCTCGGAAAGGAGGTCGCACGGAGAAAGCACTATGGAGAGGGACCCACGGAGCCAAAGGCTTCCGGGCCGAAGGCTACAGCGTCGTGGACACGCTGGCCTCACAAGGATCAGGATGTAGGATAAGGACGGGTCCTCCCCCGGAGGAAACACTATGGGAAGGGACCCATGAAAGGAAAAGACAGATGGCCAAAACAGAAATGGGTGCGCCTCCCTCACCGTATGAGGAGGTCACGTGTAATCACTGTCATCGCCGGATTCGAATCGGCGACATTAAGCGCTGCCAGTGTCCTAGCTGTGGTACTACATTCAACGCGGGGGAGAAGCTGATCGTGACGACCACGGTACACGTTTGTGCCCCCACCGACGAAATCAAGGTCGAATGCCCCGAATGCAAGCGGCTGCGCGCTGGCATCAAGCTCATCCTCAATCGGGCCTTGGACGGCCACTACGCCAACGTGGACCACATCGGCATAGATGCGGGGGCATTCCGGTCCGACATGGAGAAACTCCTGGAGGTGAACAAATGAACTGGATGGCCCCGTTACCGGATTTGCCGCCAGTAGTCTGGTTCCTGTTCGGCTCTACTTTCGGTGTCTGGCTGATGGTCGCGTGCCACTTCTTCGCCGATAGGAAGGAGATTACCGGTGGTTAAAGTCGTCATCAAAGTCAAGAAGGACGACCTCGATTGCCTGTTTTGGGTGGTGATAGTTGCCATCTGGATTACGTTTCTGTTGAGTGCAGCACCGGAAAGGATAATACCATGGCTGTTGCAGTAAAGACGCACAAGACCCACGACGGTGTAGGTATGGGTAATTGGGCGAAGGGCATGCAGCTCAAGCTCGGCAACCTCATAGCCGCATACGTGAATAGAAAGGAAATGGGCGATATCCGCCAGGGTTGGGTTGAGAAGTTGCACAAGTGGGACGGCAAGCCGCCGATGCCCGTGATGGCAATCGAATGGCCGGAGGATAAACCGGCATGGTGCTTCCGGGCCGTAGTATCCCAATCCCAAGCGCGCCACACGGCGAAGATGACATTTATCGGCCCCGAAATCATCCAACACCTCGCGGATTGGAGCCGCGAGGGCGCGCACGTCGAGATTCACCCGTGCAATTGGGCTCAGGTCGAAATCGTGGTGTTTGTCGTAATATAGGAGGAAACGATGCCTAGGACGATAGGCGAAGAACTCTACAAGACGGCCAAGGCGATCGCGCGGCGCTACGCTTCCCCTGAAATGAGCGCCGACGATCTCTACCAGGAGGCGATCTTGAAGGCGTGGGGGATAGAGGGCGACCCGCCGCTAGCGACGACCAAACGCGCGATGTGGAATCACGTCAAAAGCATCATGCGCAAGCTACGGACCCGCAGACAGGCGACGGAAGTTAGGCCCGTACAGTTTATGCAGGCTGAAGACCCCGCCTTCGAACAGATGATGGTGGACGACCTCATGGCGTGCGCGCGGGTACGATTACACCCAAGGACGATGCAGGTGTTCGACAGGCTTATGGCACCGACTCCGGCGATGGGAACGGACATCGCGGCGGCATTACGGATCAGCGAGGCTTCCGTGAGCCGCGCTCGCTCGACCATACGCGGATTCGTCGAACAGGTCTATCTCGGAAGCCAACGCCCGGAGGTACGAGCTTAGAGTCAAACAAACCATACGCGGAGGCTCGCGACCCGGTCTCATAATCGAGGCCGGGTCGCCGCGTTCCAGGACCCGGACCGTCACCACCATCCCCTGATTCCGTAATTTCATGCCTAGCTTAGCGGCGTCTCGTCGAGCGTCGGCGTCGAGGAAGACCTCGACAAATCCTGGCCGTAGAGCCGCTATCGCTTCGATTTGCCATTCGCTGACCGACTTCCCCAACAGCGCGACCGACGACGGCATGGCCAGCGCGTCGAACGGCCCTTCGCAGACGCGCACGACGGAGGACTCTCGCTGCACGTGTTCTTGGCCGAACAGCACGCGCGTCTTTCCCGGCCAGTCCGCCCCCTCTGGAGGGTGATCATATGGCGGCCCCGCCCATTCACCCATATACCGCCTAGCTGCGTAGTAGATGACCAGTCCGTGATTGTTAAAGTGGGGGAGAATGACGCGCCATTTGAGCCGACCCTCCACGGCGTAACCTACGTGCCGCTGTCGTACGATGGCGTCGGTCACGCCTCGGTCGTGGAGGTACGCGCGGGCGAGACGCGCCTGCTTGCCCCCGGACCCGGTTAACGGCTTATAACCTGAAATGGCCGACTCGATCTGGCGGGGCTTCGCGATCGAGAACGGAGCGCGCCGTGCGGTGAGCTTTCCGGCCCCGCCTACCCGGACGACGCCTCTAACCTCGAATTGCGCAAATAGCTTGCCTAGGTGGCCGTGCGCGTCGCACCGCCAGCAGTGGTAGCACCACTTCTTGAGATTTATGCCTAGGTGGGAGCCTCGATCATCGCAGAGCGGGCAGCGGGCCGTTATCTCAGCCCGTTGGGTGCTGGCCAGCTTCACGTTATCGAACTTCGCGCTCAGGATTCGCTTTATCTGATCGAACTCCACGGATGCCCTCAATCTTCTTGCTTATAGTCTCGACTACGTTACGCGCCTGTAGCAAATCAGCACGATCCGCGTCGTCCAGATACTTCGCGTACAGCGCGTCATCCCTAAGCGCGTGCCGAATCCGCACTCGCACTTGCAGGAGCGTATGCAGCAGGATTGCCTTCGCCGTCATCAATACGAGGTCCCTCCTTTGGCCACGATTCGAGTATGGCGGCTACGTTGGCCAATCCCGCGCCGATCTTCTTGAGTTCGGGTATCGTAGTAGTGATGTGGTTAATCCATCCGCATGTCGGGGACTCACCTTGGACGTGTACCACGTTAGATGCTAGGCGGCCCGTGGCCTCGTCCACTCTCGCGTTCACCCGAATCGTGTCCGTCGCATTCCAATATTTCCACCGCATCAAGGTCATCCTCCTTCACTGGGTAGATTGGGAATCGTCCGTCGTCCCTGCGCGTGCTGATAAAGGTTATCGGCTTACCGAACCTGCGCGCCATCATGATTTCGAACTTCGTACTGCTGCCGATGTACCCGCCCGGATCGATGACTACCACGCGGTCGGACCATTGGATTTTACTCCAGTGCAGGCAGTCAAGGTGCGCCTTCTGGTCCATCGTAAGCGCTATCCCATCCGCGTGCATGAAAGCCTCGACCGTGAGGACCAACGCGCCCGCCGCCTCCAGCCGCGCCTGTTCGGCGAGCCACTCCTCCTTAAACTTCGTCGAGCCGCATAAGCAAACGATCTCCGTATACCTCTTCAATCTTACCTCCCCCACCGTACTCGGTTGATTTCCTTATCCAGGCGATTGATTTCACCCTTCCAATGTTCGACGTACCCATCGTGCACCCGACCTAAACGTTGAACGCCATCGCACAGTGCGAGATGATGAATACCTTGCTCAACCTGCACCTGTACCAACGCTCGGTCCGTACCACACGAACGTACCGCAGCGAACGTGAGCACTAGGTTCCACACAAGTAAGACCACCAACAACCACTTCTTCATTCTGGGACCTCCTCCTCTGTGCGCCGCGTCCTCCAATTAGCCATCGCCACGTAATCTGGATTCAATTCAAACCCTAGAAAGTGCCTGCGGAATTTTAGCGCCACCGCGCCGGTCGTACCGCTGCCCATAAACGGGTCGAGGACGACATCATGACTTTTGCCGGTGCTCGATCTCACGCACGGTTCGATTAATTCTTCCGGAAATCCGGCGTAATGGGAGACCCATTCAGAGGTCGCGCAAGCCGAACATATTCGATCCTTCACATCCTCGTGGAAACGTCGAGTTTTAGGACCAAGACGCCGTTCCCCCGCAGGTTCAAGCTTATCCCACGCACCCTGGGTCATTACCACACCACAAGTACGGCAACGTTTCATCCTGAAGGCGTGCGAAGCCACGCGCCACACCGAACGTAGATATCCTCGTTCTTCGACTCTGACGGCTTCCCGATCGTAATAGCAGCTCGCGGACGGTGTTAATAGAAAGATGTACTGGTGAGTACGACTCGGCCTATCTTTCGCGCTTTCGGGTATCATATTGGACCTATACCAGATAATGTCGCACCTGAGCCACCAACCATCGGCTTGAAGCGCGAGGGCCAGCCGCCACGGTAAACCGCAGAGGTCCTTTGGCTTTAATCCAGTAGCGGCTTTGTTCGCCCCGGCTATGTTGCCCGCGTCGGCCCGAAACAACGCCGTGCCACCCCCCTTCTTTCCCGGTCGCGCCTTGCTCCCGCCGCCTGCATACGCATCGTTCATATTCAGCCAGAAGGTTCCGTCGGGCTTTAGCACGCGCCTTACTTCCCGAAACAGCACTACCATCTTATCAAGGTATTCCTCCATCGTTTCGTTTACCCCATACGTTCCCTCGATGTCGCAATTTCGGAGCCCCCAATACGGCGGGCTCGTCACACACGTCTGTACGGAGCGATCGGGTAGGCGACGCATCCCTCGCATTGCATCGCAGCAATATGTCCGGTTAAGTTGAAAAGGTCCCACGCGCCTCATATCCGATCCTCTCTTACGTCTAACAGTACCGATCGCATTTCTGGATCAATCTCGATCGCTATCCAATTTCGATTCCAGGCGTTGGCCGCCTCCAATACTCCGCCTGTCCCGGCGAAAGGATCGAGTATAATTCCATCTTCCGGGCAAAAGAGACGCACAAGCCTTTCAAGTAACCACGGGGGTTTTCGGGGTCGGGTCAACTTCCGGCGCGCAGCAGGGCCTTCCCACACGTTATGTAATTGCTTACCACCGCCGTACTCTTTGCTCAGCGCATAATCAAAATACCACTTGGGTCCTTTACTGAACAGCAGGATGATTTCATTAGCATGCGTGAGCATCCTCCGATGTACGCTAGGGGTCGGATTCGTTTTGTGCCACACGATATGGCTCTGAAATTGCATGTCCTCCCTCACCTCTAGGACCTGCCAGATTGGCATCAACGAGCCGAACACCCCGAAACAACAGAAGACGCCGCCAGGACGTAACGCGTCGCAGCACATATGAACCCACTCCCCGCCAACGGCTTCGGTCCAATCCCAATCACCCTTATGGGACTTATAACCACACCAGGAGGTCTCGAAGTCACCTCTGGAAATAGCAAAGGGCGGGTCGGTGAGCACCATGTCAACGCCCGATACTTTAGGTAAAACCTTACGGCAATCGGCTACGAAAAACTTCCGCATTACGCACCTTCATATAGACATTGGGCCGTCGCATGTGCGGCATCAGCGTCTTCCTAACAGTTTGTGTACTGGGCGGTAACCGCTTCTTTCGTTCTGCTTCTGGCAGTCGGCGCATATTCTCCGACCCCTCGTCGTCCTCATCATCTTCCTGCACCGCAGGCACGGTCTCATTCTCTTCCTTGTATCTGCACCGCGCAGTCCCGCGTCTTCGTTCACGCCTCCTCCTATCCTGGTAGCGCGAGCGCTCGCGCGTAGTCCATGCGCACGGACAAGACCTCGCCCACGCGCCCGTTCCTATTCTTTTGTATGTTCAACCTCAAGCGTCCGCTCTCCTGCTCGTCTTTCGTCTGACAGATGACGGGCATGATGTCGCATATTTGCGCTATCTCGAAGCACTCCGACAGGTTCCGGAGGTCCGGCATCTCCGCGAAGAAGCCCTTACGGTTAAGCTGATGCGCGGTCCACACCGGACACCCGAACCGCATAGCCATACCGCGTAGCTCCCGGTGAATTAACGCCAGCTCGTGACGCCGATCTTCATACCTGCGCCCTGAACGCATGAGCGCTCCGTAGTCCACAATAAGGAGGCCGACCTCCCGGCCCTTCGTTCTCTGCACGCGTATCACTTGGGCTTCGAGTTGCCTCGGCGTCAAGGATTCGGTAGGATGCTCACATACCGTGAGGTCGCCGCCGCTCGCGCGGCGGAATCTCTGCAGCGCGTAGCCCGTCTTACCCTTTCTGTGCTTGAGCTTGTTCATCGGGATACCCGATATCCGGGCATCGTAGCGGAGTTCGACTTTACGCGCCGAGACCTCCAGCGTCACGTGCATCACCAACTCGCCCCTGGCCATCGCCGACACGCCGAAGTTGACAAGCAGCGCCGTCTTTCCGGCTCCGGGCGCGCCCACCATCACGGCCTCTTCGCCCTTATCCACGCCGCCGATCTCCTCGTCGAGGGATCGTAAGCCCGTAGGCAGCGCCCCGTTGCTCATCGCGCGCTCGACTAGTCGGTCCTCGAACGAGCCGAAATAGTCGTCGCCTGACGATTGGAGCCCTTCACCCACTTGTACCGCTTGCGTGAGCGTGTCCATCATCTCGTCATACTCGGCCCGTTGCGCCATATCGAAGGCGTCGGCCACCGCACGCTGCACGGCCCTATAGCGGGCGAACTCCACCGCCCTCTCCATCAGATCATCGAGCGACGCCGGGGGTCCGGCCTCGTCGCATTCACGTATCTCCGCTTTGATGGTCCGCGCCGCTATCCCCACTTGCCGGGCCTTAACCAACGCTATAGTCGTGAGCGTCGGCAGGTCCGGAGCCTTGCCGCGCTTGTCGTAGAACCTCAGCACTTCTTCGGCTACCACCTGTCTCGCCTCGTCTGTAAACTGCTCGGCCCGAAAGGCGTCACGTATCCGGTCGAGCGCGTCCGTGTGCAGCCACGACCAGATTATAAGCCTCTGGAAACCATCACTCAGGTCTGCTCGGTTCATCCTGGTCTCCCACGACCCACTTACTCGAAACTATGGTCCTCCCCGATCCTTCGCACCCTCCACAAGTCTCCGTGGGGGTAATATAGTGCAGGAGAGGCCGAACCTGGCCCGTACCCCTACAATCCCGGCACTTATACTCGTCACGCTCGTCGCTCACCATCGGTCCCTCCGCAGGCGTCGCAGCACCCCCCGCGATTTGCGGGAGGCCTCTCCTGTTTTTCTCCTGGGCCTCGACGGCCCGACCCGGCCCCGGACCCCTCCATCAAATCCTCGGCCCCCCGTTCGATAAGGAACGCGGTTAGCTTCTCCACTTGCTCCGGGGTCCCGGATCGCATCGCCATCCGCCAAAGCTCACCCGCCATAGGGATTTCTAGCTCCTTAATCCTCTCCCCACGCCGCCTCACTTCGGCGACGAGTTCGCTTACTCCGCAGTAAGTATCCATGTAGCGCTCTTCTTGATAATGCTTGAGGAGTTCTGCTATTCTCTCCTCGCTCATGGGTTTACGCATCGGGGGCCTCCTTTTTTGCTTCCCACTCTTCAATTGCCTTCTCGCAACACACTGGCATACCTATGGGGCAATTACAGTCACCTCTTTCCTCTTCCTCCCAATCCGATCCACAAAAGGAACAAACAACATCCCAATCAACGCTCGCGTCGGCTACATCATCAATATGCCTTCTGACTGCTGTGACAATGCGCTGACAAATATCCTTTGCTGGTTCCCATGTTCGGTTCGGCGTTATGACGACGGTAAAATGGTCTTGTATCTTAGCCATCTCGGGAAGGCTCCTTGTCTACACCAGCATCCACTTTCCCCTCCCATGCCCGAAGATCACGAGCAAGAGCCGGGTTTTCGCTCTCGATATCTGCGGCGTAAGTCAACATCGCATTTCGGCTTGCTCTACCATAAGGCGTGTCCTTCTCTGGTTTGAGCACAAAGTATTTCATCACAAGTCCTATCATGGCATCCTCCTTTTCCAGTTCAAGGCCATCTGGTGGCCGACGCCGCCTTGATCTCGGCGATAGCCTTGTCGAGCGCGGCAGACTCATCGCGTTCCCACGAACAGCCGGTGTGCCTGTGCTTGGCAGCGGCCTTGCCTAATATATACAAAGCCGCACAGCGTCCATATGCACCGCCTGGACTGGTGGGCTGTAGTTCTTGGTCATGATTCTGGCTCCTACCCGCATTTTGTCCATCCGCAGAAAGTACACTGTTTGCACCCGGCCACGACGATCACGGCCTCTTCCCCGCACTCCGGGCACTTCATTTGTGGATGCACGTCCGGGAGCGGCAGATGCTTAAAGAGGATAAGCTTGCCGATGGCGTCCGGGGCCGAATATATCGGCATCGGCTTCATCCCCCCGTCAAGCGAATCCCACACCACGCTCGACGACGCTATCTCGACGAGGGAGGTCGCCAGCCTCTTCGGGTCGGCCCCCTCCTGTAGCGCGATGCTCAGCGTCCGGCCCAAGGCTATCACCCACGCGTTACTGTCAGTGCCGGGCTTCTCGCACTTGAGCAGAATCTCCATCACTCGGCCCTCGTCCTCGTTTATAGTAGCGAACATCTTGCCCTGCGGCGTGTTCACTTTGTACGTTGCGCCGTGGAGGACCTTCTTCCGGTACTCAGCCCTCGGCGCGGTAGTCACTACGATCTTGTCGGTGTGGATGCTTAACGTCACATTCCCATCCTTGTCCATCATCTCGGCCACGGGCTTTTTGAATACCGATGACAATGGCTGATCGGCTAGGCATCCGTCACGGTAGACGGTAATCGACTTCATCCCCTTCGCGTACGCGAGCTTAAACGTACGGTCCACATCTTCCACGGTCGCATCGGCGGGTAAGTTCACCGTCTTCGAGACGGACATGGTAACGGATGCCTGAGCCGCTGCGGCCATCTCCACGTGCTCCGCAGGCGTGACCTCATGGGCCGTGATGAACGGTAACCAATACTCACTCGGCGTCTCTCTGTCAGGTATCACCCCATCGTTCTGTAGAATAATTTCGGTTAAGCGCTTGCGCTCCTCCAAGTTCGTGATTTGGTCTAGGGCCTCTGATACTACAACCTCTTCCTTGGTTCCCGCCGCGTACTTCCGCATATACGCGAGTTTGTAGATGGGCTCGATGCCCGTGGACGTGCCGCAACCCATGAACCAGGAGATGGAGCCCGTAGGCGCAATGCACGTGTGCGCCATGTTCTTCAAGCGACCGTTCTCGACACCTTTACTGATGTACCCAATATCGATCTCGACGCCGAACCGAGTAGCGGCGGCATACCAGCCTGCACGCTTGCGCGGCATTATCACGCCCGTCCATTGGTCGATGTCGTCCTCATCCATCTTAGATTGAAATTTCTCGCCGCGCCGTATCGATTGCTCGACAGCCGCGAAATCCATAATGGCGATAACGTGTTTGGTGAAGCGGCACGCCCCCGGCGAGCCGTACACCATCCCCATCTTAATAAGCGCGAGCGCGAGCCCCGCCACACCCAAACCAATGGGCCGGTACGTCTGCGCGAAGTATTCCAGCTTAGCGGTGGGGTAACTGCTCACGTCTATCATCCGGTCCAGCGCCACGGCCATGAAGGACGATACCGCCATGAAACGGTGAATATCAAACCCCCCACCCTCGCCTACGAAGTTCGCCAGATTGATGGAGCCGAGCGAACACGCGGCCCCGTCACTCCCTGGAGGAAATGAGAATTCGGCGCATGGATTGTTCCCACACGAGCCCAATGATGGGCACGGATTCAAGTCATCGAGCGTGTCCTGGAATATGACGCCGGGATCGCCGCACGCCCACGCGCTCTTACAAATCTCATCCCACGTATCGCCGCCGCAACCACGAGGCACGCGTACCGATATATTGATGTTCGACAACAGCCCGCCCGGATCGGTTCTCTTCGAGTAGATGAATTTGAGTATGTCCGGATGTTCAGCGTCGAGCGTAACCAGCGTGGCCGCCTTGCGAGCCCGGCCTCCAGCCTGTATCACAGCCCCCATCGCGGCGAGCGGCTTCATGAAGCTAACCGGGCCGGACGCCTTACCGCCCCCGGACACCGGGGAGTCCTCGGCCCGTAACGGAGAGAAATCCACGCCTACTCCCCCGGCATGCCTATATACCTTCGTCGCCACCCTGAGCAGTTCGCTTATGCTGTCCAATGAATCCTCGACCGGGAGCACGAAGCACGCCGACGATTGGAACTTCTTCCCCGGCGTCGCGTTCATGAGCGCCGGGGAATTCAAGCACGCGTCGCCGTCCTCCATCAAGGTACGTAACTCCGTCATCTTTTCGGGGTCATCCCCCCATATCGACTTCGCTACTCGGTGGCATACGTTCCCGCGATTCTCGCCCTCACGGCAGTACAGTCTGTTTACGATTTCGTCACGGATTCCCATATCTGCTCCTTTGTCCTTGTCAGAGCCCACCTTTCGAAGGCCGGGTCCAATGCCGCCTCTATCGGTTCCTGCACGCCCATCAGGTCCTGGTCCTGGTGCTTGTTGCGGGTGACGGACGCGGGCATCTTTTCCCGGTCCACCCACACAGACTTTAACTCTGAGAAGTCGGAATCCGCCCCCCTTGCGCGTTGACATCGGGTCGAGTCCATATCCTCACCTAGCGCCGCAAGACGCACCATCCTGACACCGACAGGGCAATCGACGAAGTACGCGTGTACCTCAATCTCATCGGTGCCTTGCTCCCGCCACGGACTGTCCGCGTTACCCCATCGGTGCTTGATCCACCACACTTGGTCCCTCGTGCGCGGCATACCGTCTACGATGACGGTCTCGTACTGCGGGACCATCCAATCTAAGAGGCCTCGCAATACAAATTCGAATGATGGGGCCACGCTCTTATTATCCAACCCGTTAAGTTCGCCCCCAGGAGATTGGAGCATCACCCGGTACACATACCCCGCCGGTAAAATGGCAACCGGCCATGTCGGAGTTGGCAATATCTCCAATGGGTCATGGCCGCATGAGAGGCGATTTTTGAGTCGGCCTAATGATGCCTGTAGGATCGTCCGAAGCATTACAGCCGGAGTCCCGCCTTGCGCGAGGTACGCCCGGCGAAGACGAAACAGCGCGATGGTCGATTTGCCGCTCGCGCACGGCCCGGCGATGAACTCTACCCGTCGCACTCTATCAACCCTCCTATATCCTCATCCCACATGGTCTCTTCGTCCTTGGCCCCGTAACCGATACCGACGATGTACGGTTTAACTCTCGACGGCCAGTGTCTCCCGTACTCGAACCGCAGATGTTCCTCGATACCTTCCAGCTCCTCCTTACCGAGTTTGCTGAGCGGCAACGACGACGACGACGACCCGTCCTCGCGCTTACCCCAATAATTCACGAAGTTGACGTACAGATCGGTGGGGTCGCACAGCGCCAGGAACCTATCGAGTTGCTGGAACGAGAAGCTGAATACCCGGCGCACCCGGTTCGTCACGGTCGTCCGCTCGATTACGTCCTCCCCCGCGCCCTCACTGATCTCCTTCCACGTCATCTCGTATTGGTCGCTGTAGCACGGCCCTGAGGTTGCTCCTTCGAGCGAGCCGACCCGTATCGGAAACGCGCGTAGAACGCCGAGCGTCCCGCCATGATAGCGGAGCGGAATCCCGCATCGATCCAGGATGGCTGCTGGCGTAATGTTACGGCTTGTGCAGTACGGGTAGTCGTAGCCGTGATCCAGCGACAGGTCGAACCCTTGGCTCGATTCTACCAGCACCGACGCCCCGTTCTCCATCCGGTCGCATAGAGCGTTCACGTACTCCGTGGCCGTCAGGCAATAGGGCGATATTCTCGGCTCATTCTTAGCCACTGAGTCGTCTTCCCTCATTATCTTGCTCGCGAGCGCGCGTCCGCACCCCTTCAAGGTCGAACTGATCCGGCGTAACGTGACCTTCTCCACTTCCGCGTGCTCCGGCCTTAGAATCCCCGCGTGCTCATGAATGCGGAGTCGTTCCGCTACGTCGTACCAGCCTACCTCTTCAAGGAACACGTCGGGCTCCAACATCGCGCCGGGTCCGATGAAGATTTCCATATTCGGGTCCACGGCTGCGGATATTGGGATTTGCTTGACTACGTGTCTCGTACCGTTGTCCGTCAACCACGTATGTCCTGCGTTCGGGGGAAAGTCGCACACCGCAACGCTGAAATTATCCGCATGCGCCTTGTCCGCCAACCACGCCGCCACCTTCCCTTTACCGCACGAACCCCATTGGCCGTCCATCACGATATACGCTTTGCCGGGCTCCACCTTCAACCTCGGAGTCTGGCGTCCGGCGCTTCTCACATGAATCACTCTTGACCTCCAATTCTAGCAGGCGCAGGGACCTGCAACGCGACGCACGCGTGCAGCGGTAAGGCTCATCGCCATATCCGCAGGAATTTCCGCCCCCGGACCCTGCGCCCGAATCCACGGCTTAGAACTTCTTCTTGCTACCTTTCTTGGTTCCGGCCTTCTTCTTGGTCCCGGCCTTCTTCTTGTTCTTCACTGTAGTGGCGCAGTCCTCGGCGAAGTCGCATTCTCCACAGATGGAATCGTCGGGATCGTACTCCTTCGGGTCCCCAAAGCAGGGAGGCTCTTCTCCGTCGCCCTCTTCCCCGCCTTCTTCGCCTTCCTCCTCCTCAGGTTCCTCCTCTGGCTCTTCCGACTCTTCCTCTTTGGGCTCATCCTTCTTGGCCCTCCGTTTTGGCGACTTACCGCCCTCCTTCATCGAGGCAGCGATCTCCTCCAATTCCTCCTCGCCGAGCGGACCCAACTCCTCTTTTTCGAGGAGATCGACCGCATCGTCGTAGAAGGACGAGTCGAGCGGGTCTACCTTTATCCGGAGCTTGACGCTGTATTCGGTTTGCAGACCGCTTCCGGTCTTCTTGAGCTGGATGTCGCGGCCTTCTTCCGGGTCCCAGACCTCGTCTCCGAGTTCGGGGTCGTCGAGCGCATCGAGCATGCTCTTAGCGACTCCAGGGGGAACCGGGAACATGCGTACCCCGCGATCCTCGGCGTCACGGACGACGATGTTGCAGTAATACCGCCCGCGCGCCTCCATCCTCGAATCGTCCAAGCCCAATTCCGCTATTTGGACGCAAATGGGGCAGTCGGTTGGTTCCACCTCATCATGGGCCGGGCAGTTAATCGCGCCCTTGCGGTCGCCGACGCCGAAGTGCTCCCACACCTCACGGAAGATGTGCGCCTCCTTCTCATGCACGAACGGCAGCAGCCTAAGGTAATACGTCGTGTCGCTGTCGGGCCTCCAAAACTGTCCTCCGCCGCCGCTCGCCTGAATCTTGTCGGCCTCAGCCTTCAAGTCCGGTACAAGCCTAGCGGCAAGTCCTCTCTTCTTCTTCGCCACAGTCTACTCCTTATGGTCTTTAACCATCTCGGTTGCGAGATTATCCAGGAACATGCGGGCCTCCGACTTAACCCTGCGGTAAAGCTTCTTCGACGACTCATCCTCCTCCCTCGACGAAGACATCGACACGTCGGCTCTTACGAATTCGTAGTTGCCGAGCGAAACGGTCATACCCACGGATACCATTATACGGTCCGGCTCACGGACCACACGCTCTACGATTGGTTGAAGTGAAGCTCCTTTCCTAATTTTCGCCATCGTCCTCCTCCCCTATTGATTCCAGTTGTCCTAAGCTCCGACCATACTTGATATCGATGGGTAATGGGAACGGGAGCCAGTCAAAAGCCCGCACCACGCCCGCCGCCGCTTGCTGCATCAGGTCTATGACTAACGTCACTTCCTTCTTGGTCGCGTCCACTACGAGTGAATCGTGTATCTCGGCCACCAATATCGACTCGCACAAGCACCGCCGCATCTCCACCTCTAACCAGTATGCCGTGTTGTGGACGATATCGGCTGCGGCACTCTGTACTAAGAAGTTGAGTCCTTGACCCACAGCCTCGTCCACCAGCTTTGCGTCGCGGTCCTGGAGGCGCGATAGGTGCCGCCGCCTCCCGGTAATGGCCTCCGCGTATCCAAGTTGGGTCATCTTGTCGCGCTGCGTCTTCCTCCATCGCCTGTAGGTCGGAACGCCGTCGAGCAAGCGCCTGATGAGCGACCGCGCGTAGTCGGTCGTCTTATTAAGATTCCTAGCTAGCCCACCCGCAGTCTGACCGTATAAGATACCGAAAATTACCCGCTTACCCTCATACCGCTCTTCGCTCGTTACGTCCTCCAGCGCTTTGTTGTAAATGATGGCCCCCATGGTCAGGTGCATGTCGCCCTCGCGCGCCGCCTCCAACAGCCGCTTCTCGCCAGACAACACGCCGCATAATCGGACCTCTAACTGCGACCAGTCCATCTCTACTATGAGCCCGTTCTTGAACCGGCTGGTAAAGCACTTCCGGACCGGACCCTCGCGCTTCATATTCTGCAGGTTCGGGCTCCTCGACGAGAGCCGTCCGGTCACTACGGTCCCGTAAGTGTAATCGGTGCAGATGGTGTCGTCCGCCCGCGCCCTCTCGTCGAACGGGACCAGAAACCCTGATATCATCGCGTCCGCGCTCCGCGCATCCCGTAACTCCGCCATAAGCGGCTGGCGGTCGGCCCATACATCAAGGCACATAGCTTCCGTGCTCACCTGCCCGGTATCTGTAAATTTTATAGGCTTGAGTCCTAGGTGCTTCACTAGTGCCCGTATTTGGAGCGTGGACTTAAGCTTGAATTCCTTTGCCGCCGTCACCTTCTGTATCGCGCCCCAGTATTTCGACTTCTCCATGTTACGCACGAAAGTATTAGCCTCATCTCTTAGTTGATGCGTGGCCGCAGCAATCCTCGACCGCGAGACGTGCAACCCGCGCTGGCGTATTCTTCCTAATACCACCTCCATCGGGTAAAGGACATCCAACGCCAGCGCCCTTTGCTTCGGCGTGAATTCCTCGTTCCAGAACGTCGAATGGAGGTGCCACGAGCAGAGCGCGTCCCCGGCGCAATACGGGGCCAACTTTTCGCTCGGTATTTGCCAGTGCATCGTACCGTGAGCCACGAGGTCTGCCACCTCGGCGTCGTAGCCGCCCCAGGGCGTGAACCTCCACGCCAGCGTGCTGAGATCATTAGGTAGGTTTTCGTCGTATAGATGCGCGTCGAGCTTCGAGTCACGCCAGTCCAACGCGGTGGCGTCGATGCCCAAGACGGCCTCCAACCAGGATACCTCGAAGCTGGCTCGGTGAGCGCACACCACTAGCGGCTCGAACCCGCTAGGTGGGAACTCCATCAGCCGACACAGCCACCGGTGCAGCTTCGGCCTATGCGGGCTCCGGTGAAAGTCGAATGCATACCCTCGCCCGCCAAACGCAATACCCACAACCTCAATACGCGCGCCGTCGCCGCCCGTCATACCTAGGGCTACGGGGTCGAGCCCGTTCGTCTCCACGTCGAGCGCGATGGCCCCCGCTTCCTTCGCGCATTTAAGCATGTCCTCGATCTCGCCTAGGTCCGTGAGGTATTCGACGGGCATCCGTTCGGTTCCCCATTCACCCGTCGCTGCTGCTTGTAGCCGCACTACGCCCAACGCGAAATCCTCCAGTGAGCGTCCGTCTGAATGCAGCACCGCAGCCGGGTGCAGCATTGGCACGACCGTATACTTGCCGATCTTCATTATTCTACCTAACGCCTTCGTGATAGAGGTCTCACCGGTCAACGCCTTTAGCGCGACCTTGCCGACCGCCCCTATCACATCCGGGTTGACTTGCAGTATCTCCTCCTCTAGCTTCGGCATCCACTTTTTGATGTGCTCCGCCGTGGGCTTGACGCGCTCCCGGCATACATTCGTGAGGTAGATTCGGCCCGGCACCTTCGCCTTCTTTAAGGCCGTCCGGAGTAGCTGGCCGGAGTCTCCTACGAACGGCTCACCTTCGATGATTTCTTGCCGCCCAGGAGCCTCGCCCACGAGCATGACCGTGGGCTCGCCCTTCCTCCTCATCCAGTAACCGTGCACCTCATCGAGCATCTAAGGCTCCCGCTGGTAACGGTAGTAGAACATCAAACGCCAGTCCTGCGTCTATCATTGGGTAACTTCCTCCAACGGGGGGTCCTCACCCACCGACTCCTCCACCTGACGTATGAGGTCATCTAGGTCCTCTAATTCCTGTTCCTCGGCGTCCATGCACTTGCATTCCTCGCGTAGCCCACGAAGCGCGCGCCGCGTTAAGGCGACCACGACCACGGCAGCGATACCGACTATGCCAATTTTAATCCATTCTATCATACTTCGATCTCCCCCCGGAGCCACTTCCGGTAACAGTCATGGCACAGGTGGCTGAAATTATCCCAACCAGCACCCGGTACGAACGCGGAATTACCAAGCACATCGTTACCGGCGTACCCGCAATTACGACAGACCCAACCACGCCTCCTACAGTACCACTCAAACTGTGACAGCCAATCGACCACCTTTTCAGTCAACCAATCCCACATCTCACGCATCATCTATTTCGCTCCTATGTTCCGCCGCCAGCTCCCGTATCTCGTTGAAAATCTGCCGTACGCGCTCGTCGGACAGGCCGACCTGCTCGGCCACGGCCTTTATCATTCCGAGCGAGTGCCCGTTCTTCTTTATCCAGTAATAGCACCCTCTCATCACCGATAGATATAGGCATCGTTGCCCTTTCCGGTGTCGGCTTCGGGCAACTTTCACCAGCACTTTCGCCTTGAAGTCTTCCAGCCACTCAGCCGCCCGCTCCTGGCCGTCCGTTTCCGGGGCTCCGGCAATACCGGTAAGGTCGGCGAGGAGCATTACGCGTGTTCTCTCCATATGCATGACTTTGGAACGTGTGAGAATGGTATTTCGCATCGACCGCCGCATATACCCGCCAACCTCGCGCGCCAAGTCCGGCCCCCTGTACCCGTCGCCGCGCGCTATCTGCAGCGCCCTTATCTGCCAGTCCTGATGTACGTCATCGGCGTCGTGCGGGTTCAGCCTCCCTGCAAGCCTGTCGCCCACAAACGTCGTAGTCAACCGCCGTGCCATCTCCTCAGCCGCCTCCTTATCTCCATCCCTCACGGCTTCCATTAAGTCTCGGAGGGGGGCTCGCCCGTCCGACCATGCACCCATAATAGTGTCCACTCCTCTAAGGTGTTAAATCTGAGAAAGCGCCCGAACTCGTGGACGAAGAAACTACATCCCATAGCCTGATTCTCATACAGAATAAGACGGTCCAGATCGTCGTACGGACCCTCCCACATCACACGCGGCGTGATTGCGAAGTCACCCGGCCTCGATCTGCAGCTTACAATTAACAGCGGAAGCTTAGACGCCGCATCAGCCTCGCGGCTGACCTTCCACCACCACTCCGCGAGGACCCCGCCTTTTGGCTGTAATAGTAGCTGCCGGAGGTCCCACGACTCGCGAGATTTGCATTCGACGACGAACGGCCACGAATTCCAGTCGGTCGCCGGGTCCTTTGGAATGATGTCGCCCTTCCAATGCGAACCGCCGCTGCGGGGGGACGATACCACCTTCATCCCCCATACCTTCGTCATCGCGCACGCTACTCGGTATTGGAACCGGTAGCCGCGCTTACTGTTCTTAGCCGCAGCCCTTCTTTGCCGGTCGGTGGGCATCTTCCCCCCTTTGGTGGACGCGCAGTAGGGTTATCCCGTCGTGGATGTGAGCTTTCAACTGACCTATCATCGTAATGGCCCTGTCCCTTAAGTGCTCTTCAAGTCCGGTCCTGAACATCGGCGGCGTCACGTTATACTCCCGCAGTTCGCTCCGTAAGTGCCGCCTCGCCCAGATCATCTCGCGCAGCTTCATCGTCATGAATTCTATACTCTGATCCTCTCGCTCGGTCACTTTGCCCCCCGGCACATCGAGTAGTAGCCACAATATCTTGGATCACAGCACCAGCTTGTAGGATCGCAAGGCGCAAAACTCCCGGCGCTGATAAGCGTAGCCACGGCCCCCACGACCTTACCGAACCATACTAGGTCCCTTTTCGTACGTGTGGACAGCTTCATGTCCGTCCGCGCGGCCTTACTCTTGATGAGCGAGCAGAAGCCGACGTGCTTCTTTTTCGTGCCCATCGCGTACGCCGATAGCTGTAGGCTGGAATCAACATCGCTCTGGCCTTTCGCCCGGCCCGTCACCTTATAGTCAATGACGGCCTTCTTTATAGCGGTTCCAGGACCAGCCTCCCCGGTCTCCACATCGACGTAGCCGAGGAAAGGTATGCCGTTGATCTTGAACTTGAGTTCACGCTCCACGCCGCCCGTGACCGGCCATATCCTCATCCCCGGACCGGCAAGGTACGCGCCGAGTAGCGGCTCCGCCCGCGTCATTAGGCTATCGACGGTCTCGCCCTCCCAATCCTCGACCTCTTCGGTCCTGCCGTCTAGTCTAGCCCGGAATACGTCCATTAGTCGTTTCAGCGAGAGGTCCGTGCCGGATTTGGCCTTCTTGGTGTTGTTCTCGGCCAACACGTCGTGGTAGTTGCCGCCCTCCGCCATCGCTATGGCGGGAGCGACCTTGATGCCCTTCGGATACCGGAACTCGTACTGTCTGGCGCATCGTAGAAACATCTCCACCTGGGTCACCGACATGTGATCCCTTGGAAGCGTAAACTTTGCCATCAGTCCTTCTCCTCCTCCAATTCCGCAACAAAATCAGCCAAGGCCACCGAGACGGATAGGGCCTTATCTAAAAGACTGCCCTTAAAACTCATCAATGAAGCCGCAGCCCACTTCTGCGCGGCGAGTATAAAAATATGTGGGTCTCCATCTACTAAGAGCCGCGCGGCTTCTCCATCAATCGCCTCGCTTAATTCCTGCATCAGTCCTGCTCCTTTCCATTGTTTGCTGCAGCGATCACACGCTCGCGCAGCGCGTCGTCCTTAAGGAGAATCCGCGCGGCCCTCGACACTCGCATTTGAACTGCGGTGGCCACCGTATCAGTCAAACCAAGGTCGAGGGCCGCCTCTCTCCCCCCAATGAACCACTCAGAAATCCGGCCAGAGTTAATCATCATGAGTCGGGTCTCATCCGTCGCCCCGGCAAGTATTACGTCCCACACGTACGCCGAATCCTCGACGTGGCGTACGATTTTATCGGGCTCCGATTCCAGCTTCTCGCCGCGTTCGGTATACTTGGCCGCCCACTTCTCGTAGCGCTCGATGCTCTTACCGGAAACAATAACCTCTACGGGCGGGTAAGGCATACCGTGAAATGCCTGTTTACAGAAAGCCGCCGACATGAGCCGACCCGCCACGCGTACGAACTGTCGCGGGTCATCGACCTTGGACAGCACGTGGACGATACGCGGGATAACGGCGGGTCGAGGCTTAGGTCTCCGTCTGCGGCCAAGGCGGGCGGTAACGAGCTGTGAGTATTCGTCAAGGAAGAGTCCCAGCTTGGTAGAAGCTTCACGGGCCTCCCTCACGGCGAATTTGTGACGTGCGGTCGATAGTCTCATATGTCGTCCTCATATCGGTCCTCCCCTATCACCCGTACCGACGCGGGGTATGAATGTGACCTTCCGGTAGTTGCACCGACAGCCCTCCCTCGCGTACGCGGGCAACGGTCCCGTGGTCCGGGACCCCGATCCGGGACCGGTCCCGGTCCGGTCCTTTTCCCGATCCGGATCGTTTTGCCTAACCCCGTAGGGGTTAGTCCCTCAAGGCCGGATGAAAGCGAAAGGGCATTCGTGCGTCTGTACTGGTGGAAATATTAGAGGATTGGACAAAGCTCAAGAGGAAAGGAGGAGGACATGAGAGAACGGAGATGGCTCAACGGAGTCCCGAAGAGGAGCCATTTTCTGGCGTCTGTAATAGACGCGGTTGATCCCGTTCGGGTGATGATACTATCCGATCTTCGGGTACTCTTTTATGAGACGTTCGGCCAGATGCCCGGTGCGTTTGTAGCACGGGGAGATATCGAGGATGCAATCCTCTATCAAGCACAGGCCGATGCATATGAGTTAGCCGAAATCCAAATGCCCGAACGTGTGGCCCTCGCGTGTAGGGAGGCCATTGACCGGGCGAAGCTGAAAGGAAATTCAGAGATGGTGAAGAAAAGCGCATTGTTGGAGAAGCTGGACACGGCGAGCAAAAAGCCGACCACCGCCCCAAAAAAAGAGAAGAAGGGGGCCGTGAATAAGGGGGCGGCCCCGGAGAAGAAGGCTCCGCGTAAAAAGCGGACGGCTGAGCCGATTGACGACCTCGCCGCCGTCC
>Ga0307378_10000888_pt1 | contig 50069 bp, 30 predicted proteins | sample UN1MG_FD_202238 | JGI IMG/M metagenome (GOLD analysis project Ga0307378, IMG submission 202238) | Soil microbial communities from Risofladan, Vaasa, Finland - UN-1 | ecosystem: Environmental > Terrestrial > Soil > Coastal area > Acid sulfate soil | place: Finland: Risofladan, Vaasa | collected... | reverse complement strand
TGGGGGACGTCCGTCAGCAGGAGCGGGAGACCTCGGACCGTACAGGCCAGAAGCCCTACGGTTGCCATGCCCACCAGTCCCGCCATCGCGGGCTGCACGGCCCGGCCCGTTTGCCGCCCGCGATAGACGACGGCGCCCACGACCAGCGCCAGTGCAAGCCAGCCGAGCCACGAGCCCGCAGCGATTGTCCAACCGTGCCGGGAGACGGGATACAGGGCCAACGCCAGCACGGCCGGGAGCCAGACCAGCCCGAAGGCCGTCGTGCCGATGCCGAGCTGCACGCTCATCAGCGTTCGGGCCGAGCTGGGCACAGGGCCATCGCCCCACACATTGGCCCAGCGTCGCCCGATCATCCAGGCGATGGCCCAAACGGCCGCGGTCGCCGCCACCAGCTCGAGCACGGTGACCACGTCGGCGGTATGAATCGCCTTCCCGGCCGTGGCAATGCTCAGCAGGTAAGCGAGCACCACGGTCATCTTGGCGACCAGGCCGGCGGAGAACGCGTACGCAGCCGATGCCTCGCGCAACGCGAAACCGACCAGACAGACCATCACCACCACGAGGGGCACCAGATACGAGACCTCCGGCCCGATCGCCGAGAAGAAGCTACCCTGAGCGGGACCGGAAGGCGCGACGCCGGCCAGTTGCAGCAGCGCGGCCGCGACCGTCAGCAGCACGATGGGCCCGGCCGTGGTCGCCAGGAGCACCGTCCGGCCAACCGACGGGCCGTTTGGGCCCACCTCGACCACTGCGCCCAGCCTCCGGCACCACCCCAAAACGCGCTGCCGCTGCCAAATGGCCGCCGAGCCGGCGACGAGCCCCACCGCCAGCCCCCAGCGAAGCGCCGAGGCGGTGGCCTGCTGGACCGCAAACGGCCCGGCCACCAGACACGGCACCGTGGCCGCCAGCAACAGGCCGGCGGCCAGCCCGTCTTCACGCCATCGATGCCACAGCCCGACCAGTAGCGCCGCGGCCAGCACCGCAACCAGCAGCCACGCCGTCGGGCCGAAGGCCTGAAGCTGCGAAGCGATCGCGGCCGGGCCGCCGGGCACGGACGTCAGCTCCTCAAGACAGCCCGGCACCAATTGTCCCGCAACCAGGAGCAACTGAATGCCGACCACCGCGTGCCCGACGATCCGGTCGACCGTGGGCCAGCCGGGGTCCAAGAGCCGCCCTGCGACGGCGTTGCGGCGGAGCAGGATGCGCGCGCCCGCCCACGCCAAGGTCAACAGCCCCAATCCGATCCCGTACGTCTGGAGGGTCCGCGGATCGAGCAGGTCGACCCGGGCACGGAAGCCCCAAGGATGATTCTCCAGCCACGCGGTCGTCGCCACCAGGACGGCCAGCGTCAGCACGGCCTGGCCGCCGGCCATCATCGCCGGCCAGCGGTTCGTCCAGGCGATCACCAGCCAGATGCCCCCGAGCCAGAACAGGCACGCGGCCAGCGAGAGGGTCTCCTGCCACGAGACCAGCGCGAGCACCGGAATGGCCAGCGAGGAAGACAACAGGGCGGTCTGGCCCAACGGCTTGATGAACACGCGGCGGACGTCGTCGACCAACTGCCCCGGACCCCGCCCTCGCGTCCACACGTCCAACAGCACGCTTGCCAGCACGGCCAGCGTGGCGTGGGCCAGGAGGGCCGCCAGCCACGGCTGATCGAGGTGGCCCGTGTAGTTGGCGACCAGCGCGTGCACCAGCCCGACCAGGACGACCATCGAGCCGATCCAGGTCCGCGCTACCGAGCGATAACCCCAAGCGACCAGCAGATAGAAGGCCGCGGCATAGAGGCCGGTCACCACGGGGGTGGGCGACGCGTGGACCTTGCCCGGCTCCGCCAAGGCCGTGCCCACCCCGATCAGCAGGCCCACCGGCGCGAGGACCTCGGCCACGTGCAGAAGCGGGACGCGGTAGGCGTCGATGAGCTTATTCCGGTCCGACGTTGCCCCCGGTCTGTTCCACGCAACGCCCGGCTCGTGGTCCGACAGTCGGTAGAGCAGCGCCGCCGCCAGCCCCATCACGAACGTCTCCAGCAGGAGGATCGTGGCCCAAACCGGCTGCACGGCCGGCTGTAACATCCGCGTTTGCCACCACAATCCCCAAACCGTGGCCCCGACCAGCAGTCCCAGCCCAAAGTAGGTCAGCAGCGGCTTTCGGAACCGGGCATTGAGAAGCAGGCTGCCGAGGCCGTAGACGCCGTAGACGCCCATGGCAAGCGGGGCGTCGGCACCGCGTCCGACGAGCGTGTGGGCGGTAACCACCACAAGGCTCGCCAGCGCCACGGCCACCGAACCGCCCGCGTATTGCTCGGCGTGGCGGCGATACTTCGCCCGGCCGAGCAGCTCGGCGACCAAGCCCAGAAGCGCGAACAGCCCGACCAGCGCCGCCCCGCTCTCGGCGCTTGTGGCCCGCCGGAGCATCTCCCGGCCGGCGTCTTCGCCGACCACCCACGGCAGGTCGCAAAACGCCACGTGATATCCGGTCAGATAGACCAAGGCGGCCGAGGCGATCGCCCCCGCATGGGCGACCGGGAACCGATATCGAAAGGCCACCAGCACCAGCGCCGCCGCGTTGAGCCCGCCCACGGCCATCACGGCGAGCGGCTGCGGCCAGGCCATCCCCACGGCAACGAGCATGGCGACCGCGCCGACCAGGGCGATCATCGTCCCGGCGGCGCGATACGCCCCCAGCGCCGCGTCATGGCTTGTGCCGCGGACGACGGCCAGTCCGGCGGCCAGGACCGGGATCGCGGCCAAGGCGAGCAGCACCGAAAAACAATCGAGCGTCAGGGGGACGCGGTCGGCTTCGACCCCGCGTGTGATCAGCATTCCGAGCGCGGCGGCCAGGGCGAACGCCGTCGTGCCCACCAGCGAGAAGATCTGACCCGCGCGGCCGGGATCGAGACGCGCCCGATCCGGAAGCCGATAGAGAAGCCCGCCGACCGCCGCTGCGAAGACGGCCACCGGCAACACGCCGGCGCCGAGGAACACGCGGCCGTCGGACTCGACGCCCGTCAGTCGGGCCAACACGAGCACCAGCGCCGAGTTGCCCACGACCCCCGCGGTCTGAAGCCATCGCGCGCGGGGCACCAGCACGCCGCCCGCCAACGCCACCAGCCCGACGAAGATGCCCGCGGAGACCGCCTCCCACGCCACGTTCACCAGCGTCCAGTCGTTCTGCGAGAGACTCGCCATGGCCAGGAAGTTCAAGGGCACCAGCAGCGTGCCGATCACCAGCAGCCCTCGACCGGTGGCTTCCAGCTTCCAGCGCCAGTAGGCAAAAAGCCCCGCACCGAAAACAGCGGACGAGTACGTCACGAAGACGAGAAACTTGAACACCGGCACGTCGGCCAGCGTATCCCAGAGACTGATCACCAGGGCCACCGACGCGCCAACCATCAACAGCCCGCCGACCAGCACGCCGACCAGCTCGGCCCAGCGGATGTTCCGCTCTTCGAGGAATCCGGTGAGCACGTCGGTCCATAACTTGCGCGGCGGCTTCGTCGGAGCGGGCGGAGCGGGCTTGGGAGAAAGCGGCCGTTGCGGCTTCCGCGTCGCGGGCTCGGTCGCCGCCGGCACGCTCGGGCGCACCGGCGGTTGCTGCGCTGCGCTCGCTGGGGAAGTCGCTTTGGGGGACGGCTTGCGCGCGGCCGGGTCGTCGACCAGCTCGGCCGTGATGACTTCTTCCGGTGCGTCCGGCGTCGACGGCTTCCGGCCGGCGCCCCGGGCCTCAGACGCGGCCGCAGCGGGGAGGCCGGCCGGCCCCGAGGGCGGGCCCAGCAGCCGGCTTCGATGCTCCTGCGTCTTCGCCAGCAGGCTCTTGGCATCATCCGCCCCCAGAATTTCTGCCTCCACGAACCGCTTCACCTGGCGTTTGAGCCCTTCCAGATCGGCCAGCTCGGCGGCCAGGGGGCTCCGAAGGTCCCGTCCGCACCACTGGCAGCGATCCTGCCTCCGAGGCGTCGATCGCAGGCAGAACGGACAGCGACGCCGATCCTCACGCCCCGCCGAGCCCCCAGACAGCGTACGCACGAGCCACGCCAGCGTGATCCAGATCCCGTGGCCAATGAGTGTGATGATCGCAAGCGCGATGAATAGAAAGAAGAGGGCTTGCCACACGACTGGGCCTCCTTTCGGGGCCGGCCTTCCGGCAGGGCCTGGGGCACGGCGGTTTCGGCCCGCCTCGTCTGCTATTCTAGGCTCCGCGGCGCCTGGGATATAACGGCTTGACGGCAAATTAGGGCCCAACCACCTGAAGACTACGCTACGCAACACCCGGGGCACCAACCACGGCGGCTGGGCGTTTGCCTTCAAGGCCACCGCGCCCGACGGCACCGTGCTGTCGCCGAAGGCGGAGTAGCGTGATCTCTTCTGTGACGTATTCCTCTCCCGTTGCGTGCATCATGCGTTCCGTACGTAATACGACTGGCGGACGGGTAACACCGCCGTGCCACCTTCCCGGTTCGTACATCGAGGGCCAATTCCCTTGACAACCCGCCCTTCCCCTCGCTAGCATGGTCCTATCCGGCCGGCCCTGGCTCGCCGGCCGCTCCCCTACCCGGGCTACTTGCCTCTACGTTGCCAATAAGGAGGGACGACAGTATGGCCGACCATCGTGTGACGCGTCGCGATTTCGTCAAGGCGGGGGCCGTCACGGCCGCCGGTGTGGTTGCGGGAACGCACACTGTCTATGCGGGCAATCCCACGGACGAGAAGACCGACAAGATCCTCAACTACAACGAGCAGATGGAGTACCGCCGCGCCGGGAAGACGAACCTGATGGTCTCGGCCGTCTGCCTGGGCGGGCACTGGAAGCGGGTCGACAAGGTCGTTCCCGGGCTGTTCCAGGGCCAGAGCTGGCTCAGCGCCGACCTGGAGAGCGACGCCTTCGAGAAGAACCGCTACGACGTGGTCACCCGGTGCATCGAACGAGGCATCAACTACATCGACGCCTGCACCATGCAGGAAGTCATCATGTACGCCAAGGCCCTCAAAGGCCGCCGCGACAGGATGTATCTCGGATTCTCCTGGTACCAGAAGGAAATGCGCGGCCTGAGCAGCGAATGGACCAAGGCGAAGAAGGCCGGCGAGCCGAAGCCGCCGGGTTGGATCACCCAGAAGCTCAAGGAAGCCATCGACGAAGGCTTCAAGGAAACCGGGCTCGACTACGTCGACGTCTGGCGGATCACCTGCCACGAGCAGAGCGGGCGCCATGAAGACGCCGAAATGGAGGAAATGTGCGAAGCCCTGGCCTGGGCCAAGAAGACGGGTCGCGCCCGCTTCACCGGCATCTCTTCCCACGACCGCCCTCACATCAAGAAGTGGATCCAGCAGGCGCCCGAGGAGCTCGACGTCATCGTGACGCCTTACTCCGCCAAGACCAGGATGGCCGGCGTCGAGAAGATCGGCGCGGCGGAGGAGGGCAACTCGGCCGGCTATATCGGAAAGATGGAAGACGGCTCGTGGGAAAACAGCCTTTGGTACGCCATCGAGAAGTGCGACGTGGCCTGGTTCGGCATCAAGCCCTTCACCAGCGGGTCGCTCTTCAAGGGCGATAGCTCGCCGGGCAATCCCGACCAGGAAGAGGACAGCAAGATCGCCCGCCTCACCATTCGCGCCATCTTGACGAACCCGGTGATCACGGCCCCGATCCCCGGCATGATCACCCCCGAGCAGGTCGACAACGTCGCCGTGGCCGTGCTCCAGCGCCGCGCGCTGGACGTGCAGGAGCAGGCGGAGCTGGACGCCGCCACCGAACGGGCCTTTGCCAACTTGCCGCACCACTACCAGTGGTTGAAGGACTGGGACTACGTGTGAGCCGGCGGCGCCGTTGCAGGCCGCTCCAATCCGTTGTTGGCCTGGTTGTGAGCCGGACGCGTCGCGGCTGGAGGTGCAACGACCGGCCTTCGGCCGCGCTCGTCCCGGCTGGTCCGGGCGAAGGGTGCTACGGGACTGAACGATGAAGCATGCAGCCTGGCTCGTATCGTTGGTTGGCTTGGCCGTTTTTGCCTTGGTATACGTCGCTGATTTCTCTCGCGACGACGCCCGGGCGGTCGCCGCGCCGCCCCTGTCGCTCGACGGCCTTCTCGACGAGAAGCTCCCCGAGGCCCCGAAAGAGAAAGAGAAGCTCAAGGTCGACAACTTCGCCTGCTACGTCTGCCACGGCAACTACGACGGGGAGGAGCTGGTCGTTTCACACGGCAAGGAAGGGACGGGGTGCATCGACTGCCACGGCAAGTCGTACGCGCATCGCAACGACGAGGACAACGTCACGCCTCCCGACAAGATGTACCCCCTGGACGCGGTCGACAAGATGTGCGCCGACTGCCACGACGAACACATCGCCTCCGCCCGCAAGGTGATCGAGCGGTGGCAGGAGCGTTGCCCGGAAAAAGCCGATCCCAAAGGAATCGTCTGCACCGACTGCCATTATCAGCATCGCCTCCAGCGCCGCACGGTCGTGTGGAACAAGAAGACCGGCGAAGTGATCCTCCGCGAGAAGAAGAAGGAAGAGACGACGAAGGCGCCCGCCGCGGAGGCAAGCAAGACGGGCGGGTAGTCCGTGGCGTGCATATGGCCCGTTCCAGGAAAACTGCAACCAGCGCCGGTAGTCCACACTAACCCGAAGCGCAAGCGAGGACCGGCGTTTTCGCGTGTTTGTCCCTCGCTGGCGCTTCGGGTTAGTGTCGCAGTCTTTCTGGAACGGGCGATACCGTCGGGTCGTAGCCCAGGCATCTTGCCCGTGTCCCCATCGCAACGGGCCGGAAGCCCGTGCGCGGGCTCGCGAATGGTCCGGGCAAGGCAGACGTAGACAACACGCCCCGCGGCTCTGCCCGAACGCCCCGGCCCACGACTCTACCCCAACGCCGCCATAAGGACCAAGACGATGCGCGTCGCCTGCCTGGTCGATACCACGCGATGCATCGGATGCCGGAGCTGCCAGGTGGCGTGCAAGCAGTCGAACGGGCTGGAAGGCGAGCGGACGAAGTTCTCCGCCTCGCCGGGCGGATATCAGAATCCGCCCCGCTTCTCGCCGCGCACGTTCACCTACGTCAGCTACCACGAGCTGGACGACGCCGACGGACGGACGGTCTGGGCCTTCGTCAAGCACCAGTGCATGCACTGCAAGGACATGTACTGCGCCTACGTCTGCGGGCCGCAGGTCTACTCCCGGACGCCGACCGGCGTGGTCGCCTACCAGGCCGACTACTGCATCGGCTGCGCCGCCTGCGTCGACGCTTGCCCCTTCGGCGTGCCCGCGATCGACTATTGGAATCTGGCCGCGCCGCAGGTCCGCAAGTGCAGCTTCTGCCTGGAGCGTCAGGGGGCGAAGATCGACGAGGCGGAGTTGGACGGCGAGCCGCTTTCCGCCCCGGCGCTGGAGCGTCATAAGGAAAGCTTTCACACCCCCGCCTGCGCCAAGGCCTGCCCCACCGACGCCCTCCAGTTCGGCGATCGCGACGAGCTCTTGGCCGAGGCCAAGCGACGCATCGCCGCCCAGCCCGATCGGTACGTCGACCACGTCTACGGAGAGACCGAAGCCGGGGGCACCGGCTGGCTCTACCTCGCCCGGGTCCCGTTTGGAGAGCTCGGTTTCCCCACCACGTTCGAGAACCTGGACGCCTACCAGAAGGTCAAGGTGGGCTGAACGGGCCGAGGTCGCTCCCGGGGCGAGCCCACCCCCCTCCAGTCCGGGGCGAGTCGCGGGCTTTCTCGGGCAGCGAGTAGGGTGCGTGAAACGACCCCTTTCAAGCTGTCATTGATAGCTGCACGAATCCCACGTTTTTCGGGGCTTTCGAGCGAGTCGCGTCCATCTGTGCTCGTTTCGACATCAACCGGTGGCGTGTGCGACTCGCGCAGTCGGCGCCGGTCGTCTCTGCACGAATTGGAAAAGTGCCTGAAAACCCGGCTACTTGCGCCTCCCAGCCTTTGTTGACAACCCAGATTAACGTGAAAACGCTAGCAGTGACAGCTTGAAAGGGGTAGTTTCACGTACCCTACTTTCCTATGTCAGGAAGGTTGCGATTGCTGAGGCCGCACCCGCGCACAATAGAGCGAATGGAATGCAGCATCCCAGCGCTTTGCCCACCTTTCGCTGCCGGCCAGAGCGTGTGAGCGGAACCCCAAGTTTGCGGGAAAGTTTGCCCTTGGCGGCGGACAATCCGCTTGCCCTTTTCCACGACCATGAAAACCCGAACTTCTTGCTGCGGCGTCCCATTGCGATCTCCTTGCACGATGACATGGAGTTGGACACATGACTATTCGGTCCCGCCGTTTGATTCATTATCCTCCATTTCACGTGCTCTTGAAAGTGCCGATGCCACGAGCCCTGCGGGCACGGAAATGATGCCCAGACCGGTGGCGAGGACAAAGAACGTGAAAATCTTTCCGCCAGTTGTTACGGGATAGACATCGCCGTACCCGACGGTTGTCAGCGTACAGACGGACCACCAGAGGCTGTGAAATACAGACGAGAATACCTCCGGCTGCGCTTCGTTCTCGAAGTAGTAAATACCAACAGCGGAAAGGAATAGAAGTAGAGCTGCTACGAGGCCGAAGAGGACGATTTCTTCTTTTGCGATGAGCAATGCCCGATGAAATCGTCGAATGGCGCGACTGTACCTGACGACTTTGAGCGCCCGAAATAAGCGAAATAGCCGTGTGGCACGAATTGATCGCAGGTCGACGCCCGCGGACACGTAGAACGGCAAAATGGCGAGAAGATCGACCAAGCCGAAGAAACTGAAGATGAAGGAGAGTTTTCGGTCAGCGACGTACACGCGAAGGAGATATTCCACCGTGAAGACGAGCACCGTGAATACTTCGACGTAGCGGAGGAGACGGCGTACCGGCTCCGGGAGATCGGGCAGCGTCTCGATGGAAAACGTGATGAGCGAAACGACGATGAGAAACTGGATGGTTAGGTCAAAGACTCGGCCCCATCTGGTGTCGTTTTGCTCAACGATGCCTTTGAGCGTTGCCATTTCGCGTTGCGTTCTCCGAGCCGGGAGACCTTGGCCGAATAACTTGGTCTTAACAAGACCTCTGATAAAACCTGTAGCAGGCACATTTGCGTGTTAGCGCGGGTGGAATCGTGGGTCAACTCCCATCCTAGCACGCAGTTGCGCCCCTGCCACCCGCTAGCTTGCGTGTTATCGCGTTTCTGGATATCCCTCCGGGCGGGTGGCACTGGCGTCTCGCCAGTGCTCAGCCTTAGTCCACCTGCATCCGGGAATGTAGCGGATGGCCGACCGCTTGACAATAAGCCGGGCTATCCCCACCGGATGGAAGGCAGCACGGAGCCGGCGCGTGCTTGTGCCCGGTCCCAGGGGACGCCTGGGGACGCGGGACCGTGGCAGGCTCCGCAGTCCCCCCAGCTTTTCTGACGGTCGCTTGCGTCGGATTCGTTGTTGGGGACAAGGCGGAGCCTTGTGTTAGTGCGTTCCCAGGCGGAGCCTGGGAACGAGGGTGTGGTTGCGCAGCGAGCTTCGTCCCGTCGCGTCGTGCCCCCTCGTGGCCGGGGCGCGTTGCGGGCTTTGTTGGACAGGGCCAGCTTTGTCGTCGGCCCGATGTCGGCTCCTATGAGGGGTGCTACCCCCACCAGTTACCGTGAACGCACTTCGCTTGTTGCGGCGTGACGGCCCAATTAACCGTGCGCGCAAGTGCGCTGGGGCCCGAGGGGTAGTGCGCTGGGGTTCCATGGTGAATGCGCTGGGGTTCCATGGTAGGTGCTACAGGGTCACAGGCCACCTGCGCGCACGCCATGTCCCGGGGAAAACGCCCTTTTTGGACGAGGTCACTCCTGCAAGCCCCGGGTACGAAAGCACTTGCAGGTTTTGGCCGGACCAAGAAAAACCGCCCAACAAATGTTCTCGACGCAACGCGTTGCCAGGCATGGACTTAGGGCTTTTGATGGGCGGCATTGTTGGACACTTGGACGGGCTGTTTCAGGGGCTTCCGGGCGTGCCGGTTCTCGCCTAACGTGTTCGAGCATACCATGTTAGCGCCGAGCCGCAAGGCATTTTTCGGCCGCCCCCGTGTGCTTCCAACTTTTCCCGGCCCCGGGGCCGAATCGGCCGGTCTCGCCGGGCAAAGGCCGCGCGGGCGTGCCCCCCCCTTTGGACCGCGACTCAGCAACAGGGCACGAGATAGCCCGTGGGGTTGCGATTGCCGCCACGGTCCGCCAACATGGGATCCCATCAGGGGAGCACGCGATCAGAAAAGGAGCACCAGAGATGGAAGGACGACACGCGTCGGCCGTGTGGATCGGCCGCCTCACGGCCTTGCTGGCGACCGCCCTGTTGGTGGTCGTCTCACCGCGCACGGGCAATGCGGAATCGCTCGCGCCCGCGGCGGAGACGGTGACGGTCCAGTTCTTGGAGACCGACGAGGTCGCGGCCAACCCCGGCAAGGGCTGGATGACCTCGCAGCGACTGCCCGGGCGCACGCCGCGCTTGCCATGCTCGATCGCCTACTTCCGCGTGAACTGGGGCGATATCGAGCCGATCGAGGGCCGCCCGAAGTGGGAGGTGATCGACGAGTCGATCGCGGCCTGGGAGGAGCACGAGGTGCGGATCGCCTTCCGCATCATGACGGCCAACGCCCACACGCGCGACTACTACTGCTCGCCCAAGTGGCTCTTCGACGCCGGGTGCGGGTCGTACGAGTACATGCGGGGCGGGACCGATACGATGTCGGGCGGCGAGCGGATCACGCGGATCGAGCCCGACTACGCCGACCCCCTGTTCCTCCAGAAGCACGGCGACTTCATCGCGGCGCTGGCCCGGCGCTACGACGGGCACCCGCGGATCGAGTTCCTCGATATCGGCTCGTACGGCATCTGGGGCGAATGGCACACGCCGAACGGCAAGCCCTGGGAGGTCCGCCGGCAGATCATCGACATGTATCTGGACGGCTTTCGCAAGACGGCCCTGGTGCAGATGTCCGACGACGCCGAGGCCCTGGCCTACTCGATCGCCCACGGGGCGGGCTTCCGCCGCGACGGCGTCGGCTCCCCCTGGCACGAGAAGACCTGGATCGGCTCGGAGAAGTACGCGGGCGTGGCCGGGTTTGCCGACCAGTGGCAGCGGGCCCCGGTCGTGTTCGAGTGGTTCGGGCCGTACGACTTCCTCAAGCGGCGCGAGTGGTCGTTCGACCGGGCGGTCGAGTTCATCCTCGCCAACCACGCCACGTACATCAACGACAACCTCGGCCCCGTGCCCGACGAAGAGCTGCCCAAGCTCCACGAGCTCGCCCGGCGGTCGGGCTACCGCTTCGTGCTCCGCGAGGTCTCGCACGCGGCCACGGTCTCGCCGGGAGGGGGCCTCGCGGTCGAGATGAAGTGGTCGAACGTCGGCGTGGGCAAGCTCTACCGACGGCACCCGCTCGTGCTCTATCTCGTCGATGCCGACGGCAACCTCGTGGCCGGCCAAGAGCAGCCGCACGTTGATCCGACCACCTGGCTCCCCGGCGACCACGACGTCGCCGGCCGGATCGACGTGCCCGAGTCGGTCACCCCCGGCAAGTACACGCTCGCCGTCGCCCTCCTCGACCCCGACACGCAGAAGCCGGCCATCCGCCTACCCATCGACGCCCCGCAGCAGAACCGGGTCCATCACGTAAGCCGGGTGAGCTTGCAGTAGCGGGCGAGACTTGCGACAATCAACCCAGATACGCCCATGGTCGTCAGAGGCGGATCGTCCACTCGCCACTCGCCACTCACATCCATGGACCAATCCGACCTCGATCGCTGGCACATGCAGCGTGCTTTGGAACTGGCCGCGCGGGGTCAGGGCTACGTCGAGCCGAACCCGATGGTCGGGTGTGTGGTGGTGCGGGGGGCGGAGATCATCGGGGAGGGCTGGCATCGACGGTTCGGGGAGGCGCATGCCGAGGTCGAGGCGGTTGGGATCGCTGGACGCCGGGCCGCCGGGGCGACGATGGTCGTGACGTTGGAGCCCTGCTGCCACCAGGGGAAGACGCCGCCGTGCACCCGGGCGATCATCGCCGCGGGCGTGGGCCGGGTGGTGGCGGCCCAGCGGGACCCGTTTCCGGAAGTCGCCGGCCGGGGAATCGCGGAGCTGGAGGCGGCGGGGATTGCGGTGGAGGTGGGGATTCTGGAGGCGGAGGCCCGACGGCTCAACGGGCCGTACCTGAAGCTTCTGTCCACCGGTCGGCCATGGGTCGTGGCCAAGTGGGCGATGACGCTGGACGGGGAGGTCGCCACCCGGACCGGCTCCAGCCGGTGGATCTCCGGCGATGCGTCGCGCGAGATCGCCCACACGCTCCGCGGCCGGGTCGACGCGGTCCTCGTCGGCCGCAACACGGCCCAACGGGACGACCCGCTCCTGACCGCCCGACCGCCGGGCCCCCGAACCGCGCTCCGCGTGGTGGTCGACACGCGGGCGTCGCTCTCCTCGCGAAGTCAACTCGTGCGTACGGCCCGAGAGGTCCCGGTGCTCGTGGCCGTCGGCCCGGAGTCGGCGAAAGCGGATCGGAGACGCCTGGCGGAGGCCGGGTGTGAAGTGCTGGTCTGCGAAGGCGAGAGTCACGCCGCCCGGCTGGACGGACTGCTCTCCGAACTGGGCCGGCGTCGGATGACGAACGTGCTGGTCGAAGGCGGGGGCCGGCTCCTGGGGAGCCTGTTGGACGCCGGGGCGATCGACGAAGTGCACGTGTTCCTCGCCCCAAAGCTCGTCGGCGGCAGCTTGGCCGTAAGCCCGATCGCGGGCGAAGGGATCGACGAGATGTCGCACGCCCTCATACTCGACACGCCCGAAGTGCAGCAGGTCGACTCCGACGTGTACGTGCACGGGCCGGTGCGTCGGGAGTGAGGTGTTTCGGGAAGCCTCTCGCAAAGGCGTGAAGGCGCAAAGCAGCGCTCCGGAGGACGGGGTGAGGCGTCCGTCCGCCCACGAGGTGCTCACGGGTCGGGAGGACGCGCCGAGCGGTCGTCGAGTCCGGGGGGATCTCGACGAGAAGCACGGCGGGCGGTTGGGGGCTACTCTTTCGCTTCGGGCTCTTCTTCCTCTGCGTCGGCTTGCCCTGCGCCGGCGTTGGCGGCTCCCAGGGCCTTGGCGATTTCCTGGGCGGCTTTGGCGCCCTCGCCTTGGGCGGCTTCGGCGGCCTTGCTCGCCGCTTCGGCCGCTTTCTCGGCTTGCTCTCTGGCGGCCGCGGCTTTGGCGACTTCGGCTTGGGCGGCCTGGACCGCGGTGGTGACTTGGGCGACGCCCTTGATCACGTCCTGCTTGACCGTGGCGACCGCCTTCTGGGCCTCATCCTTGGCGGCCACCGCCCGATCGGCGTCCTGCTTGCAGGTCTGCATCGCCTTCTCGGCGGCTTGGCGTGCCGCCTGGGCTTTGGCGGCTTCCTGCTCGACGGCCTGGAGGGCCTTCTCGGCTTGGGCCAGCGCGGCCTTGAGCTTTTGGGCCTGGGCCTTGGCCACGGCGGCCGCGTCCTCGGCGGCCTTCTTGGCGGCCATGGCCTGGTCAATCTGTGCCTTGACCGTCTGGGCGGTGCTCTCCACCTCGGCCCTGGCGGCTTCGGCCTTCGCGCCTTCGGCCTGAACCGTCTCGAGGATCTGCTCGGCCGCTTCCTTGGCTTCCTCGGCCTTCTCCATCGCCGATTGGGCCTGGTAGATCCCGGCCCTCAGGTACGGCCGCCAACGAAGCGGGCGGCACCCGCCTGCGCTGGCCAAGTCGGCGGTGTTGATGAGAACCAGCATGACGACCACAATCAGACATTTCGCTGCTCGTGCCATTTGGACAATCCTCCCTCGGTGAGCGTGAACCTGTGCGCCGGTGAGTCGTCCGGCGCTCTCAGGCGGCCGCGGCTGTCGATGGCGCGTCACGCCGGCGACGCCACGCAGAGGCAGCCCATGCCGCCGGTAGCTTCCACCCGATACCCAACGATAAGATATTACTAGCAAGCGACGTGAAAATCATCCGTTTCCGCCGGGAAGCGGCAAGGAATCGCCACCTTGCTCCCCGGCGCGACGGCCCGCGCGAGGGGGGCTGACCGCCGCACGAGGGGCGCCTTGGGCCGTTGTCGGGCCTCGCATTGTCCGGAAAGTGCGGATCGTAGGGCGCTGGAGACACGCGGTGGGTGGCACGGGCATCTTGCCCGTGCTTTCGTGGACGCACTGGCGAGACGCCAGTGCCACCCAACTCACGAGGGAAGGATTGACTGACCACCAGCACGGGAGTTGTGGCGGTTCGGGCCGGCCGCACGGGCTGGGGCTCGGCCCGAGGCGTCCAACCCACGACCATCCATGCCGGGGTACCCATGAAGATCACGAAGCTCACCACGCGGCTCGTCGGGCTGGGGTTTCGCAACGCGATCTGCGTCGAGCTCCACACCGACGAGGGACTGGTCGGACTGGGCGAGACCGTGCTCAAACGCCGCAGCAAGACCGTCGAGCAGAACCTCCGGGAGCTGTCGCGCGACCTGGTCGGACGCGACCCCCTGGGCCCGGAATCGCACAACGAGCGGATGTACCGCGACAGCTTCTGGGTCGGCGGCCCGCTGCACGCCAGCGCGATGAGCGCGGTCGACGCCGCCTTGTGGGACATCCAGGGCAAGGCGCTCGGCGCGCCCGTGTGGCGGCTCTTGGGCGGGCCGACCCGGGCGTCGATCCCCGTCTACTGCCACGCGCCGGCCGGCGATTCGCCGGAAGCGTTTGCCGAAAACCTGAAGCGATGTCGAGCCTGGGGCTATCGGGCGGCGAAGACGACCTTGCCGCTCTTCTACGGCCAGTCGGGCGGGGCCGGCGGGGCCGGCGCTGGGACCGGATACTCGGGCCACGGCGGACGAATCGCTCCCGGGCATCGTGAGGCGGAATGGCTTGCGACGAGCACGTTCTCGCGGATCGCCGAGTTCTTCGCGGCCGGGCGGGAAGCGGTGGGGCCGGATTTCGAGATCGCCGTCGACTGCCACGGACGGCTCAACCCGGCCGCCGCGATTCGGCTGGCCGCTGCCCTGGAGCCGTACAACCTCCTGTTCATCGAGGAGCCGGTTCCGCCGGAGGACCCGGGGGCGTTACGCGAGGTGACGTCGCACAGCACGACGCCGATCGCGGCGGGCGAGCGGCTTTCGACGATCTACGGGGTGCGGCCGTACTTGGAATCGCGGAGCCTGAGCATCCTCCAGACCGACGTGGCCAACTGCGGCGGGATCACCGCGGCCAAGAAGATCGCGGCGATGGCCGAGTCCTACTACGTGCCGGTGAGCCCCCACAACCCCAACGGCCCGATCGCCACGGCGATGGCCGTGCACTTGCTGGCGGCGATTCCCAACGGCTACATGCTGGAGATGATCGGCTCGCCCGAGGATTTGGCGTTGCACGCGAAGATGGTCGCCGCCCCGCTCCGTCCCGAGAACGGCGAGATCGGCTTGCCGCAGTCGCCGGGCTTGGGGATGGAGCTGTTGCCGGACGTGGAGCGCGAGCTGCCGTATCAGCCGTTTACGGCAGGACGCTGAGGCAAGCGGGGGAACGCACGTCCCTTCGGGGCAAGAGAGCAGCGCTCCCGCTCAGTTCTCCGACAGCACGTTCTCGTCGTACTCGATCTCGAAGCGGAGCTTGTGCTTGGCCTCTTCCTGGGCGAGGGCGAGCAGGAGGCTCCTCAGGCCCTCGTCCCGGGCGGCCTCGCCGAGCGCCGTGTAGAGCTTGAACGCGGCCTTCTCCTTCTTCATCGCGATGAGGAGGGCCTGGCGGTAGTCGAGCTCGCCTTCCTCGTCCACGTCGACCACGTAGTCGGCGATCTTCAGATCGGTGATCCTGCCTTCGACCGGCGCGAGCTGTCGCCCGGCCTTGATGGCGAGCAGCTTCTGCTTGTGGCCCATCTCCTCCTTGGCAAAGTCCTCAAAAGCCTTCCTGGCCGCCCCTTGTGCCTTTTCGGCCAGCTTGGTGTAGAACTCGACGGCCTCTTCTTCCCCGGCGATGGCGAAGTCGAGGAGTGCGTCGGCCGACTCGAAAGTTGCCATCAGTCTTTCCCCCAACGCGAGACTACTTCGCCTTTCCCTTGAACTCGGCGTACCGCTGCTTGGCCTCTTGGATGACGAGCCCGAACTGCGTCTGGTCGATCCCCAACTGGGCGGCGTACTGTTTGACCGCCTTCTTCTCCGCCGGGTCCATCGCGCCGTTCGAGTAGGCCGCGAAGAGCATGTCCTCGAGATTGCAGATCCGCTGCGACCATCGACCCGTCGCCCGGACCTGATATCCCCGCTTCTGGGCCCGCTCCGTGGCGTCCTTCCTCTCGAAGTATCCCGCGCCGATATCGCGGGAGATCTCCTCGAACACCCGCTCTTCAATCCGGTCGACCTGGCCGTCGGCGAGCAGCACGTAGTAGACGTTCGCCAGATACTGGATCTTCTCTTCCTTGTTCATGGCTAGACACCTCGTTCGAGACGCAGTCGCCGGTCTTTTTGAAGAGACGCAGAAGCACCTTCCCAAGCTAGGGCGAGACTTTCCTGGCTTCGGACACACCTGCCTCGTGACTGTCGCGCGGACGGCCGATCTTTCCCGAAACCCCGTCCGGCCCTCGATCCGCTCGCTCCAGCGGCGGGCGCAACGAGAGCAGAGCACACACCCCTACCGCCTGTGCCCCTAGCACTGTGGCATGGCCCGCTCCAAACAGACTGCGACAGTAACCCGACGCGCCAGCGAGGGAAAAACACGGGAAAACACCCGCCCTCGCTTGCGCTTCGGGTTACTGTGGACGGCCAGCTCCCGTTGCAGCTTGTGTGGAACGGGCCCTATTCTACTGCCCCCCCACGGTGCCCGCAAGGGACCGACCTCATTCGCCCACGGCCGCGCGACTTGCGTTGCGGCCGCCTTGGGGCTAACGTCAGGCAATTGTCGGTCGAACCATGCACCCGATGGATCCCAGGCGGTCGACCTCGGCAACGTCCTCCAACGCGACGGGTTTCGCCAGTGGAGCTTTCCCTCTCGCTGATCATCCCGGCCTACAACGAGCGAGAGCGCCTGCCGCCCTTTCTGGCACGGGTCCGCGCGCACCTTGACGAGCGCTACTCGGGCTCTCACGAGGTGATCGTGGTTGACGATGGGAGCCGGGACGGCCTGGCCGACGTGCTTGGCCGGCTCCGTGCCGATTGGCCCAGGCTGGTCGTGATCGAGCACCCGACCAACCGGGGTAAAGGCGCGGCCGTGCGGACCGGAATGCTGGCCGCCCGCGGCGAGCGGCTCCTGTTTGCCGACGCGGACGGGGCCACGCCGATCGCTGAGGAGTCGAAGCTTGCCGAGGCGATTTCGGGGGGCGCCGACGTGGCCATCGGCTCGCGTCTGGTCGCCGGAGGAGACGTCACCCGGCGGCGGACCTGGACCCGCGGTCTGGCCGGGCGGCTCTTCGCACGTGCGGCGCGGCGGTGGCTTCGGATCTCGGTCCGCGATAGCCAGTGTGGCTTCAAAATGTTCCGCCGCGAGGCCGGCCGGACGCTGTTCGCCCGGAGTCAAGAGTCGGGCTACCTGTTCGACCTGGAGCTGCTCGTGCTGGCCGACCGGCTCGGGTACCGGGTCGCCGAGGTGCCCATCAACTGGGCCGACGTGCCCGGCGGCCACTTGAGCCTCGGGCGAGAGCTGGGCCGAACTCTCGTCGGGCTGTGGCGGCTGCGGCGGAGGCTCAGCGCACGAGAGCCCTCGCTCGCCGAAGGGCATGGCGATGGAGATGCGTGATAGAATCAAAAGGGGGCCAGCCCAAGCCGAGGGCGAAGCCTATCTTGAAACCACGTACGAGGTGGCCCGATGATCTTCGTGAGAACCGCCCTGGGGGCACTTCTGGTAGCGTGCCTGGTCGCGTTGGCCGGGCTGGGCTACCGGCTGTGGGACGTCCAGCGGCAGTTGGGCGCCCGAGTCAAGGCCCTGGAGGCCCGAGTGACTTCCACTCAGGCGGACATGGAGGCACTCCGAGCGTCCTTCGACCAGCGCGTCACGTTTCCCGCTCGGCAGGAAGGCGTGGAGACCGACGAAGTGGACGAGGTCGGCTCCGAGACTCGATGACTTGCCCTTTCAGGTTCCCGGCGACTGTCGAGCTGGCCTACTGGTCTGTCCACCGCGACTTTGCACCCGTAAATTCAGTCTGGACAGACCACTACCGCCATCCCGCTCCCCACTCGCTGATACGCCTCCCACAAATCCAGCCGCGCGTACACCCGCAGCGGAACGTTCGGACGCAACTGCCAATCCTCCCGCTCCGGCTCCTTGGGGACGGGCACGTACAGGCGCCGCTGGCCCGGCGGCTGATCCTCGTAGAGGTACTCGGACAGCGACGGCTCCATCTCCGGTTGTGTGATGATCAGCGGGGCGGGCGGGCCGTGGGGCATGCGGCCGAACCAGCCTGCACGGCGGAAGCCGCGCAAGTACCAGGGCAGCGGCCAGTAGTCGTCGTCGGGGCAGATGACCTGGATGGGCATCTCGCGGCCTTCCAGATGGACCGCCGCGATCGCTTCGACCCGCTCGACAAGCGGTAGCACCTCGCCGGTCGTGTGGGCGTAGACGTAAGGATTGTCCCGGTCTTCGTAGGCCACGAAGCTCGCCCGGTGGGCCTCCCACGCCAGATGGCCGGCCGCCGCGGCCAGCAGGAGGATCGCGGCCGCCTTCAGGGCGTACCCCGGCGCGGCACGAACCAGCACGGTCGCCCCCACGCCCGCCAGGAGAATCATGCCGTGCAGGAAGCCCAACGCGCACCAGGGCGTCTTGTAGGGCATGGCGGAGTAGATCCCCGTCATCAGCACGGTATAGATGCTCAGGAAACGGACCATGGGAAGCGTGGCCGGCCTGATCCCCTTGCCCAGGACCCCGGCGGCGACCCCCGCCAGGGCCAGCGCGGCGATCGTCGCTTCGGTCCAAACGGGCCCGCCCGGCCGGTGCCACCAGAACAGGACCCGCAAGTAGTAGTCCGGCGGATAGAAGTGCCGGCCCGCGCTCCCCTCGCCGGAGGCCCGGCCGAGGTAGTGGAAGTAGGTCGCGTAGGAATCGACGACTCCTCGCGGGTTGTCCAGAAACGACGAGAAGAAGAGGGCCGAGACGCTCGCCGCCGTCAGCACGACGACGGACCCGCCGAGCAGCAGGGGCCTGATACCCACGCATCTCAACGCGCCCATCGATACCGCGGCCGCCACGGCCATCGCGAGAAGCGCGATCACGCACGTCTCTTTCGTGGCGTGCATCATGCCGATGCACAGTCCCAGGAGCACGAGCCAGAGCCCCTGCCGGAGCCATGCCCCGCGAGCGGGTCGGTCCTGCCTTGTCGCGACGTCACCGGCGAGCCGGGCGTATCGCCATAGGGCCACCATCGCCCCGAACGTGAACGTCACCAGGAGCATCTCCTGGATGTAGTACCGGCTGTAGAAGACCATCGCCGGGGAGACGGCCGTGAGCAGGGCGGCCCCGAGCGCGGCGGCACGGCCCAGCTCGTCGCGGACCAGCCAGACCAGGCCCACCAGCATGATGCCGAAAACGGCCGGCAACAGGCGGAGATGCGTCTGGGTGATCTGGGTCAGCTTCTCGGCCGAAGCCGCCCAGGCAATGGGGAGCGTGAGGAAGTTGAGGCTCGGCCCGTGGTATTCCCGCGGGTCGTAGACGTAGTCGTCCTCTTCCAGCAGCCGGCCGAACTTGATCGCGTGCACCGCCTCGTCGCAGTGCATGGGCCGGTTGGCCAGGTCTGCCAGCCGCAGCGCGGCCGCGCCGGCGAGGACCGCGATCAGAGACAAGGCCCAAAGAATGGATGAAGGATGCGTGATGAGGGATGAGGAATGAACCACCGGCGCGCCGCCTTCACTCCTCACTCTCCCCTCATCCTTCATCCTTCATCCCTCATCCTTCATCCTTCATCCTTCATCCTTCATCCTTCATCCCGCCGGTTTGCCAAAAACCTCCACCTCGGTGTAGTGGTTCTTGTTCTCCATGTGGTTGCCGTTGCTGTAGAGACGCACGTAGCGTCCTTCCACGCCCGCGGCGTCGACCAGCTTGCCCTCGGCGGTCTCCACGTAGCCCTTGTCGGGGCCGATGCCCAAGCCGGACGAGTTGTCGTAGTCGTTGTTGAACACGGTCTGGGCCTGGAGGAAGTCGGGATCGTCGCTCACCTGGACGATCACGTCGCGGTACACCCGGGCCTCGGCGTGGTTGTGCCAGACGAGCACGGCATAGATCGTCGCCTTCTCGCCGAGGTCGATCTCGACCCACTCGGTGCCGGGACGCACCTCCAGGTAGCCGAAGTCGGACGCCTCCTTGTCGCCGTCGGTCACGAAGTCCAGCTCGCCGGCGGCCGGCATCGGGTCGCTGGAGACGACCGGCTTGCCCCCGGCCAGGTTGACCGTCCCCTCCGGCGCCAGAAACGGCGCACGCGGCTTGCCCAGCGGCTTTTCCACGTTCGGCTCGTCGAGCGGCTTGGGCGTCCCGCGGAAGGCCGGCGCGGGAAGCTCGAGCGGGATCGCCACCATCTTGCCCATCGCCTGGGGAGCCACTGCCGCCTTCTCCACCGCCGGCGCCGCTTCGGGAGCGGCCGCCTCCTCTTTGGGCTCCTCGACCGGCACGCCACCCATGATCTCCGGCTCGACCCCCGGCGGGGCCGTCACCGCCGGCGGCGTCGTCACCGAGGGCGGGACCGACACGCCGGCCGGAGTCGTCACCGACGGACTGGGCATCGGCCCGCGGGCCTGATCCACCGGCGGGGGGCAGCCGACCATCGTGCAAGTCAGCACCACAATCAGAAACAGATAAACGCCACCTCTGCTACGTTGAAGACTCCTCACGTTTCGTTCTCCTCGAATACTCTCGGTCTTGCCTTGTGTCTGGAAGCTTCTCCGCGGGTCTGCTGCCGGCGCCGTCAGGGCGACGCCAGCAACTTCTCCGCCCTCGCGCGCACGTCGCCGTTCTTCGCGTACCGGAGGACCTTCTGCATGGCGGCCCGCAGATCGTCCTTGTCCCCGCCTTCCATCTTCTCGGCGATCATCACCGTGGCGAGACCGGCCTCCTCAGCGACCGCCCGGTCGCCGAACGCAGCCGTCGCCAGGGCGAGCGACTCCGGCGAAGCCACGCCCCCCAGCACGCCCAGCACCAGCCGCTTCTCGTCGGGCCGCTTGGCCAGGCCCATCGCCTCGGCCAGGCCCTCCGGATCCGCCGGCTTCTCCCCCTGCGGTCGGGCCAGGCGGACCAGCCCCCGGACCGCCAACACCTGGTGTCGCTCGCTCTTCGACTCCTTGGCGATCGCCAGAAGCTGCGGCTTCACCGCCGGGTCGCGCCAGATCGAAAGCATGCGCACGGCCTCGTCGCCGACCGCCTCGTCGTCTTCGAGCCGGGCGACCACGGCTTCCAGCGCCTTGGGGCCGCCGGTCCGGGCCAGGGCGTGCAGAAGCGCGACCTGCGACGGCACGTTCGCGTCGCCCAGCCCGGCCACGATCGCCTCGGCACACGCCTCGCGGCCGCGACTACAGACCATCAGCAGGGCCAGCTCGGCCTTCCGCCGCTCGGCGTCGTCCTTGGCCCCTTTGACCAGCTCGACGATCCCCGCGGTGTTGCTCTCGTCGGCCAGGTACCTGAGCGCGCCCAGCGCGGCCAGCCGAACCGAGGCGTCCGCGTCCGCCACGCTCTCCATCACGGTCGGCAGCGCCTCCCTCGCGTTTCGGGCGGCCAGCACACCGAGCATCGCGACCCGCGCGCCCGGCTTGCCTTCCGACATCGCCGAAACCACGGCCTTGTTCACGTCCTCGCCGCGGAGCCGGACCAGGGCCTGCCGGGCGGCCTCCTTCTCCAGGTCCGAGCCCTCGGCCGCCTTCCCCACCAGAACCGGCACGTCCTCCATAGTCCCCAACGGGCCCAGCGCACGCAGGGCCGCCGCCCGCACCGCCTCCTGCTCGCCCTTGAGCATATCGAGCACGACGGGTCGCGCGGCCGCGTCGGCACGGTCCCCGAGGGCCTCGAGCAGGGCGGCCTGCCCTTCCGGCTCGAGCTTGGGCACCAGCCCGGCAAACCGCTTCGTGGCCGCCTCGCCCGGCACCTCCTCCCGGATCTGCTGGAGCCCCAGGGCCCGCATGTCCCGGTCGGCGTCGCCCACCAGCTCGACGACCATCTGAATCAGCGCTTCGTTCTCCTCCTGGGCCTGCGCCCGCCCGCCCAACAGGCAGAGCCCGCCCAAGACCAACCAACCCCACGCGGCCTTCGTTCTGTGGATCCTCGTCAACGAACTTCCTCCTGGCTAGCAGAGTACGACTGAGTACGACCTCGCGTTTCGATCGGCACCGCCTGCCGAATTCGTGCGACTGAAGTACCAGGATAAACGAAGCGGCGCCTCAGTGGAAGGGGGCCGCCTTCCCCCCGCAAGCGGCTCTCGGCCCCCGGGCCGAGGCCCCCCATCGCCCCGGGCCTCTCCGGCGGAATCCCTTCCCCCATTTGTTGGATTCAGCCGACCGCCGCCCCGGCCGCCCTGCCGGCCCGAGACGCCCGATCGAGCCCCCATGCGCGAGAAAAGATGGAAGCACACGGGGGTGGCCGGAAATGGCCTTGCGGCTCGGCGCTAACATGGTAAGCTCGAACACGTTAGGCGAGAACCGGCACGCCCGGAAGCCCCTGAAACAGCCCGTCCAAGTGTCCAACAATGCCGCCCATCAACAGCCCTAAGTCCATGCCTCGCAACGCGTTGCGTCGAAACCATTTGTTGGGCGGTTTTTCTTGGTCCGGCCAAAACCTGCAAGTGCTTTCGTACCCGGGGCTTGCAAGAGTGACCTCGTCCAAAAAGGGCGTTTTCCCCGGGACATGGCGTGCGCGCAGGTGGCCTGTGACCATGTAGCACGTACCATGGAACCCCAGCGCATTCACCATGGAACCCCAGCGCACTACCCCTCGGGCCCCAGCGCACTTGCGCGCACGGTTAATTGGGCCGTCACGCCGCAACAAGCGAAGTGCGCTCGCGGCAACTGGTGGGGGTAGAACCCCTCATAGGTGCCGAAATCGGGGCGACGACCAAGCTGGCCCTGTCCAACAAAGCCCGCGACGCGCCCCGCACTGGAGGGGGCACGACTTGACAGAGGCAAGATCGCTGCGCAACCACACCCTCGTTCCCAGGCTCCGCCTGGGAACGCACTAACACAAGGCTCCGCCTTGTCCCGAACAACGAATCCGCCGCAAGCGACCGTCAGGCAAGCTGGGAAGAAGGCACAGCCTACCAAGGCCTCGCGTTCTCAGGCCGACCCGGGAAACGACCAAAAGGACGCCCGCGCTACGTGCGGCCTTCCATCCCGTGGGGATGGCCCGGCGTATTGCCAAGCGGTCGGCCATCGGCTAGATTGCCGGGTGCAGGCGGACTGAGGCTGAGCCGGGTGCCACTGCTGGCTTGTCCAGCAGTGCTCGACCTGATACGATGTTCACCATGAGAAGCGTCCAGCCACATCGCCGGGGGTGCCTTGCTCCTCGCGGATGAGGCGACAGGCCGAGGGCAGTAGAAAGAAAGCGTCAGTTCGCCGATGGCCGTCCAGCACTGCTGGACAAGCCAGCAGTGGCACCCGGCGGAGTCCGCGTTCACCTGTCCGATACGGTCGAGAGAATTCGGATAATGATTACGAGCCTAGAGGCGTCAGTGCGAGAGCATGCGTCCGGAAAGGAACTCCTGGGTTCCGACGTACTGATGCACTTCGCATTGACGCCGAGCCCGGGCGCCACGGCCGCACCAGACTGCCATGAAGGCTAACAAGCAAAGTAGGGTACGTGAAACGGACCATCTCCTCTTGCCTGGGCAGATTGTGGTGCTACTTGCTTCACGGGTGTCATCAGAGGTCTTGTTGAGGCCGAAGGTTGCGTACCAATCAATGAATCACATCAGAGTGTCACTACGTATGTGGGTCGTGTTTGTGGCTCTTGCGTTCAGTGTTCCCGGCTGCGGGCCGCGAACGTCGGCGAGGCATGTCGGACCGGCGGCGAGTGATTCTGCCGCGACGATAGATCAAGTGTGCGGGATCGCAGCGGAAGTGATGGGAGTCGATCGTTCAAGGATTGATGCCGATACGTCGCTCGGCGACTTGGGGGCAGACGATCTGGACTTCGTAGAACTCGTGATGGAGCTCGAAGAGCATTTCGACGTTTTCATTCCGGACGAGACTGCCCAGAAAATGATGGGCACGGACGATTGGCAGCAGGGAATGAAGAACGTCACAATGTCCAAGCTTGCAGACCTTATTGATGAACTTCGGCTCGCATCGCGAAGCGACGCCGGACAATTGCGTACACTGGAGCCGGCGGCCAGGTCGGTCTCAGATGGGGAGTTATCACCGCCGGCCCGGTGATGCCAAACCTTATCGGCGGGGCCGCGCAGGCGTCTCGCCCGTGCTGGGGCGGTTCGGGGATTGTGTCGAGCAGGGGCAACGTGACCGTCGCACCGCCGGCTTGGGCGATCGGGCGTGGGTTGCAGGTCATCTCTCGTGCGTCGCCTCGCTTGTGGAGAGATCCGGCGCGAGTCGGCCCTGGCGGTTGCGGGTGCGGTCGAGGCGGTCGTGGCAGTTCAGAACCGTCGAGTATTGGTAGCCTCCGGCGTCGGTTTCGACGGGCTCGTAGGCGGTCGGGCCGTGGCGGTGGATGGGGAAGAGGAGGTCCCGGCCTCGGGCGTCGACGAGCCAGAACTCTTCGACGCCCGCTCGATAGCAAAGTGAGGTGCGTGAAACGCGCCATATTCGGCTCAAGTGAGACGGACGTGCCTGGGTTGGCCGGCGTACGGTTCGAGTGGTAAGGGGGATGGTGCGTTTTACGCACCCTACTCGCTGGATTGGAGAGTGCCTGGTTGGGTAACTCCGTCTTGCATCGTGTTGACCACCTCGTCTATGCGACGAGGGATCTGCCGGCGAGCGTTGCGGATCTCGAGCGTTGTCTGGGTGTGGCCGCTACGCCGGGGGGCCGGCATCTGGGGCGCGGCACGCGCAATGCGCTCGTTGCGCTGGGTCCCTCTTCCTACATCGAGATTATCGGTCCGGACCCGGCCCAGACGCCGAGCGATTCGCCTCGGTGGTTCGGCATCGACGGCTTGACCGGCCCGCGACTGGTGACGTGGGCGGCCAAAGGGACCGAGCTGGAGCGGTTCGCGGCCGACGCGGCGCGGCGGGGTGTGCAGCTCGGGGCGGTGGGCTCCGGCAGTCGTCAGCGCCCGGACGGCGTCTCGCTTCAGTGGGAGTTCACCGACCCGACGACGGTCGTCGCCGATGGGCTCGTTCCGTTTTTCATCGACTGGGGATCCGGCCCACATCCGGCCGCTACGGCGGCGCCGGGTCCCGCGTTGGTGAGCCTGCGCGCAGAGCATCCGGAGCCCGAGCGCGTCCGGGACGCTTTGTCGGTCCTCGGCGTGGACCTTCCTACCGAGCCGGGGCCGCGCCCGGCTCTGGTGGCAACGCTGCGGGGCGAGCTTGGGGAAGCGGAGCTTCGCTGACGGGCTGGGGCGAGAAGGCTGGGACGCGATAGACGATCGCACCATGCTGCGTCTTCAGCCGGCCTTCTCGGCCCGTCTTCAGACACCCCGAATCGGTTGAAACCTATTTGTCGAGAAGCCCGGCTGAAGCCGGCTCGTTGCGGTGGGATTGTCTCCCTTCCCACCAGCTAAAGCTGGTGGCAGACCGCCGGTCGGCTGAAGCCGACTGGTTTCGGCACCCACGGTAGTAGTCCAGCGCCCCTTCCGGAAGACGCTCGGAAGCTGCGCGTCCGGGAGTCGAGTGCCGGCAGCGCCAGTCGCGAGCCGGAGGTGCATCGCCGGGAGAGCGGGGGCTGTGGCGCCAGGCACCGGCGAGACGCCGGTCGCACGCGCCGTCTCCTACCTTGTGGCTGTGTCGCCGCGGGGGTTGGCGGCCTGCTGTTCGGGCGGGGCGGCCGCGTCGCGGTAGATGCCGGCCTGGTCGACGCCGTCGCCGTTGAAGTCGCCGACGATCGGCTTGTCGGCCGCCGTGCCCAGCTCGAAGATCTTGTCGAAGGCCGTCAGCGCGCGATCGCCGTCGGTGTCGACGTGCCAGACGCCGGACCGGTAGACGCCGAGGTCGTCGACGCCGTCGCCGTTGAAGTCGCCGACGACGGGCACGTCGCCCCGGGCGCCGAGGTTTTCGACGTAGACGTCGCCGAGGCTCCACTCGCCGTTGCCGTCGGCGTCGAGGAACCACGTGCCCGCGCGGAACAGGCCGATGTTGGTCACGCCGTCGCCGTTCCAGTCGCCGGCGATGGGCACGTCGCCGGCCGAGCCGTACTGGAAGACGTGATCGATCAGGTCGGCGCGGAGCTCGCCCTGGACCGTGCGTCGCATGGTGCGGAAGCCGACGGTCGCTTCCTGGGGCTCGGGCGGGAGGTTTTTGGGGCGTCCGGTCCACTGGTTGTCGCTGTCGGGCAATCCCGGCTCGGCCGCGATGGCTCGGGCGTCGCCCTTCCAGGCCGGGCCGAAGATGCCGATGTCGGTCTTGCCGTCGCCGTCCCAGTCGCCGGTGATGGGCAGGTCGCCCTCGGCGCCGAGCTTGATCCAGAGGTCGCCCTCGTCCCAGACGCCGTTCCCGTTCAGGTCGATGAACCAGACGCCGTCGAGGAACACGGCCACCTCGGTCACCCCATCGCCGTTGAAGTCGCCGGTCAAGGGGATTCCGCCTTCGGTGCCGAACCGGAACCGGATGACCGGCCGGCTTTCCTCGTCGGTGACGACCCACTCGGAGCGGTCCATCTTCGTCTCGGTCCAGGACGCGGCGCTGTACTCGACGCCGTCCCGGGCCGCCGTCCTCTGGTCGTCATCGTCCTGGCGGGGCTGCCCCGCGTTGACCACGCTCAGGTGCCACGTGAAGGCGACCATCGCGACGTCCCCACCCCCGTACATCGGCGGGAGCTCGACGCCGGGCGAGGGGACGTACCGCGGGGCCGCCGCCTTGGGCGAAACCGGGACGACCGGCACGGCAGGGGGCGGCTCAGGAGTCGGGGGCGGAGAAGGCGGAGGCGGAATGATATACGGCAGGTCGACCACCACGACCTCGCTGAAGTTGTACGATTCCGCCCGATCGCCGGGGGCAAGACGGATGCCGATGATCGCGTCGTCGTTCGGGTCGACCGTCAACTGGGCCAAGGCGAGCGGGTCGAGCGGCTCGTGCGGGTTGACCGCGGTGCCGCCTTCGGAGCCGGGGGTGTCGATGGCGTCGACGTAGCCGTCGGGCTGGTCCTCGAAGACCGTGTAGTATCCCGGCTCGAGGTTGTTGAACTGGTAGAACCCGCGCGCGTCGGTGACGGCGATCCGCGGCCGGCCCTGCGCGTCGAGGATCGGCCGGCCGGTGGCGTCGCCCAGTCGCACGACCACGCCGGCAATCGGCGTGTCGTCCGGCGTACGCACGCCGTCGCGGACGTCGGCCGGGTCGGGCGGCTGGCTGAAGGGGCTGACTCGGATGGTCGGGCCGTCCTGGAAGACGTAGCCGGAGATGCTCGCCGGCACGACCTCGCAGAAGTTGTACTCGACGGCCTCCGTCCCCGAGATCAGCTTCGCGCCGATGATCCGATCGTTGCCGTCCAGCGCGCCGCCGGCGGAGCCGACGTGGTCCGGGCCGTCGAAATACCCGGGCGGCTGCACCTCCTCCACTCCGTACGTGCCCGGCTCCAGATCGCGGAAGATGTACCGGCCGTTCTCGTCGGTGGTGGTGACGTCGATCTGATCGCCCCACATGTCCAACAGGTAGATCGTCACGCCGGCCAACAGCGGCTCGCCCGGGTCGGGGGTGCAATCGCCGTTCAGCTCGGCGTGCACGCGCCCGCTGATGCTCGCCGGGCGGAGCTCGCCGAAGTTGTAGTTTTCGGCATGGAAGCCGGGCGGGAGCAGGGCGCCGGTGATCTTGTCGCCCGGATACTCGGCGCTGCCGCCGGCCGTGCCCTCCTTATCGAGCCCGTCGTAGTATCCGGCCGGCTGGACCTCGGCCACTCCGTAGATGGTCTGCGGCTGGAGGTCGTCGAAGCGATAGAAGCCCGACGCGTCAGTGGTGGCCGTGATGCCGGTCGGTGTGCCGTGCTTGTCGAGCAGCTTCAGTTGGACGCCGGAGATGCCCGCTTCGCCCCCGTTGCGCACGCCGTTCTGATTGTCGTCCACGTAGACGAACCCGGAGAGGCTGGCCGGGCGGAGCTCGCCGAAGTTGTAGTTTTCGGCATGGAAGCCGGGCAGCAGCAGGGCGCCGGTGATCGTGTCGCCGGGGTTCTGGGCGGAGCCGCCGGCCGTGCCCTCCGTATCGTGCCCGTCGTAATATTCGGACGGCTGGACTTCGGCCACTCCATAGGTGGTTTCCGGCGGGAGGTCGTCGAAGCGGTAGAAGCCCAACGCGTCGGTGGTCGTCGTGATGCCGGTCGGCGTGCCGTGTTTGTCGAGTAGCTTGAGTTGCACCTTCGGGATGCCCGCTTCGCCCGCGTCGCGCGCGTCGTTTTGGTTGTCGTCCACGTAGACGAACCCGGAGAGGCTGGCCGGGCGGAGCTCGCCGAAGTTGTAGTTTTCGGCATGGAAGCCGGCCTGGAGCAGGGCGCCGGTGATCTTGTCGCCCGGATACTCGGCGCTGCCGCCGGCCGTGCCCTCCTTATCGAGCCCGTCGTAGTATCCGGCCGGCTGGACCTCGGCCACTCCGTAGGTGGTCTGCGGCTGGAGGTCGTCGAAGCGATAGAAGCCCGACGCGTCGGTGTTCGTCGTGATACCGGTCGGGGTGCCGTGCTTGTCGAGCAACTTCAGTTGGACGTTGGGGATGCCCGGTTCGCTCGAGTCGCGCACGCCGTTGTTGTTTTCATCGACGTAGACGAAGCCGGAGAGGCTTGCCGGCTCCAGTTCGCAGAAGTCGTACCGGGTCGCCGCGGTGCCGGAGACGAGCGTGATGGCGACAATCGAATCGGGCGGCGCAAGGGTGCCGTCTTCCGAGCCGACGTGGTCCGCTCCGTCGTAGTAGCCTTCCGGCTGGATCTCCTCGACGCCGTAGACGCCGGGCGTCAGTCCGGTGAACGCGTATTCGCCCTGGGCGTCGGCGGTTGTGCTGTTGATGCGCTTGCCCGATCCGTCGAGCAGGTACAGGGTCACGTTGGCCAAGAGCGAATCGCCCGGGTCGTACGAGCAGTTGCCGTTGGCGTCGGCGATGACGCGACCGCTGATGCTGCTGGCCACCAGCTCGCCGAAGTCGTAGTTCCGGCCCGACTGGCCGCCTTCGAGGCGGAAGCCGTCGATGCGATCGCCCGGGTTGTGGGCCACGCCTTCGGGGCTGCCGGGCGCATCGAGCCCGTCGAGGTATCCGCCGGGCTGCACTTCTTCGACCCAAAAACCGCCCGGATAGAGGCCGCTGACTTCCCAGTAGCCGTACGGGTCGGTGGTGACCTCGATGGCGTCGGTCGGCGAGCCGGGGCCGGCCGGGGTGGAGCGGTCGGTGACTCGCACGAGCACGTCCCTGATGCCCGCCTCGCCGGGGTCCATCACCCCATCGTTGTCGGCATCGTGATAGACGTGTCCGCTGAGGCGGACCGGCTGGGCTTCGGCAAAGTCGTTGTCCACGCTGTCGTCGCCGCCGCGGAGCTCGATCCGGCCGATCACGTCGGGCGAGAGGACCGCACCGCGGGTCTGGCCGTCGACCGTGCCGGCGCTAGCGCCCACGCTCAGGTACGGCTGCGGCTGCGACTCGACGACTCGGTACGTGCCGGGCAGCAGCTCGTCGAACCGATAGTCGCCGTGCGTATCGGTCACCGTGGTCCGGCCGGTGGCCGCGTAGCCGCCGTCCACCCAGTGGTACAGCTCCAACGTGACGTCGTCCAGTCCGGGCTCGCCCGCGTCCTGCCGGTTGTCCAGGTCCAGGTCCTCGAACACGGTCCCGGCGATGCTGATCGGCAGGGGCGTTTGGGTGAGCGAGAACATCGCCCCGGCCGTTTCGACGGGCCGGGGGACTTCGCCGTAGTTGTCGGGCGGCAAGTGTCCCTTCAGCTTCTCGTCGTCCAGCTTGTCGTCGTAGTAGTCCCTGAAAATGTCGCTCCCGGCAGCCTCGTAGCAGTGCGGCGCGGTGAACGTGGCGCTCAGGATGGAGCCCGCGAACTCGTCCCCTTCGGTCAGCGCGCTGGCATTCTCGTATCCCTGCTCGTCAACGTCGACGCTCAAGTAGAGCTTCTCGCCGGGATCGAACCCGGTGAATGTGATCCGGAGCTTGGTCCCGCCGTCGATCAACGTCGGATGGACGGAATCGATGCCGTCGGCTTGGACAATCGACAGCCCGACGGAGCCAAACACGCCGCCGCCGCCCGGTTCGGTGTCGAAAAAGGCATCGCCCCTGGTCAGGCCGTCGCCGTCCTTGTCGGTATCGATCGTCAGCTCGGCCAGTTCGGTCCCCGGGGCGCCGCCGAGCCAGGTGATTTCGATCACGTCGCCAGCCTCATCCTGGCTGGTCGCCTCTTCGAGATAGACGGCTCCCACATGGATCGGGTTGGCACTGAGGAGCTGACGAGGCTCCACCTGCTCGAACCGGCAGATCCGCGACCGCCTCCGAGGCGCCGGCGTGGGAACACGAGAAGACGACGACACGCGGCGACCGCGACGGTGCCGCTCGAACCTCTTGCCAAACCAGCCCACGACTCACCTCCGTGTACAAAATGCGATCCGTCGCCCGGGCCAAGGCTCCGCCCTGCGTGTTGCCCAAGCGCCGCTACCGTTCCTCTTTTAGATAAGCGATCGAACGCGCTATCGCCGCGATGCGGTCTTGAACTTGCTCTCTTCCAACGGCCAGAACCGGACCGTGGTGTCGAAGCTCCCGGAAACGAGCAGCCGGGCCTGCGCGTCCCAAACCAACGCGGTGACCGACCCGGTGTGGCCGACCAGCCGAAGCGCTTCGCTTCGGGTGTCGAGATCCCACACCCGGATCAGGTTGTCACTCGAGCCGGCGGCCAGTTGCTTCGACCCACAGAATACCAACGACAACACTGCGCCCGGACGCGGCGACAGCGTGTCCACCAGGCTTCCCGTGGCCGTGTCCCAAACCAAAATGCTCCGCTCATCACCCCCCGAGGCAAGCCGCGCGCCGTCCGCCGAATAGGCCAACGCACGCACGCGTCGCCGATGCTGCCTGAGGTCGTGGACCGGCCGGCCGGTCGAGAGGTCCCAGATCCGAATGCAGCCGTTGCGTCCGGCCGCGGCCAGCCGGGCACTGTCGGGCGAGCAGGCCAACGCGCGGAGGTCGCGACACGGCGCTTCGAGCACCCCTTGCGGCTCCCCCGTCCGCCCGTCGTACAGCCGCACCGCCTCGCCAAAGCCCGCGGCCGCCAACAGGCGACCGTCCGGCGTGAAGGCCAGCGCGGAGACGCCGTCCGGCTGCTCGGGCAGCGTGCGAAACGGCCGCTCGGCCTCGGGGGCCCACAGCGCAATCCGCCCGTCACGCCCCGCCGTGGCCAGGATCCGGCCATCCGGGCTGAACACGGCGCTCTCGACCCAGTCGCTGTGGGCCGCCAGCCGGCGGATCAACTGCCCCCCCCGGGCGTCCCAAAGCCAGACCAGATGATCGTCCCCGACCGTGGCCAGCAGCTCCCCCGTCGGGTTCAAGGCCACGCTGGAGACCACCGGTGCCTTCTCGGCCGGGTCTTGGTTGGCGGGCGCAATCACCCGACTGGCCCCAAGCTCCGCGATGGATTCTGCTCTGCAAAGTGGCGTAACCGCCGCCACCAAGAAGAGGGTGAGCCAGCACACTGCTCCACAGCGAGACTCCCGCATGACAACCCCCGGATCCCAGAGGAATTCGATTTGCCCGGACCAGTGGTCCGTCAATCCCTGCCTTGTGAGTTGGGTGGCACTGGCGTCTCGCCAGTGCGTCCACGAAAGCACGGGCAAGATGCCCGTGCCACCCTCAAGCTAACGGCTGACACACCACTAGCCGTACGGCGGCAACGTAGCCCAGGCATCTTGCCTGTGTCCCCAATTGCTGTCTGTGCTCCCAGTTTCACAGGCTGGAAGCCTGTGCCACGGGCTTCGTAAGCAATCCGAGCTGCGGATCTCAGGCGAACGGAGATCCGCGACAAACCGGTTCACCATCCATCATCGGCGCGAACCGGAGCCGAGCGCCACGCGAAGTTGCAGCACGTGCGGACAAGGCAGGCCAGGGCGGCCAGGAAAGATGGGCGCCCTGCGGGTCTGGTGAGGACGGAGGACTGAATTCCTGTAGCCGGGCTGCGTCCGGGAAGAGACGGCGGGCGAGGTTTCGTCTGGCGCGGGCAGGCAAAGCCCGCCGGCTATTGCGTGCCCAGGCAGAGCCCGGGCACGAGACGATACTGAGGGCAGAGCCTGGGTACGAGGCGCGAGTTCCCGCGCTACGGGCTGGGGCGCGCGTGACGGCACACCTCCAAACCACTTACCGCTTGATCAGCGGCACGAACTCGCGCTCGTTGTAGCCGGTGTAGAGCTGGCGGGGGCGGTGGATCCGCATGCTGGGCGAGAGGTGCATCTCGCGCCAATGGGCGATCCAGCCGGGGAGGCGACCCAGGGCAAAGAGCACCGTGTACATGTTCTTCGGGATGCCTATCAGGCGGTAGATGATCCCCGAGTAGAAGTCGACGTTGGGATAGAGCTTCCGCTCGACGAAATAGGGGTCGTTCAGGGCGACTTCTTCCAGCTCCTGGGCGAGCTCGAACAGCGGGTCTTCCTGTCCGTGCTTCTCCAGCAGCCGGTGGCAGACCTCCTTGATGATCTTCGCCCGGGGATCGTAGTTCTTGTAGATCCGGTGGCCGAACCCCATCAGCCGGAACTCGTCGTTGGGGTCTCTTGCCCTATCGATGTACTTGCCCAGGTTGCGGTTGTCGTCGCGGATCATTTCCAGCATGTTGATGCACGCCTCGTTGGCCCCGCCGTGCAGGGCCCCCCAGAGCGCGTAGATGCCGGCCGAGATGCTGGAGAACAGGTTGACCGTGCTGGAGCCGACCATGCGGACCGCCGAGGTGCTGCAGTTCTGCCCGTGATCCGCGTGGATGATCAACACTAGGTTCAACGCGTCGACGAACGCCGGGTCCATCTCGTATCGCTCGCTCGGGACGGCGAACATCATCTGGAGGAAGTTCTGGCAGTAGGTCAGCCGGTTTTCCGGGTAGATGAACGGCTCGCCGATCGACTGCTTGTGGCTGAACGCCGCAATGGCGGGCATCTTGCCCATCATGCGGTAGATCGCCAATTCCCGCTGTTCCGGGTCGCGGGGGTCGAGGGAATCGTCGCAGTAGACCGCCAGCGCGCCGACGACCGAACTGAGGATGGCCATGGGGTGAGCGTCCCGCGGAGCCCCCGCAAAAATCGTCTTCATGCCCTCGTGCAGAAGCGTGTGGATGCGGACGTTGGCGCGAAACTGCTCCAACTGCTCGGCCGTCGGCAAATCGCCGTAGATCAACAGGTAGGCCGTCTCGGTGAAGTCGCACCGCTCGGCGAGCACCTCGACCGGGTAGCCCCGATAGCGAAGCTCGCCGTTCTCACCATCCACGTAGGTGATCTCACTGGTCGTGGAGCCGGTGTTGGCATACCCGTCATCGAGGGTGATGTGGCCGGTCTGGGCCCACAATTTGGAGATGTCGATCGCCCGATTCCCCTCCGTGCCGACCCGGATCGGCAACTCAAGGACTTTGTCCCCAAGGTGCAGTTTGGCGGTATCGCTCATGGCTAGCTCACCCTATCTGGTTGAAGCGGAGTCACTTGCGCACTTGTGAACGCGGTCAACGCGAGCCCCAAGCCCATCCAGTCTAGCAGCCGGCCGGGCGGTAGCAATCTCCCCCGACGACGCATCGTTCACAAGTTTCTGATAAATAGCGCTTTAGGTGCACGCGGCCAGAAGCGCAAGGAGCAAGACACCCGCGCGGATTCACCGTCCCTCTGGGGGGCGTGCTGGTATCAGCCACGAAGAAGGGTCAGACGTGGCCCGCGCGCGACGTTACGAGATCATGTCGGCGTAGGACCCGGACAGCATCTGCCCGCCGGAGAGCGAGAATCTTCGGGCCAGATCCTCCAGCCGGCGGTGTCCGGTCGCTTCGTCATCCTCGGGTCCGATCACGGCCTCGAACTCCAGGAACTGCCCCAGGCCCTCGACCTCGTCGAGGTGGATCCGCACGTTGTGGTACAAGAAAACCTCCCGCCGCTTCTCGACCACGCAGCGAACGCCCAACGCGGCGGTCAGGGCCGCCTTGAGCGTCTCGGGATTGGAGACCGGCACCAGCACGTAGTCGCTCGGCTTCGGCCCCGGCTCGTCGGCTCGGGCGTACCAGACCAACTGGGCCGACAGCCCGTTGATCTGACGGAGCTTCAGTCGCCCCTCGCGGCAAGGGAAGTACGTGTCGACCTGATGCTGCGTGCCCAACCGGCCCGTGGCCACCGCCTCGGCGACCTCGCGCGCGGCGTCCAGATCCGCGAGCCGGGCCTTCAGCTCGATGTTCCGCAATGGGCACCGGTGACGGGGAGACGGGGTGACTGGGTGAGGGGGTGACGGGGTGACAACGACCGTCACCGTTTACCTCCTTATCGTTGCGTCCAGCGCGCTGACGTGCTTGGCGGTGACGTGCTGGGCCCGGCCGTCGGGCAGGTAGCCGCGGATGCCGTTGATGCCGATGTGGCGGCCCACGTAGTAGTTCAGATTGACGCCCGGTGCCGGGGTCACGTAGCAGCGGACGTCGCCCTTGCGGTCGACCAGGGCATAGCGAGGGGCGCCCAGCTTGGGTGGGACCACCCGTACCAGCCGCCCATCCCCGTCGAATTGGCCCGTCGCGGCAAGCTGCGGCCGGGCGCGGTCCCGCGCCTCGGCCAAGTCGGACAACTGCCGGTTCTGCCGCTCCGTGGCCGTGCGCGCCCCGCCCACGGCGTCGTAGCGGCGTTTGATGTCCTCCGACTGGGCGATCTTGTTGGCCAAAAGCCGCACGCGGCCCCGCTCCACGGCGGTCTCGGCCTCGGTCAGCAGCGCTTGGGCACGGATGACCAACTCGTCGAGCTTCCAGACGGTCGGCTCCTCGGCGAGCATCACCGACAACTCCACGTCGGCCTCGTCCAACTCGGCCTGGAACTCTTGGGGGGAAAGACGCCGCATGGTCGCGGTCCCCTCCGGGTCATGGGCCGGATCGACGAACTTGTTGGTGTGGCGCTCCGGGGCCTCGGATGCGATCCGACCACTCTCCGTGCCCACCGGACCGGAAGCATCTTCCGGGACCGGCTCCGCCGAGCGCTCGGCCGAGCGCCTCGAATTCGACCAGTATTCGGCGGTTTGCACGCCGGCGGCAGAGGGGTCGGCTGAAGGGACCGCTGTCTCCGCCGGGGCCCCGGCGCTCGGTTCGCCCGAGACGGCCGGGGTTCGGGCGACATGCTCGGTCGAGGGCCGCCCGCTCTGGACCAGGGGACTGTAGTCGGAAGCCGTTTTTCGCACCCCGCTCTGGTGGTAGTTGGCGTCCACGAACTTGCCGAAGACCCAGCGAAAACTGCCGGAGGGTGGGGCGATCTTGTACCACGTGCCCGATTCGGTTTCGCCGCCCAGCTCTTTGGTGCCCAGGACCTCGACGATCTCGCCGCGGTGGAGTCGGACTTGGATGACGTCGCGGATGTCGCTGAACTCGCTTCCCACGCGGGCGGCCACCCGGTCGCCGCTCACCGTGGCCAGCCCATCCTCCCCCACCTCCAGGTATCGGCCGGAGACCCAGGCGAAGCTCCCCGCGACAGGACGGATCGCGTACCATCCGCCGGGGTCGTGCCGGTAGATCTCGACCCGGTCGCCCGTGCGGAGCTTGCTGGTCGGGTAGTAGTCCCTGCCGGGCCCGCTCCGCACGTAAACGTCGTCGGCGTTGATGTAGGCCGTGTATGGGAAATTCTGCTCGCCGTAGGCCGGCAGAGCCAGCAGAAACGACAACCAAACGGCAGCGGCCAAACGCGCGCGCATCGAAATGCCCTCCCGGCCGAAGCGGCCCAGTGACGTGGGGCGAGAACTGCGAACAGAACCGAGAAAGGTAGACCGCGGGCTTGTAGCGAAAATGTCCGGTTCGCTCAAGGGCAGTTGGCCTCATGGCGTGGATAACTGGAGGGTATAGGCATCCTGGAGAAGTTGTGGTTGAGCTAGTTCGCCCAACCGCCAGCTCTGGTTCGCAAGCTCCAGCTCGCATCTCTGATTCCCAAGCTCCAGCCTGGGGACGAGGAAAGACAGCGGGGCGAGCGAAGTCTCACAAGGCGTCGGGTGGCGTCGGCGCTCGGCTCCACTGCCCTTGCATCGTTCGGGCGATTCGGATACAAGCCCTCGGCCTATTTTCCCTTTCCCCCGGCCCGTCGTTCCGCTCATTTGGATGGAGGCAGAAGTCGATGCTCCGGCACGCCTTGAGCCGCCTGGTTTCGTTCGTGGCGCTGGTGGTGCTTTCGACCGCCGCGGCCCATGCCGCCACCGCGGAGCTGGACGCGGATAAGATCAAAGCCAGCCTCCACACCACCTACCCGGAAGAGGATGGGTTCGTCGATCGGGCCCTCGATCTGGTGGAGGAGGGGAAGCTCTCTGCGGCGACGGTGTACAGCACGTTCATTTGGGCCCGAGGGCGATCGGTGCACAAGTTCCAGCACTTCAAGCAGGGCCTGCTGGAGCGAGCGCCCAGCGCGGCGGTGCGCGAGGAGCTGCTGCACGGCCCGCCGCCCCCGGCTCCGACTCCCCCGCTCACGCTCCGGCAACGGGTCCTCGACCGCATCCGAAGCGTCTTCACAATCTTGCCCTCCGTCCGACGCCTGCTACGATAGGGTGGTGGACGCGGTTTCCGCGGCCGAGAGCTGCGTCGGCGCGGAGTGCGCGTGTGCGGCATTCGGCCGGCAGCAATCGGGGGTGAGAACATGCCATCGGCCATCAAGGCAGCGGACTGCATGGTCAGGGAGCTGGTCACCGTGCGCCCGGAGACGGACGCCTATGATGCGGTCGCTCTCTTACTGAAACACCGCATCTCCGGGATGCCGGTGGTGGACGAGTCGGGGAAGCTCGTGGGGATGCTGTCGGAGCGGGATTGCCTGAAGACGCTCCTCGACGCCCAGTATCACAACATGCCCACGGCGAAGGTCGGGGACCTGATGTCCACGGACGTGAGAACCATCGGCCCCGAGACGGGCATCGTGGAGATCGCCGACCTCTTCCAGCACGTGCCGTTCCGCCGGCTGCCGGTCCTCGACAAGGGTCGCCTGGTAGGCCAGGTGAGTCGCAAGGACGTGCTCCGGGCGATCCAGGAGATTCGGTAGGGTCTCTTGCCCCATGGGGAGTGAGGCACGATTCCAGTTGCCTCACCGCCTCCTTCCGCTTCGACACGGACTGCTCGATGCCGCGGGCGTCTCGTTGGGGCACGTCGGTTCGCCTTGCGAAGAACGCCGGAGCGAGGGGGCCGCTCTACTCGACCATCTTCGCCTTGCCCGCGACGGGCTTGAGCCGGACGCTGTGGAAGACGGCCGGCGATTGGGCCACAAGCCCTAGGCAGTCGCGGCGGGGGATGCGCCAGTCGTCGTCGAGGCCGAGGGAGCGGACCGGGCCGCGGTAGAAGACGAGCGGTCGGCCGTCGAGGTTGGCGGTGACGGCCGCCTGGTCGGCGTCGAGGCGAACGGTCACTTCGAGCGTGTAGCGGCGGTTGTTGTTCAACGCACCGAGGAAGGTCGTGGTGTTGTCGTCGGCCCGCCGGCTGCCGACCGTGTCCAGGCCGCTCGCCGTGCCGCCGTAGCCCAGGGCCAGCAGGCACTGCCGCGGACCGACGGGGAGAATCACGCCCACCATGCCGAAGCCGTCGGTGCGGGTGAGCTCGATCCTTAGGTCATAAGCCCCTTCGGGCACGACGGGGATCGCCAGCCGGGCGGCCGGGCCCGTCGGCTCGACCTCCAGGTCGGTGCCCCGGAGCCGCCACGCCGGCGACGCGGTGTGCTTCTCGACGTCGATCCGCGTCAACAGTTCGCTCCACTCCCCCGGAACCAGTCCCGGGGGAGACGACGGCCCGGAAGCGGCCGGCTCGGCGGGCTCGCGCGGCTCGCCCGACTGCACGATGCCGGTTCCGTAGCCCTTGATCTCGGCCAGTCGGGCGATGACCCTGGTTTTGTCCGCGCCGGAGAGTCGGGGCATGGCGGCCTGGTACCAGCGGCGCGCCCTGGCGAGCAAGCTGCCCCGGGCCAGCTCGGTTTTTGCCTGGGCCATTTCCCACCAGGCGTCGCCCAGCGCGAGCCGGGCCTGCGGATCGCTCGGATTGGCCAGGTCTTTTTGGGCCAGCGCCTGCCACTGGGGGTCGCTCCCCTTGGCGAGCATCGGCAGGCCGTGGTCCCAGTCCCGTTTCACCAGAGAGAGGTAGCGGCCGCGGATCAGGTTGGCCTCCGGGTCGTCGGAATTATCCGCCAGGGTCTTTTCGGCCTCTTGGACCCGCTGGAACTCCTTTTCGAGCGCGAGGACCTGTTTGCCGCGAACGACGATCTCGTCGCGGAGCCTCTTGTCCCCCGCTTTGTCGGCCGCGTCGTACGCCGTGCGCGCGTGCTCCATGGCCACCGCGAATCGGTCGGACACGACGGCATCGTCGACCAGAGCCAGGCACGCCTCGGCGATCGCCCGACGGGCCGTGGTCGTCCGCGCCGCGCCGGCGGCCTCCTTCAGCCGCTCCGCCTTCATCTCGGGCGCGTCGATCCGGTAGCGTTTGCCCATCTCGTCGATCGACGCGAGGATCAGCTCCGGGCGGGCCAGCTCGACGCCCAGGTCCCGGGCCTCGCGGAGCAACGCGAAACGGACGAGCGGGTCGTCGTCGGTCGCGGTCGCCTCGTCGAGCAGCTTGCGGCCCAGGGCCAATCGCTGAGGCGTGCGAGGTGCCCGGGCGAAATCCTTCTTGTAGAGGCTGCGGACCTTCGCGGCGGCCCGCTCCAGCGCGTCGGCCTCAGGCACGGGGAGTCGTTGCGGGGATTGCGTTTCCGCCCGGTCGCCGCCCGGCGGGAGCGCCGGCGGCGCATCTTGGTAGGGGGGCTGCGCCGCGAAGCCGGTGAGCGATAGGGCCATCGTGACGACGATTGCGCAAGACGCCGGTCCTCGCTTGCGATTCGGGTTGGTGTGGACTACCGGCATTCGTGGCAGTCTCTCTGGAACGGGCCATACGCGGCGTGTTCCGGCCCTCCGGCTACGCGAAGAGCATCCCCGCGTAGCCGACCACGCGGCTGGTGTCGCCGGAGGCCTCGGCGCTGGTGGCGTAGCCGACCGGCTCGCAGCGGTCGAGCGAGTCGAGCCGGCGGAGCGTCTCCATCACCAGCACGGCGGGCAACATGCCGCACATGCTGATCCGCTTCTCGGTGACGGTCTGGTAGAGGCGGGCCGGGTCGAGATTCTCGATGCACTCCAAGGCCATCCGGTCCACCCGGCGCGTCTCGGCGTCGCTGGCGTAGTGGTTCATGTCGGTGGAGATGACCAGCAGGGGCCGGTCCGGCATGTCGCGGAGCACGCCGGCCATCTCGTCGGCAAACCGCTGCAACTCGTCCAGGTCCGCGCCTTGGATGGCGATCGCGATGCCCACCACCTTGGCTTCGGGCGCCAATCGGGCCAGGAACGGCAGTTGCACCTCGATGGCGTGCTCTTGCGCGTGGGGCACGGCGTCGAGTTCCAGGCCGGTGACCGCGTCGGCCAACTGCCGGGCCAACTCGGGGTCGCTGTCCAGGTCGCGCCCGGGGAGCGACCAGGTCCCGTGCGGGGCGACCGACCAGTTGGCCCCGACGGGGCGGTGTCGCGGACAGACGATGATCACGCGCTCGGGGATCTCCAGCCTGGCGAACACCTCGGCGGCCAGCCGGCCCGAATACTGCCAGCCGGCGTGCGGCACCATCGCCCCCGGCCACGCCTGACGACCGGGCCTCTCGGGCAACAGCTCGTCGAGCACCTGGTCGAGCTGGGTGGGGTCGGCCGGGTAGAAGCCGCTCGCGGGATAGGAAGAGCTGGCGGCCGCGGGTCGCCGGATCTGGGGTCCTGCTTGCGGAGCCCCCACGTTGCTCGCCATGAACCGCGGCTCGGTCGACGCCACCTCGAAACTGCAAACGGCCGCTGCCTTGGACGGGCTGGGAAGACGGGCCTTCTCGATCGCTTGCTTCACGAGGTCCTCGGCCGAGCGATCCGGGTCGTAGGAGAGCGCCCACTTACCCCGATCCATCACCATCACCGCCCGACGGCGCGGATCGACGCCTTCCAGCTCGGGCTCGGCCGCGGTGCCCTGCATGGCCGAGTCCCACAAGACGCTCAATCCCAGCGTCACGCCCTCGACGGTCTGCGCCGTGATGCGCCTCGTCTGCAAGGCGCGAGCCGCCACCTTGACCAGGTCGAACAGGCCGGACTGAAGCGGCATCTCGGCCCGAAGGGAGACGCGGCTGCACTCCACCTTTTCCTCTTGCCCCGGGAGGTGTACGGTGAGTGCGGCCCCGCACACTTCGCCGTCGAACCCGCTGGGGGCGTACAGGCTGGGGGTTGCGCCGTAGAGCATGGCGATCAGGTTCCGTCGGCAGAAACTTGCCAGCGCGGTGACGTCGGCTTGCGTGGGCCCGCCGACGGGCACCCCCGCGGCATGGCTGCCGGACCCGGGGTCCAGCCGTCCCTGGATCGCGTAGCCTTCGAACGTCATCAGCGTGGTGTTGTCGTCGAGCCAGGCGTCGTTCGGAAGCCCCGCCTTGCGGCAGACCGCCTCGAGGAAGCCTTCCGCGTCCATCTTGTGCTCCACGGCCACGCCGGGTAGCAGAAGCCCTCGTGCATTGCCCCGCATGATCTGGAGTCCGTGTTTTCCGATGGTCACCGCGCTCGCGCGATCGCGCCCTCGGGCGGTCACCCTCTCCAGGCCCCAGAGGATCCACACCTCCATGTCGAGGTGTTCCAGCTCGGTGGGCGAGATGGGGGGAAAGCGCAGGTCCTCCCTGGCCGCCCGAACCGCCGCGTGGTCCAACGCCAGGTGAAGCGGCATCGAGTCGCCCAGATACCCGCAGCAAGACCGCAACTGGCCGCCCCGCTTGAGGCTCACGAACGCGCCCAACACGGGCCGCGTGCCCACGTCGGACAAAGCCACGTCGAGCCGCTCGCTCGGCAGCGACTGCACGGCCGCCGCCACCCGGCGACCGGCCGTCTGGAACACCAGGGCTTCCTGCTCGCCGGTCAGTTCGGGGCGGTCCGGGGCGACCTTCTCGGGGTCCGGCGGTTTCGGACGATCGGCTTCCATCGTACTGTCTCCCTTCGACGCAGAGGGGCTCGGCTCGGACCGGGCGAACGTGGCAATGCGCACCGGCTGCCGCCGGTTGCCCCACTCGCCGGGGCGATCGTCGAAACGGCCCGCGATCGCCGTGCCGCAACGTGCGCACTTGTTTTGCTTGAGGGCATACACGCCCAACTGGTATCCGTCCCGTTCGATCAACGGCTCGTCGCAGCCCGGGCAGTACGTGCTCTGACGACGGCGGTCGCTGACGTTGCCTGTATAAGCATAGTGCAGGCCGGCCCGCCGGGCGGCGTCGTACGCGGCGGCCAGCGTGGCCGGCGGCGTGCGTGGCCGGTCGGTCATCTCGAAATCGGGGTGGAACGCCGAGAAATGGACCGGCACGTCCGGCCCCAGCTCTTCGGCGATCCAATCGCACATCCGCCGGATCTCGTCCGGCGAGTCGTTCTCCCGGGGGACGATCAGGTTGGTGATCTCCAGCCAGACGTCGCTCTCGTGCACCAGCCACCGCAGCGTCTCGAGGACCGGCTGCAAATGGCCCCCGGTCAGCCGGTGGTAGAAGCCCTCGCTGAACGCCTTGAGATCGACGTTGGCCGCGTCCATCACCTCGAAAAACGGCCCCCGAGCCGCCGACGAAATGTACCCGTTGGTCACGGCCACCGTCCGGATGCCCCGGGCGTGGCAGGCTCGGGCCGCGTCGATCGCGTATTCTGCGAAGACGATCGGATCGTTGTAAGTGAAGGCGACGCTTCGACATCCGTGCTCCCGGGCGGCCTCGGCGATGGCCTCGGGATCGGCCAGGTCGCAATGGGCATCCACCTGGCGCGACCGCGAGCTGGTCCAGTTCTGGCAGAACTTGCAGCCCAGGTTGCAGCCGGCGGTGCCGAACGAGAGGACCGACGTGCCGGGATAGAACTGGTTGAGCGGTTTCTTCTCGATCGGGTCGATGCAGAAGCCGGTGCTGCGGCCGTAGGTCATAGAGACGAGCCGGCCATCGACGTTTTGGCGGACGAAGCAGAAGCCCCGCTTTCCCGGCGCGATCACACAGCCTCGGGGACACAGATCGCAGACGAGCTTGCCGGCCTCCTCCGATTCGTGCCACCACCCGGCGGTCCGCGACCCGTCCGGCCCGGCCGGTTCGTCCGGCGACAAGTTCACGTTCCGCGGCATACGAAACCCCCCAAGATGGGCATACCCGCTCCTCGCTGATCGTTCTGAAGCATATCACTTTAGCGACCCCCCGGGTACCACGCTGGAGGACTGGTCCGCAGCACGTTGGCGAGTCAGATACGTGTCAGATGCCCCGTTGGCCGGTTCGAGGCGCGGCACTAAAATGGTCGAGAAGCGGGTGCTTTACAACCAGGGAGGGGCACGAATATCGCCAATGGAGGGGGTGTGGATGGAAGGGGCAATTGCCACGCTGGTGGTGCTCGGGCTGATGGCCGCGGTGGTCTTGCTGTTCCGCAGGTTCGTGAGACGTCCGGCCCGCGTGTCCCAGGAGGACCCGCCCGGGGTGCGCACCGTCGTCACCTTCTCCGGCACGGACCCCGAGCTGTTTGAGGACGACAAGGAGGACGAGCCGCTGGTGGGGGTCCGGCTTTTTCGGATGCTCTGCGACGGGCTGACCGCCGGGCAGATCGCCGTCGAGAGCCGGGGGACGATCCAGAATGCCCAGCGGGCCGAGTGCGTCGTGGGAGGGGAGCGGTTCGCCTTGGTGCTCGAATGGATCGACCGGACGTGGGTGGCGAGCGTCGAATGGGTACCCGAAACGGCGGCCGAGAAGCGCCACCTCGCCCTCACGCAACAGGTATTCGCCCCGCCGGACGGCCCCGCCTTGCGGCAACTCCTCTCCGCCCTGGACCGCTGGCTCAAGGCCCAGCCCCAGCTCGCCCACGTCCGGTGGTTCCGCAAGGAGAGATGGATCGCGAAGGACACCTCCGATCCGAGCGACGGCCCGGTCCGGTGACGCGATGAGGGGATGACAGGGTGAGGAGGTGACGGGGTGACAAGGTGACGGGGTGACAAGGTGACGGATTTGCACGCCGACGGAGTGACAAGGCGACGACACACGGTATTGCCGCTGGCAAGCCTCGACGACCGGGGCGACAAGTTGACAACACGCCAACGAGCATCACCCTCGCCCGGTCACCCCCTTACCCCGTCACGTTGTCACCCCGTCACCCCCTCACCTTGTCACCCCGTCACCGCCCGTCACCGCTTGGGAATCGGAATACCGAGGCGCCCCTACGACTCGCCCTCTTCGGCCCAGCACTCGCGGATCCGGGCGAGCTTGCGTTCCACGGTTCGCGGGGCGCAGCCGAGCTGTCGGGCGATCTCCTCGTTGGTGTAGCCTTCGAGCTTGTAGAGGGCGATCTGGCGGAGCGATTCGTCGGTGAGCCGTTCCAGCAGCGATGCGCACTGCTCGGCCACCAGGGCGGCGACCTCGGGCGTGGGTTCCTGGCCGAGGACTTCGCCGATGCCCACCCCCTGCTGGGAGGCTTGGGCGCGGACGAACACCGATTCGCCCCGCACCGTTCCGCCGCCCCGCTTCTGACGGTGGCTGCGTCGGATCTGGGCCACGGCCTTGCGGCTGGTGATCGTCACCAGGAGCTTCCACAGGTCGTGACGGTCGTCCAGGCGCGGGAATCGGCCCGCCGCGGCGCCGCGATAGAAGCTGTGAAAAGCGCTCAGCGCGACGTCCTCTTCGTCGGCCATGCGACGGCTGCTGTCGCCCAGCTTCTGTCGGGCCAGGCGGACCAGTCGCTGGTAGTAGCGCTCCCAGATCCGCTGGATCGCCGACTCATCGCCCTCGGCGAGCCCGGAAAGCCATTGAGTGACTTCATCGTCCGCGGCAGCGGGTCCCTCGCTTGTCATGGCGGGCGGTTCCCTCAAGAAGACCTGAAAGGAGACGGACTCGTTACCACCAATTATAAGGGCAGTGCCCCCCGCCCGGAACCGGGTAGTTGGAGACAACCGCGCCGCGTACGAATCCGACCGAGCACCCGTCTGGTGGAGGTCCGCCTCCCGGCCCTTGCACGGCTTTGTGACAAAAGTCTACGCTAAGGGCTGAAAGCGCGTGCTGCGGGCTTTGTGAGGGGTCTGGGCTGACGGCCGGCCCATACCCCTGGGGGGGAGCCGTCGGGGCGAAGGGGGAAAAAATCGCCCGAGCCCGGCAATCCATGGCGGGTGACGGCAACAGACGGGCATAATTCAGATGGGAGCCCGGATTCTCGGGACGAACTGGACCTGCGCGAGGGAGACGCCGTGGACGCCGAGAAGACACTCGATCGGTTCGAAGCAGCCTGGCAGCGGGACGAGCCGCCGGAAATCGCGGACTTTGTCGATTTTGCGGCCGTCTGGTCGACCGACGGCGGGGCTCGCCGGGACCTGGTTGTCGAGCTGGTGATGATCGACCTCTGGTATCGGTGGCGTCAGGCCAGTCGCGGTCGCGTCGCCATGGTCGCCCAGGCCGCTTCCAATCGGAAGCCCGAGCAGGCGACGGCCGACTCGCTTCCGGACCGGCCCCGGCTGGAAGACTACGTCCGCGCATATCCGGAACTGGGTTCCTTGGAAGACCTGCCCCCGGTGGTGATCGGGGAAGAGTACCGGGCGAGGCGGCAGTGGGGCGATCGTCCGAGCCACGCGGACTACCTGGGCCGGTTCCGCCACCAGGCGTCGCGACTGGAGGAGCTATTGCCCGCCATCGACGGGGAATTGGCCGAAGATACCGTCGCTTCCCGCGAGACCTCCACCTCGGAAGGCACGCCCGTCACCACCGACAGCGCTTCGTCCGTTGCCCGCCCCGCTCCCCCGGCGATGATCGGCAAGTACCACGTAATCGGCGTCCTGGAGGAAGGTGGTCAGGCGCAGGTATACCGGGCGATTCACCCGACGCTCTCGAAGGAGCTGGTGATCAAGCTCGGCCGCCGGCCCATGGGCTCACACCCCACCGATCAGCTCGTTGCCGAAGGGAAGCTGTTGGCCGAGCTGGAGCATCCGAATCTGGCCCGGATCTACGACATGGACTTCCACGAGAATCGCCCATATCTCGTGATGGAGTACGTGCGAGGCCGGAACCTGCGGCAGTGCGCCCGCCAGCAACGATACAGCCCTCGGGACGCCGCCCTGCTCGTGGCCAAGATCGCCCGAGCCCTGACCGTGCCCCACGCCCGCGGCATCGTCCATCAGGACCTCAAGCCGGGGAATATCATCATCGACGAATCGGGCGAGCCGCGCGTGATCGATTTTGGGCTGGCCCGGCTCCTTCCCGTTTGGGTGGAAGACTCGGACGACGCGCCGGGCAGCATCAGCGGCACCGTCCAATACATGTCGCCGGAGCAAGCCCGCGGCGAGACCGAAAACATCGATCCGCGAAGCGACGTCTTCGCCTTGGGCGCCGTCTTGTACTTCCTGCTCGTCGGACGATCCCCCTTCGCCGACCAGAGCGTCATGGCCTCCCTGGAGCGGGCGCAAGAGTGCGACTTCGACCGAGCGGCCCTCCGCCGCGCCGGGGTCCCTCGCGCGCTCGAAGCCGTGTGCCTGCGTGCGATGCAGGCGGAGCCCGACCGGCGATACTCGAGCGTGGAAGCGATGGCCTGCGAACTGGAGCGAGCCGTCGCCGAACCTCGATGCTTGAAGAGGATCCTGGCGGCCGTCGTCGGCACGGCGGCGGTGGCGGCCGTGGCCTTCGGGCTATGGAGCATGCGGGGCGACAAGCCGGTGGGGCCGGACCCGATCCCGCCCGTCGTCTCCGAGACCGAGCGGATCGATCCGGCAAGGGACGTTTTGGGTCGTCCCTTGCGCCACGACTTCCCGCTCGAGTTTGAAGTCCTCGGGCACGACGTCGGCGAAGACCATCGCGTCGTGCTGACCGAAGGAGAACACGCCACATTCCGAATCGAGGCCGAACGCGATTGCTTCGTGGGCATCTGGCTCGTCGATCAAGATAACGCGCCCATCCAGCTCTTCCCGGACGAACACGACAACGACCATTTTGTGGCTGCCGGCGAGCCGCGGATCGTTCGCGGCGGAAGTGGATACGCCTTCACCATGACGGCCTCCGAGGGCCCGGAATACCTGCACGTGGTCGCGTTCAGCGAGCGGTGGGAGGCGCCGTCGGGACCACGGCAGGGGTTCGTCACACCGGATGAAATAAGCCAATGGCGGCCTCCCGTCAAATCAGTCAAGATCGAGAAGGATCAGTCGCCGCCCATGGCCGAGCTGTTCTTGCTCTTGCACGTTCGTCCGAAACCGGAGGAGAGTGATTCGGAAGCGGAGAAACCCTGAGTCGCCTCCGTCCCATCGGAGTAAGACCGGCACACGGGGATCATCACGTAACCGCGCCAGGCGAGTTATGCTCTCTCGTCGATTCGACTCAACGGTTGGTTTGCCGCGGATCTTCCGCGGCGGCGCTTGGGCTGCGCTGGCCGTGGTCGTCGCGATCGCGCTATCAGTGAGCGCGGTCATTGCGCAACAGCCGACGGAACCCGGGCCCCTGACCGCCGAGGAGCGGCAAGAGCTTTTCGTGAACGTGCAGAGCCAAATGGCCCGGGCCCAGCGGCTCCGCGCGGAAGGCAAGCTGCCCGAGGCGATCGAGGCTGCCCGGCAGGCGCTCGAGCTGGAGCACCGGCTCTTCCCCAAGCCCCACCCCGCGCTGGCCGACACGCTAGTCTGGCTGGCCAAAGCGCACGAATCCCGCGGCGAATGGGCCGAGGCCAAAGAGTATTGCCGCCAAGTGGTCGAGGTGACGGCCCAACTCCCCGAAGCCGATCGGTGGCGTGCGGCCGACGCCCGTTGCCTGCTGAAGCTCATCGATCGCATCGAACGGCTCGACCCCTCGGAACGCGCGCAGCTCGAAGAGGCCGACCAGTGGATCGGCCGGGCCCGGCAGTTGTCTGGGCAAGGCAAGGCCGAAGAGGCGATCCGGCTCGTGGGCCGGGCCGTCGACGTCCAGCGGCGGTTGCTCGGCGAGAACACGCCCCGCTGCGCCGCCGGTCTCGATGCGCTGGCGGCCGTCTGCCAGTCGGCGTACGACTATGCCCAGGCCGAGCGGGCGTATCGGCAGGCAATGGAGATCCGGGAAGCGACGCTTGGGCCGACCCATCCCGAGTATCTGACCAGCCTCAACAATCTGGGACTGTTGTATCACTCGATACGCGACCACGTGAGGGCCGAGCCGCTCCTGCGGCGAGCCCTGGAAGTCTCTCGCAGGATTCACGGACCGAAACACCCGGACTCGATCTGGTGCCTCAACAACCTGGCGGAGATCTACCAGACGAAGGGCGACTATGCCGAGGCGGAACCGCTCTTGCGCGAGGCCCTGGAAGCCTGTAAGGAAGTCCGTGATCGGTGGCCGGCGGACTACGCCTCCGCGTTGAATAACCTGGCCGGATTGTACGCCTCGATGGGCGACTACACCCGCGCGGAGCCGCTCCTGCGCGAGGCGCTCGAGATCCGCAAGGCGGTGTTCGGCCCGGAGTCTCCCGCGTACGCCGCGAGCCTCAACAATCTGGCGGGGCTCTGCCTGGAGCAAGGCGACTTCGCCCAAGCCGAGTCCCGGTTGCGCGAGGCGCTGGATATCCGCAGGAAAGTGCTCGACCCCCGCCATCCCGATTGCGCCACCACGCTGGACAACCTGGCGGCGGCCTGCCAGTCGCTGGATAAGCCGGCCGAAGCCGAAAAGCTGTACCGCGAGGCGATGGAAATCCGAAAGCAGGTGCTCGGCACCCGGCACCCCGACTATGCCCTCAGCCTCAACAACCTGGCCGCCCTGTATCGGTCGATGGGGGATTACGAACGGGCCGAGCCGCTCTATCAGGAGGCACTGGAAACCAGAGAGGAGGCACTCGGCACGGAGCACGCCGACTACGCCGTCAGCCTCAACAACCTGGCCGTCCTGTACCGGTCGATGGGCGACTACGCCCGCTCCGAACCGCTCTACCGCAAGGCCCTGGACATTCAGCGTCGTCTCCTCCAGGAGACGTTCGCCGTCTTGTCGGAGCGCCAGCAACTGGACATGACGCGGAGCCTGCGCCGTACGCTGGACGGCTATCTCTCCGTCACCTCCGTCACCTCGAAGACCGACGGCGACGACGAGCGGTCGTACGGTTACGTGTTGGCCTGGAAGGGCATGGTGTTCGTCCGCCAGCGGCAGACCCGGCTGGCCGGCGCGCGTCCCGAGCTGGCGCCCCTCGTCGACGAGTTGCAGAGCACGGCGAGCGGGCTGGCCGCGCTGGTCTTCTCGCAGCCGGACCCGTCGCAGCAGGAGGTCTGGCGGAAGCGGGTTGCAGAGCTCTCGGAGAAGAAGGAGCGGATCGAGGCGGAGCTGGCCCGGCGCGGTGCCCCGTTCTCGACGAGCCAGGAGGAGCTCACGGCCGAACGGCTCCGGACCACGATCCCCCCGGACACGGCGCTGGTTGATTTCCTGGAGTACGCGTACAGTCTCCCCGCGGCCGGTGCGAGCGAGGACCAAGGCGCTCCGAAGCCGTCGCCAACGCCGCACCTGGCGGCCTTCCTCGTCCGCCCGGATCGGCCGGTCGCGCGCGTCGACCTGGGCCCGGTCGAGCCGATTCGGCAGGCGATCGACGCGTGGCGCAGCACGTACGGTCAGGCAGGCAAGGGGGCCGACGCCGCGATGGAGCTCCGCCGCCGGGTCTGGGCGCCGTTGGAGGAGCACCTCGGCGACGTCGCCACCGTGCTCGTCTCGCCCGACGGAGACCTGGCCCGATTCCCCCTGGCCGCCCTGCCGGGCAAGGCGCCGGGTACGTATCTCTTGGAGGAACGGGCGCTGGCCGTGGTCCCCGTGCCGCAGTGGCTGCCCGAGATCCTAGCCGAGCCCGCCACGGCCACGGCCGACGGTTCCCAGCGCGATCCTGCCGAGCCGTCCTTGCTGCTTCTGGGCGACATCGACTACGACGCTCCGTCCCGCCCGTCGCAAGAGGATGCCCCGCCCGGCTTGGCCGCCACGCGCAACGCCGCCATGCACTTCGATCGGCTGGACAGCTCGCGGGGCGAGATCCTGGCGGTGCGCGACTCGTTCGAGCTGGCCTATGCCGACGGCGAGGTTCGCCTCTTGCGGCAGCATCAGGCCACCGAGGCCGCGTTTCGCCGGGAGGTGCCCCGGCATCGGTTCCTGCACGTCGCCACCCACGGCTTCTTCGCCCCGCCCGAGTGGTCGTCGCTCCTCGAACCGGCGGACGACAACGGCCGGGCTCGCACGCCGCGGGCCGCCGCCCCGTGGCAGGGAAGCGGGTTGGCGGCGCTGCATCCCGGCTTGCTCTCCGGGCTGGCGCTGGCCGGGGCCAACACGCCGGTCCAACCGGGCGCCGACGATGGGATCCTCACCGCCGACGAGGTGGCCTCGCTGAACCTGGGCGGCGTCGACCTGGCCGTCCTCTCGGCCTGCGAGACCGGCCTGGGACCGGTCGCCGGCGGCGAAGGCGTGCTGGGGCTCCAGCGGGCGTTCCAGGTCTCCGGCGCCCGCTCCGTCGTGGCCACTTTGTGGAAGGTCAGCGACGAGGCCACGCGCCAGCTCATGGAGCGATTCTACGAGAACCTCTGGGACCGCAAGATGCCCAAGCTCGAAGCCCTCCGCCAAGCCCAGCTCGCCATGCTCCGCGAAGGTCCAAACCGCGGCATGGCGCTCGTCAAGAAAGAGGGCGAGCCCGAAAAGCCCCGCCGTGTTCCCCCCTACTACTGGGCAGCGTTCGTGCTCAGCGGCGATTGGCGCTAGCTCGGTTCGTGCAAGGCCCTTGTCGAGCAGATCCGCTCCCTGCGCGAACGACGAGGCGCGAAAGCCAAGGACGGGGACGGGGACAAGGGGTTGAGGAAGCCGGGCAAGAATGAGAAAGGGGTCAGAGCGCCGTTAGTCGTTAGGAAGCATGGCGTCAACTCTTCGCACGGCCTCTTTCAGGGTCTCGCACCGGCGA
>Ga0307378_10000887_pt1 | contig 50086 bp, 67 predicted proteins | sample UN1MG_FD_202238 | JGI IMG/M metagenome (GOLD analysis project Ga0307378, IMG submission 202238) | Soil microbial communities from Risofladan, Vaasa, Finland - UN-1 | ecosystem: Environmental > Terrestrial > Soil > Coastal area > Acid sulfate soil | place: Finland: Risofladan, Vaasa | collected... | reverse complement strand
GGAATTTGACACGGAACTTCCAGTTGGAAAGACTCACATATCAAATAACGCTGGAACTTCAAACCCTGTCGTTACAGAGGATACACGCGAAATAACTTTTGTCAGTAATGGGCCTATAACAACAAGCTACGTAACATATGAATATGATTACATCCCTACTGCAACCGCCAAGTATTTTTCTATTCTGTTTCTTAACTGGACTGGCATGGGTCTTACTGAATTACATGTAGACTGGATAGAAGTAACGGAAGTTTGGGCTGATAATGTTTCCGATGGTGCGGATGTTGGGAGACCTGGCATCGCTTGCAAGGTCAACTATGAAAGCTTTATAACTCCAAACCCTGGAGAAATCTATACCCACGGATACGATCAATCCGGGTTACCGGCGGACGTGGATGGATATATAACCTATCGCGGAGAAATCCTTCCAGTATTAAAGGGTATAATTAATCCGAATGCCATAGTGGATGGTTTCTTGATCGTTAATAGAACAACCAATGTTGCAAGCATAGCAAAGATTGAAAATAGTGTTTTCAAAACGATAGGTGGTACCATACTCGCAAGTGCTGACTATGCTGTTTTTGGGCGTATGAAAAATAGCGCTGCCGAGGTTACCGATTTTGCAACGGTAGAGCAGGACGGGAAGAGCTTTGAGGAAGTTATTAATGAAGTGCTGTACCCCCATGTAGCCGCAGGAACTCCAGCGGTAAATGGTGCCTATGTCGGTAGTGATAAGATAGGTATTTTCGCGAATTCGGCATGGAAAACTTATCAGGCTGTAGATGGTAGCCTTTATGGTGGCAATGGTGGTTATACCTTTGGAAGTGATACCTTCTTTTACTGGAATGCTGGAAGTGCTCAATTACAATTGTCAGGGGACGTCCTGATAAGTGGAACCATAGAAGCCGGGTCGACTATATGGGGGGCTGCTTATCAATTCAAAGTGGATAACACTGGGGTTTACTGTACAAACTACGATCAAACAGATCCGCTTAAGCCTGACCCTTCAAGTGTAAGAACTGTGATAGACTCAAATGATATTAGGTTCCAGTACTTTTCAACACAATGGAATAATATATATGAATTAAATAAAGAAGGTATTAAAAAATATCCTGGAGGTGAATACGAGGGGTTTAGGATAACTGACCTAAATAATCTTTCACTTTTTTTAGGTGGAGACCCTCTTGGTAGGTTTGGGATTAGTAGTCCACAGGATATCATAATTTCATCAAAACTTATTTTAGGCAATTCTTTACAAATAGGGAATGGGGCAACCATACGGGAAAAAAGAACCGTTGCAATAACTATAACTGGTAATAATGTAGTTTTGGCTACTACATTTGTTGGGTCTGTAAACCCGGTATACATGGGCGTAACTATAGTTGAGAATAATACAAATGATAGGTTTGCAATAAAAGCATATCAGGTTGCATCCGGTGGGAATGCACAAGTATGGTTTAGAAATACAAATGCAGGGGACATAAGTGTTAGAGCAATCTTAGAACAACAGGCATAAAGGAGTCTCTATGAACATATTGAGTATTCACACGGATACAAAAACTCTATCGGAATACTGCCATATTCAGTTTAACCCGGAGACGGGTAAAATCTATGGGTACTCTGAACCGGATCAAGATTTAGCCAAATGGTACAAAGATAATTGGAATAATACCGACGTTTATCCTTTGGTAATTGGTGTTGTTGATATGCCATACAAGGATTTTGACAATTTGGTAAAAGCAAAAGAGAGGATTGGTGGAAACTATTTTGCAAACACAGCTTATCTTAAAACTACTCAGGTTAACACAGAGTATGAAAGTATTTTCCCTTCGAGTATTGAGTGTGATTACACTTTCCAAAGATATGAGAACGGGGAAGCCTGGCCTATTACATCAAGGCCGATTTCAATAAATGGCAAGATAGGCCTTCGGATTGAATGCCAAAAAGAATTACCCGGAGACTTCACCCTTAAGATTAGAACAAAGCCTGAAGGCAATACCGATATTGAAATAACGACAATCCCGCTTGGGCCTGCGATAGATGGGATTATCGATTACACGCTTAATATGGCTACAGTCGATTTTAAGTTTTACGACTCGATTGAGCTTAAGGTCGAAAATCCCAATACTGGGTATTCTTATTTACGATTCAAACTAATGTAGGGGGATGGCAATGTCTCAATTTCCAATCAACTGGACTGATCCAGGGAATATATACGATCCTAATAAAATAGAGCCATTCGGCTCAGTTATGCGCACAAGAGAAGATTTCAGTAACGTCCTCTTGAATCTGCCATTTGAAAATAATTTAGCGGACCGGTCACCAAACGGAAATAATGGCACGTTTATTGGTACGCCCCTTTACGTACCCGGGAAAATAGGGAACGCCATAAGCCTGGTCGGAACGAATTATGTAACCTTGGGGCTATTGCCAGGGTTTACCTTCGCGAACGCTGTACCCTTTGCGGTTGAATGCTGGTTTAGGACATCATACGCAGGCGGATCATTTATGACGCTTATGAGCAAGCAGGTTGGCGGTGGAAGTCCTTCGACCCCTGGGTGGAGTTTCTTTATTGATCAATTCGGTTTGTTATCTTTTACGCTCGTTGGTAACATAAAAATTGGAAACCGGATACAACGGGCGGTTCTTAATACAAACTGGAGAGATGGGATTCTACACCATGCCGTAGCTACTTACTTACCAACTCCCATAGGGGGGCCCTACACGGCGGCATCAATCAATATTTATGTTGATGGTGTTATGCCAGCATACCAGGATGTACCTGGAGTAACTTTAAGCCAGTCCATTACAAACTCCGTTGCGTGTCAGATAGGGGCAAACCAGGGTGTAACCCCATTCATTGGAGACATTGACGAAGCCGTCATTTGGAAAGAAAACATATCGCTTGGGCAGGCCCAGTGTCGTTACAACAATAACATAGGCATGAGGCGTGTTTTTAACTTCCCGGATAACCCAACAATCGCTACAAGCGTACTTGCTTACGATCCGGCGGCCACAACGTTTACACGGTTTATTGAAACGCTTGGGGCCGGAAATCATGGCGTTATTGGATATCAAATAAGTGACGACAATATGACCTGGAAGCATTGGGATGACAACCAACAGGCGTGGGTGATAAATGGTATCAATTTTGACACGGTGGCTGTTGTAAATACCAATATTCCAACTTTTCCGATAGGATACATCGGAGTCAAGGCCTTCCTCATAGCCGGAGTTGACGGCTGTAATGATGTTGAACTTGAAAAAACAGAAATAGGCTACAGTCTTGGAGAAGCCCCGGAGGTTTATGCCGGTAGTAATAAGACGTTTGACCAGGGAATCAGTAACGCCCCATTTTCAGACGCAAGCTGGTATGATCCGGACGAAGGGACCATTGACCATGCTTACTTTAAGATACCTGGGATTGTCGATGTTTACACCGAAATACCGCAGGGTGAATACAGTACCCTAATTCAGGCCGTTAAGTCTTTCACTTTCCTTTGGAACTCAGCCGGAGTCTTTACGGCATGGCTTCAGGCCGAAGATAATGAGCAGAATTTAGGTGAGGACAGCCTACAAGTTACAGTCTCAAAATACCTGGTCACCTTTAACGTTACTGACGATTTAGGGCCAGTTTCAGGCATCAACTTTGATCCTGGGGATGGAACTGGATACCATTATGTTGATAGTCCCTTTACCTGGCTGTACAATTATGGACCGTACACTGTGGTAATAAGCCCACCCGTAAACCCTGTAAAAATAGACAATATTGTTGTCGATGAACAGAATATGATTTTTAATTTTGTTTTGACACGGTTATTACAGACAAGCGATATCCCAGACATCGCCGAAGCTGTCTGGGAGGTTAATTCCGAAGAGTATACCACCGTCGGGACTGCTGGTCATAATCTGAAACGTATTGTTGATTCCCTAAGGGGACGGATGAAAGTAGACGATATCGGAGTTGAGAAACATTTGATTTTGCGCAGGCCGGATACCGGTGAACTCATACAGGAATGGAATCAAATATATGACGGGGAAAATGTGATTGAGATAGTGCCACTTAATCCATAGGGGGGAAAATTATGCCAATGACAAATACGATATTAACAAGGGGACTTAACCCGTTTGGCAGGCCAGAGGAACAAATGATTTTGACCAGCGGGCTTGCTTCGAGGTCCCTACAACGGCAGATAACCCTTGGGGAGTCCAGGATTACCATAACAACGGAGGGGGTATCTCCCCTAATGGTTAAGACGGAAGGTGAAAGTAGAATAACCTCATTAAGTAGTGGTTGCTCTATCGTAACGACTAAAACCGAAGGAAATAGTAAAGTGAACGTCCGAACCGATGGGGATTCAATAATACCTGTGGAAAATCTATTCCCAAGTTAGGAGACAATATATGTCAATAACGATATTGCAAGCGTTTAAAGTTTACGTAAACACGATAGGTCATGAATTAGTCCTTGATACCTTGATAAACCTGGATAGTGCCGAGGAATGGGGTATCAAATACGAGAGGCCCGATGGGTCAAGAGGTGAATGGAAGCATATAGACGGAAAGGCCGTAAGGGTGGACACGACTAAAATAAAGCACGTGTCTGAAGCGGGCGATTATAACCAGCCGGAAGTTTGGAACTTTATGGCTAAAGTAAAACTTCCCGGGGAGGGTGCATTTGACGGCCCAGGGGGAACTTATACAATGAAAATATGGGATGAGTTTACGTAGGAGTATAAATTGGAAATGAAAGAAATATTAGAAGTTATGTTTGCCGAAAACAGAAAAGCTTATAATGAAAAGCTCGAAGCCTTAAGGCTTGAAATGAAAACCGATATACAAAAACGGGAAAATGATGTAAGGCTTACAATAGATCAATCTAAGGCGACTCAGATAGAGCAATTCCAGGCTACCGTACAGTGTAACTCAATAAGTTATCAGAATTTTGAAGAAGGCATATCCAGGCTTGAAAAATCAACTCAGGATATGCAACGAGAAATTGATGAAATGAGTGCCCTGTTTTCCCAAAAAAAAGAAGATATTATAAAATTGAGTTCAAGCATAGTGGAAGTAAAACATTCCATAGAATTGAAATTCCAGACATTTAAGCTTGAAAATAAAAATCATGAAAAAAAGCTTGAATCTTTTGAAAAAAAGCTTGACGAGGATCAAAAGGCGCATAAGGCTTTACATCTTAAAATAACGTGGGGGTTAGTTGGAGTTGTAGGACTCTTGATAGGCTTTATATTGAGCATTTTAAAAATAATTCCGTAAGGAGGCAGATGCATGATCGACAAACCAGACAATGACTATAAACAAACCTTTGAGTTTTTCATAAAGGACCACGGCGGTCTTGATTTCTCAGAAATATCCTTTAGGCCGAATGCCCCCTTTACCTGTGGGTTTGGGTTGGTGGAACGGTACAGGGAAATCGAAGGTAGGATTATCTGGGGGTTCCCTGGGATACATGGCGCCGAAGATCGCGGAGGGAATCAGTCAATTTATTCCCCGTTCGACTTCGGGAAAACAGGCTTTTATGATTACAAGGGCCGGGGCTATGGGTCTGTTATTCTCCTTTACCACCGCCTGGGATTCCGGGTACTAATAGCCCATTGTTTCCCGGAGGATATTGATATTCTCAGAGAATTACAAATGAGCTATGCAATAGAAAGAGAAACAAAAATAGCCAACCCGGGGGATTATGGGTTTAGCACTGGAACCCATACCCATGTCGAGGTCGAGGCATGGGGTTATGATGGGGAATGGCTTGAAACAAACGAGGTTTTAGACTGGATTCTTTACGCGAAATATGAAGAAAAGGCACTGAGTCCACTTGATCAAGGTGAAATAATAGAGCTTTCGAGCAATGATGGCATGGAATACTGGCTTGACGGTGATCAGAAACTGAAAGAATACCAGCGGATGTGTCAAGAAAAGAGGATTATTTTTCTTAACCCATACAAAATGATTTACACGGACGGGAAGGGCCGGAAGTCAACAAAGTATTCCAGCCGTGCCCTTTTTGGTATGTAATCACCCTGAATGAAAGTTATAGATTTGGCGCAAAGACTTAGATTGACGGAAAGTCAATGAACCATGTTTATCAAAATATATCCTGATACCATCTATGAGGCTGCGTTCCCAGTGCTTCAGTTCGGGAACCCCTGTCAGGAATGATAAATGAGCGTTCCAGCGTTCTTTCATTTCTGTCGTTATTTTTTCAGTTGAATCCATGTTAGTCTCCATAAACCATTTTATAATTATTGTCCCGGAACTGGATTGAGTAACCATTTAACCTTCCTTGACGTAGACAAAAGCTTTTCCCCTGAGTCCCGGCAAGTATCGCAAAGGTACTCCCCGTTGTAGACCATGCTTGCGCAGTTATGGCAATAGTAGTTTGGCATTACATCATCAAGGGGCTCTTTGTAAGAGCAGTGCCCACCGGAAGGGAATTGATCTTGCGTAGGGTCGATTATGATACCCTCCCAACAGACCCACCAATGCCGGACGTGAATGTGAAAATCAGGATCGGAATAGACACCCTCTTTTACTTCCAACTCAGGGAAAGCCTCTTTCATTTTGAATGACATAACCTTGCAAAGGCAAGTGGGCTTATCCGGGACGTTCTTGTCAATCCAGTCAAAATATTTCTCAGGTATCTTTTTAGGCATTCTGGAACCACTCCTTTCTACATATGGAATTTAGGCTTATCTTTGCTATCAAGTAGGCAAGCATCCCTCTGTTGACAATCACCACAGCCCGTTAAGTTGCTAACAAGATAATTGCCAAAACATGTTTTTTTATCCAGTAGATGCTTTTGTTTTTCAATAAAATCTAAGGTATCGATAACGCTATCCCATCTTTTCATGCTGTACACTCCTTATTTTGCTATCCAGTAGGCAATCATCGCGCTGTTGGCAATCACCACAGCCTGTTAAGGTACTAACAAGGTAATTGCCATAACATGCCTTTCTTGTAGCCCTTGGGTCATTCCTTTCATCACCTTTACTATAATCAGCGGCTATTGACCCGTCTGAATTATAATAGATTGTTTCCCAAAGTGGGTGGCAATTACAAATTTCTTTACCAATCAAGATATCTAAATTTTGACTGCTATTACCGCCCACTACTATCCCAGATTTACCATTAACTGAAATAGCCATCCCTTGATAAACAAAAGCATCAATCCCACGAGCGGTGGCTACCCTATCAAAAGTTTTTGCATCCCCCAAATAGGATCTAATTGAAACTTCACCTACTTTTTTGACAATGCACCAATTTGCAAAATCAGGGTAGTAATCGTCATAACAATCACAGTCCATAAAATATTTGTATTTTGCCGCACTTGGACTTTTTGCAATTATCCCATATACCCAATGCTCTTTTCCGTCTTTGCCTACAAGACTACAAGCATATTCACTTTGGCTTTTCATGCTGTACACTCCTTATTTTTTCCATATTTCCATTTGGATCAATCGTCCACACTCCGGTTGGCCGTCAAAGTAATCCACCGCGATTTCTTGGTAGTCTTTTTCTGACACAGGAATACGGTCTTTTGTAAAACCTATAATCATGATTGAAACACCACATAGACCTATAACCAATGAGAATACGCATAAAGCTTTCCTGGTTGACTCTTTCATTATAAAACTCCTTCAAATACTTTAATTTTCGATCCCACAGACAGCCCCAGGGGATTCCACAGGACGACGGAGGAGGCGCCACACGGAGTCCCGCTGGAGGGCTTGCAGGGGGCCGCCTCCGAGTAACCCTACTTTGGAATGGAATCAGCCCACCACTTTTCAGTATCGACAAACATAAGGTCTCCCATCGGGACCTTATCTAATGATCCTGGCCTGTATTTGTCTCTATAGCTTGATTTACGTCTATAGGGTTTCCGTCCCTTCCTTCAATCATGGCCAGGGCAGAATCAACACCGTTGTAATGACTGATAGTAAGCAGATTACGGCCATGGAATGCAAGATCGGTCAATGCGTATTTTCGTACAAACCGCATTTTTTTAATCATCTTTGTATACCTCTTTAGGCGCTTTTTGGTTTTTTTGCTCAATAGCAAACTGCGATTGATTTCTTCCAGGGTTGTGTTGATTCGAGTCAATTCCGTATCCAGGGTTGTATTGATTCGGTTCAATACAATATCAAGGGTCCGGTTCAATTCCATATCTTTGGTTTTAGTCTCCATAAAGTCCTCCGATCCTATTATTAAAATTGCCCCCTTAACTGGGGGCTTATCTCAGGCATGGTCAATTAGTGCCTTCTCTCTTTTTGTTAATTTCATGTCTGGTATACCTCCCTTGCCCTGAATCGTTTAAATGTTGGTTTAGTTGATTTCATAGGAAGAAGATCGTCTTTCGGCATCCTATCAAATGGAAAATTTGCCGGCCTTGGGCATGGTTCTTCCGGGCATCCATTAAGTATTTTATAGTGGAAAACGCACCCTTTACACGTTTTGTGTTTAACCAATTCCATAATATCCTCCGTCTAAATCATAGTTAAGTTTAAGCCCTTGATAACGGCTCAAACTTTGTATACTGGGTCAAAAACGCCAGCTTAAGGATTCCAACCGGACCATTGCGATGTTTCGCAACGACTAACTCCGTCTCAACCCCTGTAGCGGAATCATCAGAATCCTTATCTCCTGGCTTAACGCGGTGTAGAAAAAGCACAACGTCGGCGTCCTGTTCTATCGATCCAGACTCCCGGATGTCTGCAAGGCTTGGCCTCTTCCCTTCGGTCTCCCTCCGGACCTGCGTCAAGACAACGACCGGAATATTTAGCTCACGCGCAAGCGCTTTTAGGGACCGGCTTATCTCTGCGATCTGCTCATGTCGAGGGGCTTCCTTAGTTTCGGGCTTAATAAGGGTTATGTAATCGATGAAAATTATTTTAACACCTTCTTGCGAGACCATCCGTCGGGCTGTTGACCGAAGGTTCAAAAGCGGAAGGTTAGGGCTATCATCAATAAAAAGAGGGGCCCTCTGAATCCTGCTTGCGGCGTCCGTAATGGATTTAAAATCGTTTGGCCTAAGAAGGCCATATCTAATTCCTGAAGTTGAAACGCGGGCTTCGCTACAAATTATCCTTTTAACCAAAGCCGCTTTACTCATTTCCATGGAAAAGAAGCCAACAGGTATTTTATTTTCAATACTGATGTTTGCGGCCATGTTTAGTGCTAAGGCAGTTTTCCCAACAGATGGGCGGGCCCCTATTATGATCAATTCACTCCTTTGAAGGCCGCTTGTCATCCTGTCAAGCTCTGAGAATCCAGTGGGAACCCCGGAAGGTTCCCCTTTTAGCTTGAAAGTCCTCTCAATACTTTCAACGCCACTATACAGTAGGTCGCCTATTTTCTCATAGCCTCCACCCTGTTGATCTGCAAGCTCAAAGAGTTTCTTTCCGGCCGATTCAATAACCTCAATGGCTGTATTACTGACATCGTACGCAGCCGCATTGATTAAGGAAGATAGCCTTAATAAATCGCGTTTTTTGCTTAAATCATTTATAATGTCAGCGTAAAACCCAACATTTACGCTGTTAAATGACCCTGAAGTCAATTCTGAAAGGTACGCTGCCCCACCGCAAGTATTTAAATCACCTGAATCTTTGAGAAACTTAGATATAGATATTGACTCAATGGGCTGTTTTCCATCAAAAAGGCTTATCATGGCAGAAAAAATCTTCTTGTTTGCCGGACGATAGAAGGAATCGGGCCTTAAAACGTCGATCAATTCAGCAATTACCGCTGGATCAATCATAACAGCCCCAAGACAGGCGGCCTCTGCTTCAGCGTTGTGTGGTGGTGTACGGTCAATGGTCATTCTGGTTTCCTTTTAGGGGAAAGCCAGTCACAAAAGGGCGGTTCTGGATATGTAAAGTCTGGAGTCTCGATAGTAACTAAATCCATTACTCTACTCTGAAATATCCTATCCCTTAACACCTGTGAAATGAATAAAGAGTCTGTCGGTGGTGTGCTGTTAATACTCATACTTTTCCCCCGTTACCTGGAGTAAAGTGCATTACCATTCTTTCGCCAATAAGACCATTATGGAAACATACCTTCCAACTTACAGTAATTTTCCCATCTCCTGGCGGATCATGAAGAGCAGCATAGTTGAAAAGCCCCTTCCCATGGCCTTCCGGGGGATCCCAGCGTCTAAGCCAGTCTGGAGTCAAGGCGGCCTCTGCTTCAGCGTTGTGGGGTGGTTTCCTTTTAATGGAATCCATTACCGATATAGCTTTTTTAAGACCTGAAGCAAGCTCTTCGGCGGCATGTTTTTTTAATTGATCGACTAATTCGGCTATTTCCCCCCGCGGTCCCCCGGAGGGAGCCCCGGGGTCGTCCGGGGGAGTCCATCGCACTACAGCCATTTCATCATTCGTTAGGTTTTGATTTTTCGGTTCCATCTTGACTCCTTAACAATAAGTTTCATAATAACTCCTTTAAGCTTAAATAGGAAAAACATTGCCAGGAGTGATTTTTGTAAAATCGCCCTTGTCAATCACATATCTATAATCGTTTGACTCAAAAGCGATCTCTTTATCGCTTTCACCATATTTTATCAGTGTTGGAAAAATAAAATCGACAAGATCGATTTCCAGGATAGCCTTTTCGACTATAAACCCATTGTAGAAACATATCCTAAAAAAGATAGACCCTTTGTCAAACCACCATAACATATTTTTTATGTTCCTAAGTGGTAATTGAATTAAGCCAGACAAGGGATCAATGGCATCCATTATGTCATCTGAATAACAGTTGGCCGCGAAAAACTCTCCGCAAGGACCTCCTCTGGAATAATAGCCTTCATGTTTTTTCGTCATCATCTTACCTCCAGCCCTAATTTAACTCCCGTATCCATCCCAGATTAACCCAAGTTCTTCATATGCTTTTTCACTAAGGCCGAAGCCTCCAAAACTATTACAGATTACAACTTGTGTTGTTTTTATCATCATATTTTACCTCCTGTCCGGGTCTCCTCAAAGGGAGACCCGGATACTATTATTGTTGGCAAGTAATCAACACGGACCGCTTTAACCTGGTTGGAATATGGAAACATTCCTCCGGATACTGTGATGTCAATTCAAAGTATTTATCGGAACGGTCGACCGGTGAGGTTTTTCTTTCTACATTAACCCCATGGTAGACCATACCTGAAAGCATCCTGAATGTAGTATTTATTGGGCCTTCAAATCGCATTTCCCAGGTTGCCCCAGTTTTATCGATGTAAATCTTTTGGGTCCTTTTAGGTTTTATTGGAAGCTCTTCAGTCTCCACACTGGTTAGATTAGCCATGGCCATATCTCGATGAATTTGAGCCATGTTAATCTTCATAAATACCCCCAGTGAAGCAAATTTCAAATCCACTGGAGTTGTGTCTACAAAGATCGAAGCATCTTCAAAAGTACTGGAGGTTTTTCTCATAACCTCTTGTATCCTAAGCGCTCTTGCCTGGGCCATGTACAGTTTAGCCATCGCCATATTTTTTTCTTTTAGCGTTACCATTGTCACCTGGTTACCTCCGATGTAATTTTTAAGCGTACCTATACTGTAACACGCTGTTACACAATTGTCAAGGGGTAAAAATAAAAAAACGTGATTTTTTTATAAATAAGCTTGTTTTTAGGGGGGGAATGCCGTATTATTTGAATATGATTAAACAAATGCTGAAAGGCAATAGTGGAAAATACTCCTTAATGAGGTTTATTTCCTTTATGGGTACAATTTATTCCGGGACACTGGTAGTGGTTTCGGTGGTAGGCTTTTTCTTTCAGGTGGATGGATGGGAGTATTTCTTATGGGCTTCCATTGGGATTATGGGTGGCAGCCTTGGGGCAAAAGCAGCGCAAAAGCCGTTTGAAGGTAAGCCACCATGGCCACAAAGGGAAGTCGAGAGGGTAGCTAAGGCGTTTTTTGATACTCCGATAGAAGGAGAGCCTGTTGTTGATCCGGACGGTTCGATAAGAAGTAAGCTACCATTACATGGTGGCCAAGGGAAATAGTGGGTGTCCCGGAGGCGGTACCGGGACTCAGCCCCAAAAAAGCAATTTGGAAAATGGAGTAAAGGAATGGATGGCTCTAAACTTTCAAGATGGGTAAAAAGAATACTGGCAATCGGCGCCGTATTATTGGTCCTATCCATTGCCCTTAACGTCTTTTTACTCCGGGAAATTACAGCCCCATTGCCTACCGTCGACAAGGAAGCAATCCTGGCCGAAATAGAGGAAGGGGGCGGGGTTTGGGCGTCCATCGCTCGGTCTATTCAGCCGCGCCCAAGGTGGAAAAAATCACAGGCGTGGGATGCTTACAAGGAGTTTGCAAAAACCATGTCAGGGATTCCACCGGAAACGCTGGAATGCATGAAGATAATCTTCGAGTGGGCTATACTCGAAATGAAAACGGCCCAAATGCAGGCTCTGAAAATCAAAAAAGAGCAGCGTTTGACAAAAAAAAGGATGATTAAACGTTGGATAATGAAAAGAAAAAGAAACCCATAAATACAAACTTTCGGATGGTTAGGGCTGTTGTTTGCATAGCCCTTGTTTTTGTTGTGATAGCCTTGCTTCACTTGAACGGCCAGTTGGTTTAATCGCCAACCCGTCCCCGGAGTCGAACCGGGGAGTACCTGTACGGATGTGCCAGAATTGAACCGGTGTAACCTACCTGGACCGGGGGCTGGCTGGTCTATTAACTTGCCTGCAACCCCGTCTTTTTCTCATAATCGAGCAAAGGACCATACCCAGGTACACCCTGGGGTACCTGGGTTCTCTTCTGGATATGGACCGGTTGATCCCCTACCCAGGTTTGATCAAAATGCCAGGCAATCAATTCAAAGGTTTCACGCCCTTCAATTCGCTCTCTCAGACCTGGGATTAGGCTGGAATGAACGCTCTTTCCCCCTAATTTGATTTCGTAGCAATAATGGAACCGCTTGTCTTTATCGCTCAATTTACATATGACTATTTCATCGTTTTTCAAAACGGTGAAATAGTCATTTGACCGATTTTCGATGGCATAGGCCATCTCATCGGTACTCCTTGTTTTTTCACCCATGATATAATCATGGGCTGTAATTGTTCTTGGCCCGTCCCCCCACAAATGATACGCTTCACTCCACATATTCACTTTCTCTAATGGTATCTGATTGCCGTTAGCGTCAGTAACGGTGTAAGTTCTATAGAAATCTTCTATTTTCTTAGTCATATTTCCTCCATTCTCCTTAGACCTGGGGCTGGAATCATTCCCATATTCTATGTTTTTCAGCAACCCATTCCAGCCCATCATTTTGTTCTATTTTCCAATCGATGTTTGATGGGATTTGAACTATTTTTAGACTACATGTCACATTGGTTTTAATTTCATTCTCTTCAATATATTTGATTAAATTCTCATCATCCCGTTGTACGAGATGAGAGTCGGTGTAACCGAATTTTCTTAAAATATTTCGGGGCAATGAAAAGCCCCCATACTGCGCATTAATGAGTATTTTTCTAGTACCCACTTCATGCGGCTGTGGAAGCCAATCCGCGTTTTCTTCAATTATCTTAATGGCTTGTTCTCGGTTGAATATTTCTTCCCATTCTGCCTCCGGCTCTAACTCCGACGTTGTTTCATATTTCACAAAAAATCTATCTTTTTCCCTTGCAAGGGAAATATAACAATGGTAGTTTCCACCATTGTTATGTTGAATATGCGAACCACAGTCACATGGTTCGCATATCGTGAAGGAACAATTAGTATCAAATTCATTGATAGCCTCTTTGATGGCTTTCTCTTTTTCTGACGGCAATACCTTCATATTATTCTCCTTTAGCCCTTTTTGGGCTGCGTTAATTTTCCCGCGAAAGCGGGTATACCGGCGTAACCTACCTGGACCGTTTCGGTAAAAGAAAGATAATTCTCGTATCGTCATGTGATATTTCGATACGAATATCACAAAAGGGAGTTCTCCACTCCCCAATTTTATCCGTAAACCACCCATCTCCCGGCCTCTGTAGCCATAATTTGGAGATATCATCGCATAGTTTCCCATATAGGATATCTATGCGTGTAATCGGAATCTTAAAATATTCCCTTGCCCATGCAAGGAGCATTTTTTCGTGCGCTTTACGAGAACCGGTATGTGTTGGATCAGTACATGTAATATAATTTCCATGGTAATCTTGTGTCACAAAAGACTGGTTTGTTCTTTTCATCTTAACTCCTTAATTCTCCTCTAATGTTTAATTTTCCAACCGTGGTTGGTATACCCCGGTGCCGGAATGATACCGGGGTAACCTACCTGGGCCGGGGATACTCGATTACACTTTTTCCGCGGTGGAGTACCAATACGAATTACATAGATCGAAGGTCTGGATGAACAAAATAAGCATGTTCAATTTCTTTTTCCAGCTCCTCTGTCCTTGACTGCAACTGATCATTTTTCAACCGAATGAAACCACGGGTTCCTATGATTCTCCCGCAAAACTTTCCTTCTTTTTCTCTTACAGCTCCATCTCCGGTATCTGGGGCAATGCAATCTGGCCGATTTATCCCCGCAGCTTTCATCCCAAGCAATAGGGGAAGGCTTACGATAAACATAATTCTTGATGCTGGATTCGGCAAATTGAGTACTTCGGTATATTGGATATTCCGTACTCCGTTTTTGTCCGGTTCCCCATATGATTCTTTCAGTCTGGCAGCCGCATCATATGCAGCGCCATCCCACCGAGTCACTTTCTTATCACGATGTAACATAATCGGATGAGGGGTTAAATTGACCCAAGCATCCATTGTTATATCTGGATTATCACCAAAATATTTAACATCCGTAAGAAGTCTTACGGAATCAAACCCACATTTTTCTGTCTGCGGGTTATAACAATGTTTTCCCTCACCCCCATCATAATGAAAATAATCTCCGGGGATCAGTTTGTTATCGCTAATCAATCCCTCGTGCCACCCTTTCCCGTTCATATCACCAATGATGGCTGCACCCAGACCATTCCATTTGGAAAAATCTGTTACCCGTTCCTTATGATCGAGAGAACACTTTGCGAATCTGAGTCGTCTATAAGCTTCCATTTTGCAAACTCCTTTAGCCCTTTTTGGGCTGTAATAAATTTCCCGCGAAAGCGGGTATACCCCGGTGCCGGAATTGAACCGGCTTAACCTACCTGGACCGGGGGCTGGTCTATTCAGTCTTGAATTTACCTTCCTGGAGGCGCCTTAGCCCACTGCCTCCTATCGTATGCGCCACGCCGTCTACTACAAATATGTAGTAATCGTCGTGATCTAAAAAAGCGTTCTGTCCCAGCCATTCCATGACCGTTTCAATTATCTCCTCTTTCGAGGAAAAAGACCGTTCGTAGCCAACTACAATATGCAGTATTTTTGCCATACCACACGAAGTGATATAATTTTGTTGAAGATCAAGCCCAAATTTGGAGTTGATTTTCAACCGGGTCTCTCGTTCGATAGGGGACATCAATGCCTCCTCAGAGAATTTGGTTTCTTTGAGCCTTATTTTTGATTCAGGTTTTTCAGGAAAAACCTTTTCCGCGACAAGGCGGAAGTTGTATCCGCCTTGGGAAATTGAGAAAGCAACTTCGGCGTCTCCTGTGTGGAAAATATCAAAAACAGATTCATCCGTTCCGTACGGATACAGTACTTTTCGGATTTCCCGATAAGTCAGCCCTGAGACCTCGAGGGCCTCTCGTCTTGTGGCCGGACGTTGGCCTCTGTTTGTATCTTCAATTCTTAGTCTCATCAATTTTCTTTTCATGTTCTTACTCCTTCTCAATCATAATATACCCATAGTATAACACAGCGTTATCAAATAGTCAAGTGTTTTCTGTGAAAAAAATAAAAAAAAGAGAAAAAAATTGCATATTACCTGGATTTAAGTGGTTTACGCGCTCAATCCCATAGTTCCCCCTGGTTTATCGCGGGTTCAGTATCCGTGGTGTCCTCAAAAAGGTCCGGTTGGTAGTTCGTGGCATAAATCCGGTCCTTTGCGAGACCAAAGTACTTTGGGTCTTTTTCTATGCCGATGAAATCCCGGTTAAGTTCCTTGCAGGCTACTCCAGTAGTCCCGGACCCCATGGCAAAGTCAAGCACTGTTTGCCTTGGCATGGTGTAGGTTTTGATAAGGTATTTAATTAGGGCTACTGGTTTTTGTGTCGGATGCACTGGCCTTGCAACAACATCAAAATATTGGATGCTACCAGGATATCTTTTCGTTGCATTTAAGGTTTCGTTTTTGTATTTGAAAGGCGATTGTGATCCCCCATATATATCGCTATTATATATTTTTATGAATTGTTTCTGCTTGAACTTTCCTCTATAATTTTCTTTTTGTGGAAAATAAGAACCATTATAAAATACGCTTATTATTTCATGTTGCTTCATTGGCCTTTTTTCTGCATGCCAGAGTCCAGTTGGTTTGTTTTTATGCCATATCCAGTCATATTTGAAATTCTTCAAATTACTTATTCGTAATTTACTTGAAAAAGGTTCTGACCCAAATAGAACAATACATGCAGAATTATTCCGAATAGCTTCAAGATATTTCCACATAAAATCAAATGGAATAATCAAATCCCACTGACACGCCGTAATCCCATAGGGCGGGTCCGTTATAACAGCATCCACCTTGACTCCTTCCTCGGCAAGCTGTGCCATAACTTCCAGACAATCCCCGTGTATCAATCGTATCATGGATACTCCTTTAATTACTCAGCGGGTCCCCAGGGGGGGGGCTTGCCCGGCATCCGGGGGAATCCCCCCAGCCCGGCCCTCCAGCGGGTCCCCAGGGGCAGTACCTCCGGCGTCCTGGGGAATCTCCCCCAGCCCGACCCTCAGCGGGTCCCCAGGGGCAGTACCTCCGGCGTCCTGGGGAATCCCCCAGCCCGACCCTCAGCGGGTCCCCAGGGGCAGTACCTCCGGCGTCCGGGGGAATCTCCCCCAGCCCGACCCTCAGCGGGTCCCCAGGGGCAGTACCTCCGGCATCCGGGGGAATCCCCCCAGCCCGGCCCTCCAGCGGGTCCCTTTCCTTTCGAGATTTTCCTTTCGGCCACCCAGACACCGATAGAGCACGAATAATTTTTATTTCGTCCACAGTAAACAGGACCCTACCCGGTGGGGTATAGCCTATTTCTACGCCGGTACTTCTCAAGGTACAAACTCTTTGCCTGAACGCATTATTTGAAATCCCAATTATTTTAGCAGCCTCACCGGAATTAAATAGCTTTTGTGGAGCGGCATCGGCAAAGCCTTTTTCATAGGCTCTATCGACCATATCCATTATATCGCTTGTTAGGGAATCATACCCGCAATCCCCGTAAAAGGTAAGAAACTCTTTTTCTCGTTCAATCCTTTGATTTACCCTTTTTGTGAATTCATTGTATTCTTCTCCGTGGAAAGAAATCATTTTAGGGGGTATACCCTTGAAGATAGATTCCACCTTGTCATCTATTCCGGATATGATAATGTTTGGCGTAAACCCTTTGTCAGATTTACTCCAGGTCCACACAGCCTTAAATTCTCCTGTCATGCTTTAGCCCCCTTTCTGGCCTCGTAACCCTCTGAATACCCTCTATTATATTCCACATCATCATCCTCGATCAAGTTCATCAAGTCGAGTGGTCGACACTTGTTAATATCACTGAACTCAGCCGGAATCATAAAGTCACTAAGTGAACGTTCTTTTTGCGAATTGAGATGTTTTCTCATGGACACAAGAAGATAGGTAATCCGAAGTTCAAATGAAAGAAAACTTTCGTCAACGAATGAGTAAAATATGGAAGTAGGCCATATCGCATCGCCAAAGCCTAATCCATCACATTTCCCGTTTCTATTCATTAAGCAGACGTCCGGTAATTTTGCGTTTTCAAGGTTCCAATAAAAAATTGCTTTGAATGAACCCTTAACCCTATAGATTTCCATGTCCTTAAATCCTCCTATCATGCTTTTACTCCTTTTGCATTTCAGGTAAATAGAAAAACCAATCCGGCCCTTCACCTCCGGTAAGTGTACTATTACACTTTGTGATCATATTGTCAAGAGAAAAACAAAAACTTTTGTCCGTGCGGTTCGTAATTAGTCCAAAGACACTCAACCCTTGGCACCATGTTTTGATTCCTAAAATTTGGCTTTTGCTTATACAGCCTCCACCGGGGGGCCTGATATAATTCAGCGTACAAATCAGATTCATAACCGCAAACCATGGCAGGCCCATTGTGGTTGTTTAGACATTCTGCAAGGTCGCGATGCTCTACAAGGTGCGGTGCTCTGTTTATGTCTGGGAAGTGTTCGTATAGCCATGGAAGGTTACGGACCTTACTGCCGGAATATACGGCAACGCTTAAATTATTCATCTGTACTTTCCTCAAAAACAACCTCGACCGTATTGTCAGAAACAAAAAAGTCATGTTTCGATTGACAAGATTTACATTGGACAGTGAAAGAATTGCCAACATCCATGTGGCCGGTTTCTTTCATTTGTGAATCTAAGACAGGAAATATTGACTCAGGAAATAATTCCTTCCCACAATTACAGGATGATCCACCAGGGAATAAATAAGTATTAGTTTCGTAAAAATGTTCCCATGGTATGGAAACCCCAACCATACTTTTAGAGTTAAAGGTGTATTCCATGTTTGATGTTTGAAAGGCGTGGGAAGTTCCGCATTTAGGGCATTCAACAAGATCGTCATATTCATCATAATGCCAGTCGTTATAAACGACACAGCCATCAAAAGCCTCTTCAAGGCTAAGCTTAAGATCGCCGCCACATTTACATTCAGACCCTAACGGGTACAAGAAAGTTAAATCTTCTTTGTTGAAAAAGATTGACACTTCTGTAGCGTGGTAGAAGAAGTCTATATCCCTTCCACAATCGCAACTTACAGAATATTCATTCTCATTATGAATGGAAGATATAATCCGTAGAACACAAAGCATTCCACATTCACAATATGAGCCATCATAGAAAGAATATTCCGCATCATCACCAAGTATCCTCTTTTCTCTTCCTGTAAGACAATCAGAAAAAACAGAAATAACCAGGCCGGATGTTTCAACGCTGTATTTCCTGTTACACCCTTTGCAGGTTATGAGTTCATCATCATCGTTATAATGATGCTCGTTGAAAATCAGGCCGTCTTGAAAAATGGAATCATAAGCCGAGTCAAAAAGCGGGGCAAGATCGGCGCCGCAAAAACACTTATGTCCTTTTGGGTATTTGAAATTCATTTTTCAGTCCTTTCGATAAAAATATCGTTGGTTAATTCAAACCCCAGTTCTTTCATAATCTCAATCCATCCAGTTGACGAGTCATTATAAGGCCGATTGACAATCAGCGCTTTACCATCACAGAGCCCCTCCCATCCTTCGAGGGATGCAGGGTAATCGTCGATAAAATAATCGGCAGGGTAGTACTTTTTTTCACAATCAAAATGCGTTTCGATTCCTGGAAAATGATTTTCACACCATCGCTTCTTTCCACGTGTTGACATTTCAACAGCGGAATGCCAAGGGCATGAGACAATGGATACATCATATTTTATTGATAAAGCTTTAACCGCATTTACCGCGAACGGGTAAGCTTCCAGGAATTCCCAAAAGGAAGGGCTCACAACCAGGTCCAGTATGCAATCATCAAATCTATTACACCACAATCCAAAATTAAACCGTGTAAGGGTTTGTGGCTTAAATATATCCAGAAGGTGGTATGATGTTAAATCATGGGCGCGGTATCCAAAATCATGTAATCGGGAAGTAAGCCCATCTAAAAAATTGACAACTGTTCCGTCGAGATCGACGTTAATCTTTTTTTTACTCATCCTTTAGCCTCCTTGCATAAGGACAATGTTTTCATGTTCGAAATACCCCACTCCAATTCAGGGTCCGAATCACCTTTTGAAAACGTATAAAAATCTCCTTCATAAACAAGGCCGTACAAAGCCTTGTCACCAAACTCCATAAATTCGTACATTTCATCAAGCTCGTACATTTCATCCTGACTATCGTCGAGGACTTTCAGTAGGAAGAATTTACCACAATAGTCAACGCCAAAGCGTATTCTCACTTTGTGGCCTCCTTGCACAAATCCTTCAACGAATTATGACCCATAGTCCGGGCCATAGTATCAAGATGCTTTTTGGCTGCTGGAAGATCGTTACTTTCAATGGCATCCAGCAGATTAAGCATCGTCACCAAGTGGAGGGCCGGACCCCTACGGGCTTCCCTGTATCGTAGCCATCCAAAAAAACATAATGAAAAAACAATTGACGCAGCCGTGAAGCAAAAGTTCTGGAATATAAAAGGAATATTAAGCATATCAAGGATTATTTCATTCATATATAACCTCCTTAAATCATTCTAAATGTATTATACCGCGGTTTAACACAAAAGTCAAGTAAAAAAATAATAAAACAGGGAAAAAGACTTGACTATTGTGTCCAAGTATGATATATTTCAAATTAAGACTGGAATATACGGGAATAAGTCCAGCCCTTGCGATAAATTAACTTATAAGCGACGGCAGGCAAAGCGGTATTTTGGTTGTGAGATATTTTAAGTCGGAGGTGACGGGATGAATAAAAAAGGGTTGGATAGATTGAGAGGCTATGGTTTAGCGTATGATGGCAAAAAGGAATGTTTCGGAACTTATGGTGAAAAGTGTATAAAGTCAGGGGAAGCTGAAACATGCCATGAGTTCACACTTTGTTTTCTGGCAAGCGGCAATATGAAAGAACGGGACGCGCGCGATAAAGGGATGGAAAATGAAGAAAAAACCCCTTTGGAGGTGATGTGATGATTCCTGAAGCTGTTATGAATATGACGGATACAGTTAAAAATGTTGTATCTCGGTGGAAAAGTGAATATGAGAAAAGCTTTGAGGACATGGCAAAATACATATTTGAAGAGGGTTATACGGCTGGACATGGCGTTGGTTTTGAAAGAGGATACATGTTAGGGCATGAGAAAGGGAGTCAAAATGGCATTAAGAGATTTAAGAAAGGTGAGAAGGTCGATTATCATTCAATAATCGATGGACCGGTAACAAAGGAAGGTTGCACGGTTAAATCAGAACCATGGCTACTTGAATCAGGGGACTGGGTTGTTTTAATTACCGGTGTTGGGGGCGGCGGAGTAGCGATAGAATCACTAACGCCCTGCTTGGAGAAAAAAGATGGGTAAGTGTGTCGTTAAATGGGATGGCCTTTACTTAAGTTCGCAAGGTGGCAAGCACGGGAATCCTGAGAATAGAAGCGGTCACGATATTAAGTTTTTCAAAAATGAAAAAAAGGCCGCCGAACGAATAGAACGGGTTATCGAATGTAGGGGGTCTGGTAGGGCCACACGTTCCAAGTTTTTCATTATACCGATTGGGGGCGATAATGAATCTTAAAAAGGCGATGGGCGAACGAGGTATTGAATTGGAAGAGTGGGTCAAGGTTGGAAGTAGAGTTGATTACCATTCAAGGGTCAATGGCCCTATAACAAGAACTGGTTGCGAAATCGAATCAGAGCCATGGGAGGGCGATAAAGGTGAGTGGTTTGTTTTGGTTATCGGTATAAGTGGTGGGGTTCCAATTAATAAACTGACACAAAGTTTAAGCCAAGGAGTGGAGTGTATTGGATGCGTTGCCCATGATGAATGTATGAGTAGTATGCGTAGGTGCAAGGCTCACAATAAAGACATGGTTAACGGAGACTATTCAATGGAACCACGTAGAAAAAGGCTGATTCCACTAATGATAAATTGTGTTAAATACGGGATGAATGCGCCTGAAACACCGCCTTTAAATCCACCAACGCCGGAGAATCTAAGGCCACCCAATCCGAAGGTAGGGAGGTAATTCTATGAACAAATGTGGAATCTGTAATTCTATGAACAAATGTGGAATCTGTAATAAATATCACTGGGATGGTGACAAACATAAGTGTTCACCAAAGTGGACGTTTGAAGATTTAGGCGGAGGCAATACGGGTCAACTGTATGCCTTCGATTTTGAAGACGCCGCAGAAGAGGCGATGGAAACGGTTTATTTTCAGGAAGGCGGTGACATAAAGGAAGCGCGTATTGAAATAACCGATGAGAACGGGAATACAAAGATATTCAAGTGTAGAGCTGAGGAGACAATCAATTATGACGTTGAAGAGGAGGTTTAAGAGTGCCAAGATCAAAGTATTCCATTTTGGGGACTATCAAAGATAATCTTTTAAGGGATTTAAAGAATTTGAAACAACAAACGGCCCTTGTAAAATTGAAGTTGAGAAACTTACGATTAATTGAGAGGACCTTTAATAGGCCACCAAAGCCAGAGAGTAAAGATATGGAAATGTGTTTTCATCAATTACTTTCATTCGACGATGAGGACGGTCCCTATTTACCTCTCGATAAAAGAATCGAATCACTTATAAATTACGGTTCGGATAGTTATACCTGGTTACGTCATGGAGAAAAACCTGGGAAATATGAACTATGTCCCGTGTGCCGGTCGGCAGTAAGGATGAAAGTTATGAATATGGAAGAGGAGGTTTCAGATGAATACTAACGAGATAGTTGAATACAAAGCGAATGCGAAATCGATTACATTGACGCCGGATATTGTGCGTAGGTATTTTACGGACAATCCTAACGTGACTGATGGTGAGGTCATGTTTTTTATGAAGCTCTGTGAACACAGAGGGATGGACCCATGGTTGAAAGAAGCCTACCTGGTGAAATATGGTAACTCACCGGCTCAAAACATAACTGGAATAGCTATGTTTACAAGGATAGCGGCCGAGAGTAAGCTTTTGGAATATTGGGACTCCGGGATAATCTGCTATGACAAAGAAACTGGAAAGATAGAGTATACAAACGGATTGATAATCCCAGGATATACATTGATCGGTGGCTGGGCCAATGGTAAGCGTACAGATTGGTCAAAGCCAACCCAACATGAAGTAAATCTAAGCGACTATATTGGAAAAAAGAGCGATGGCACCATTACGAGAATGTGGAGTAGCATGCCAGCAGCTATGATCCAAAAGGTTGCAGGGATGGGCCTTTTACGTAAGCTCTTAGCAGATAAACTTGGTAATGCGTATTGTTCTGAAGAGATGCCGGAAGGTGAAGAGGCTACGGCAATAGGCCCTAAAGATGTTACCCAAACAAAAGGCCAGAAAAATGTGACTCCGCCAAAGGGTAGGAAAACTAAAAAGGAATCCGGCGGAACAGATGTACAACCGGATAATTGGATACCATGGATGAAAAGCAAACTGGAAAAATTGCTTAAAGAGGAGTTGGGCGATAAAAGGGACGGGCTGGAACAGTTAATTGGATCGCTGGAACGGTGTAACGAGGAGTTTGCCGATTTGCGTTTTTCTCAGTACTCAGCCATGGTTGGTCATCATACCGACACGGAATATATTCAGGCCCTTGGAAAGGCTAAAACGGTAGAGGAAGTCTACGCCATTGAGGATGAGAAGAGAGTTACTGACGGTGCTAAAGCCGTAAGGGAAGATAACGATCCAGGCGATGACCCTGATGATGTTAAAAGCATCCCTGAAAAAGAAGTGGACAAAATGGATGTTGAAAGCGAGATACTAAAAATCGTGGATGCCATAATGAATATTACCAGGGATATGCCTGCCGTCACTAAATCGATAGACGAAATCGGGCTCGGCGATGATAGGGAATTGGTACTTAGAAGGCTTAATAATTATTATGATCAATTAAATTCTGGCAAAAAGCCAAAGATGGATTCAGGGAAAAGTAAGACTCCTAAAAAAGTCCCTGGACAACAGCCGGACATCTTTTAAGGGGGTTTACGATGACGAGTCTAAAAACTATTGGTAATGGGTCAAGGATACTGGTAAGCGAAATGGAGGATTCCAAATCTATACTCATTACGCTTGACCCAAAAGATGCTGAAACAATTTTAGGGTATGGAGGCCGGGCAGGTTTGCATTATCATACGTTTAAGACAAACGGTGATAGAAAATACATGATGTTCTATGATTTTGATAATTGTCAGACTGCAAACTGGCCACTTCCTGAAAGGATAACCATTATAACGAAAAAAATGGTTATAGCATTCAGGGTAAATCCATCGGAAGAGAAACCAGACTTGGGCGTTATTCCTGATTGGATTAAGAGCCATTATGTTTGCGAACCTTGCTTATCCTATGATTTAGGTTGTGAGTTGTGGCCTGCTAAGTGCAGGAAGCGGTGGAAATATGTCGGTGAAATGACAAAAGTTGAAGGTTGGGTATTTACTGAAGAGGAAAAAACAGCCGTCGAGATGGCAATGGATAGCATAATTGAAAACGTTGGTAAGATAAGCTCTGAAAAAATTACACTAACCAACGTTGGTATAGGATACTCAAGGGTTTTTAATGTTTCCGTGAATTACGATATACAAAGCATTGAGATCAAAGATGCTTCTGGTAAGACTGAATATCTTAATAAGAGATTAGAATGAGGTGTTTAAGATGATGTTCAAATATCCGAATATCAAGCTAACCGGAACCAAGGCTGGTAAGTGTTCTGTATGTGGAAAAAGAGCCGTTGTAAAAGAAACATTCAGCCAGACTTTAAATCCATGGAATGTTAAACCAAACGGTAATGAGAAAAATAGAGACGAAATCGAGATAGAGTTGTGGCAGAAAAAGGACGAATGGGAAAAACAACCGATAGTACACAGGAAATGTGAAAGGAGTTTTTAATGGGTAAGGTGAAATTATTTAATCCAAACAACCTTGATGATGAAGAGAGGAAAATTGCCTTCCAAGGTTTACGGGAAGTTCATTCCATCGGTGGATCAAGGGCCCCTGGAATAATGGGTGTCGGATGGAACTCTCCACTTTCGACATATTGCAGCATGAAGGGACTTACAAAACCCCCGTCCGGGGATGGCATTTGGATGGGAAGGGAAATGGAACCATGGGTTAGAAAGCATGCGGCCGAGAAGCTTATTGAGTTTGGCTTTTTTAAGGATGTCAAGATAAGGGCCCACCAGTCATTTTACAGATCGGATAAACCAGAACAAGAGTTTATGATTGGCCAGGTTGACGGGACGATTACGACGAAGGAATTGGGCCGGGGCGGTGTGGAGGTGAAATTAAAAGGAACGTTCGATGCGCCACGCTGGAAGAACGGCGCCACACCGGAGGACGTACTCCTACAGGTTGCCCATTACATGGAAATCTTTGACCTTGAATATTTTGTAATCGTCTTTTTCATCAGTTGGGAAATGAATTTCCGGCTTGTATACAGGGAGAGCATGGCTGCCAAGGTTAAGGCTGAAAAGATTCAGGCTGAAAAAAGGATGATAACTGACAAAGAAATCAGTGATTTGATTAGAGCAGAAACCGAATTCAGGGATAAATATTTAATCCCTGGAGAAATGCCAGACCCGACCGGTTCCGACGCTGATTTAGAGGTCATAAAACAAGTCTTTGGTGTTACCGTCATAAAAGACCCGATAGCCCTGGATGATATTGTCGAGATAGTCAAGTGCTACAAGCAGGCTGGTAAAATGATTAAAGCCGCCGAAGATCAGCGGGCAGAATGGAAGAACAAAATTATTTTGGAGTTAGGCGGGCATGCAACCGGGACTATCGCAGGGAAGCCAGCCGTTACGTTGAGAACCATAATCGCAAACAGGGTTAACAATGACAGGCTGAAAGAGGATGGATTGTATGAGCACTATCTTGATGAAAGTCCTTATCAGCGGTTGGATGTTTATGAAAGATATTTGCGATAGTTGACAATTATGTTAAAGTGTGATACAAATAGCGTGGGGGTAATGATGGAAAAAACAACGGGTAAAACAACGGTGTACGCGCAGTGCACTTATAGGTATCAAAATAAGAAAATGTACTCTGAACACGATATCTCAAAGAGGACAGGAATGAGTCTACAGTCCATAAGGAACCTTGCGAAAAAGTATAGGTGTGGTTCCTTGATTCCAACCGAAGGATTCAAGTATAAACGCAAACTCTACACAAGGGCGGATTTATCCTTCATCAAGTCGAGGAAGGGGAAGGTAGGTAATCCAGGTAAAACGGACGGAGGATTGAATCCTTCTCAGATAGAGACCCTAAATAAAATATGGAATGGTAATCCTGGGAAGAAAGGGGTGGCTGAAAATGCCTTAACAAGAAAGGCTTATCTTTCTGCTCTTGTTAAAGAAGCGTTTTTAAACGAGATAAAAAACCATGAAAGTGACTTAACAGATATGGGAATCAAGAAATGATCCTACAACCTTTCAACTTTGCGGGAGGTAAGGGCTGCCTTACTGACTGGATATATCGAAACTTTCCGAATAGTTGGAAGTCAATGCATTACGTGGAACCGTTCGGGGGATCCGGCGCCGTTTTGTTAAATAAGGAACGACAAAAATACGAGACCTATAACGACAAATCGGATTTATTGGTCAACTATCTTTTTGTTGTAAGGGAAAAGCCGGATAAATTGAAAAGGTTATTGGAATTAACGCCCTACAGCCGGAAAGAATATCTCAGGTGCTTGGCATATATTAAAAAAGTTTTAAAAGGCAAGAAGGACAGGGAAACCCCTTTGCAAGAATCGAGGAGGTTACTTGTAGTTCTCCAGCAGGGCCTCCAGCATAGCCTTGATCAATCACCTGGACAGTGGAGGGGACATCCAGACCTTGAAAAATCGAGTAGCGCAAACGTCGTAAAGACATATCTCAATAAAATTGAAATGATTCCACAAATATCTGACAGGTTAAAGGGCGTGGCGCTTGAATGTCTTGACTGGAAGGCGGTAGTAAAAAAGTATGACAAAAAAGATACTTTTTTATTTATGGATCCGCCCTACTGGGGTAATCGTAAAAAGCTGTATGGTCTAAATGAGATTGACCATACAGTACACGTTGATATAGCAAAAACTTTACTTCAATTCAAGGGAAGTGTTATGCTGTGCGGACGTAATGAACAAAACCATTTATATGATAAACTCTTACACGGCTGGCATAAGGTAATGAAAAAGACGAAAAGGAATATAGGGCATAGATTGACAAGTGAGTGCCTTTGGATGAATTATGAGAAACAAAACCTTTTAATTGGGTTTTCGGAGGAACCATGGCAAGCGGAAGGTTGATATTGAGAAAAATAGTTAAGGACAAAAAAGTATTAAACCTTAAAACGCATATAGGACGTTTGGCCTTCATATATGCCGTAGTACACCTTGACAGAGATGGAAGGATTGAGGGGGACCCAACCTATTTGAGAAATATATTGTTCCCAAGGACGCTGGAACCAACTGTTGATGAATTTGAAGAAATCATCAAGGACTGGGCTGAAAATGGATTGGTAGAATGGTATACGGTGAATGGTGAAAAATACTTGGAATTCCCAGGGTTTCGTAAAAATCAACAGAATATGCGATACGACCGAGAGCCTGCCTCTGAAATACCACCAATTCCCGTCAGTCTGCCGGATGAGGTCCGGCAGTCCGCCGGCAGTCCGCCGGATGAGGTCCGGCAGTCCGCCGGCAGTCCGCCGGATGAGGTCCGGCAGTCCGCCGGCAGTCTGCCGGATGAGGTCCGGCAGTCCGCCGGCAGTCCGCCGGATGAGGTCCGGCAGTCCGCCGGCAGTCCGCCGGATGAGGTCCGGCAGTCCGCCGGCAGTCTGCCGGATGAGGTCCGGCAGTCCGCCGGCAGTCCGCCGGATGAGGTCCGGCAGTCCGCCGGCAGTCCGCCGGATGAGGTCCGCAAGCAATGCGGAAGTCTGGCGGCAGAAGAGAAGAGAAGAGAATTAAATACAATGAAAGAGAAGAGAAAGCCGCCCGCTTCTTTTTCTAATAATTTGGAGATGATAAATCGGGTTAAAAATCTTTTTCCCCAAGACTGGGATGATTCATGTGAAAAGAGGGTTTTGAGAATAATAGAGACCAAGGGTTGGAAAGTACTTGATCAATGCCTTCAGGCTATTGAGGATATGGACTTTTGGAAAGAGAATGTAAAAACGATATCTGATCTTAGTAATAACATTCTCGGTAAGAATGGTCTTATCAAGCAATCCTCAAGATACACGCCGAGAGCACTAAAAAAAAAGGCAAGGCAACCTCCACCGGAAAAGTGCAAGTGTGGCGGTAAAATTGAACGCCTTGAAATGGCCATCAATAATGATCCCTACGCAGAAGTAGAGTGGACATCAGTGATATGCAAGGATTGTGAAAAAGTTTTTACCTTTGTCAATGGGGTTTGGGATTGTAGTAATCTTTTTGAAAATGAAGATCAAAAGGAGTGACCATGGGTAAGCAAAAGTGTGCAACGTGCGGAAAAACAGGCGGTCTAAGTAAGTATGATATGGTCTGGATTTACAACTATCAAGTGAAAGTGAAATGGGAAAAACATACCAACGCTGGCCTTTGGCTTTGTGAAGTCTGCAAAGATGAAAGATGGTATGAGTGTGAGGAGTGTGGGGGGAGTGATGACCAGTTGGTTCTTATTGAAAAAGATAACTACGGTGCTGGCTATTTATCGGATGAGTACGCTGGGCCTTTGATTTGTCCTGAATGCTGGGATGCCCTGGATGATGAGTATGAATTAAATTCAGAATGAACGGAGGATATGATGGAACCTCTAAAGTGCTATGAATGCAACAAGGTAGTAGTTGATCAAATGGATCATGATGATTATGGTGGAAAATATGATGTATACTGGGAAGCTAACGGTGTACATCTAGAAAAAAAGACAGACGGCCGGGTTTTATGCTATGATTGTGTTTTCACGGCATACGTTGAATGCGAAACATGTGGAGCCCCAATAGAAGATGATAGCCCTTGGCCTTCTTACCTACCACACGACTATACTAAACTTGAATGCCCTGAATGCTCACAAAAGAGGGGCTATGATCCAGGGATAGGATGGATAGAATTAAAACCCGATAAAGGAAAGTGTGAAATATGTGGAAAATTGGGGATGTCAATTGTCCTGAATGCTGCGCAGAAGTTAGGGAATAGTGCTCAAATAAAGTTGGCCCTAATGAAATACCTTAGATACAAGCGTGGTTTTACTGCCGTTGCTTCGGAGGTATCAATGCCCCATAGAAGCATATCTGATATAATGGCATACGATAAATCTAAAGTTATTGAAGTCGAGATAAAATGTAGCATATCAGACATGAAACAGGAATTGACACAGATACTTAAAAGGCACCACCATCATTTTATTAAAACGCGCGAAGTACCTGTTGTAAACGGCTATTATTTTTGTGTTCCAGAATGCATAGAAGTGGAAGCAAAGAAATTCGTAATTTCCAATTACCCTGATTATGGATTGATGATCTGTGATGAGAACATGGAAATAACTGTAGAAAAAAGGGCTAAGATAACGGGACAGAGGGAAGAGTCTATGATAACCTTAATTATCAAAAGGTTGGCTTCTGAAGTAATTATTTTGAGAGAAAAACTTTTAAAAGCGGAGGTTTGAAAATGCGTAATAAAGTCACTGGAGAAATAGACGTGGTTTCACGGTACGGGATGGGTCCACTGGAGGGTCTATGGAAAAGCTAAAGCTGTATACGTGTGAGTCAGAAGAAGTCGAAACTTTGCAAGTTCGGGCGGTTGACTTCGAAACGGCTGGAGAGTGGGCGATGAATTATATCTATGGGGATAGCGGGACAGACACGGAATTTGCTACAATAAAAATCACAGATCCAGATGGTAAATCCGAGGTCTGGGAGATGCGTATTGAAACCTCGGTATATGCTACTGGAGAACGTTGTGGAGAACCGTAGGGCGGCCTTACAGGGGTTTCTTTCATACAAGTGTGGCTCTTAGCCACCGGATGGGTCAGCCGGATCGACTACGGGGTCTTGACAGAGTATTTGTAATTTGAGAGAAAAACTTTTAAAAGCGGAGGTTTGAAAAGTGCGTAATGAATGTACGAAACCTGAATGTGTCAGGTACTTAATTGACAGTGGCAAGGTGTTGACCGTATGGAATCCCTGGGCAACTTTGCTCATGCTTGGGAAGGATGTAGAGAATCGAAGCTGGAAGCCATGGAAGGGTTTTCGGGGTCCACTATGGATACACGTGGCCCAAGAACAAATTGATTACGGAGTCTTTAGAAAAAAAGTTTCCGAAAAGGTTTTAAAAGCCATAGGAGAATTAGACACTAAATGCAATAAAGATTTTGGTGTCTCCTTTGCTAAATTGCATAAAAATGAAAATACTGGACCTGGATTGATAATAGGGAAAGTAACCCTTTATAATTGCGTAGAGGGAGCGGAGAGTCCATGGGCACATCGAGAATCAAAATATCACTGGATTATTAAAGAGCCAATGATATTAAGGCATCCTTACCGGGTTAAGGGAAAGCGTGGGTTGTGGAATCCGCCGGAAGGGTTATATAGACACGTTTTGAAAAATGGTTTCCGCCTTGGTACTGAGGAAATTAAATTACATTATTGGGGGAAAAAGGAGTTTGACCCAAGTTTGAAATGATGTCTCGTAGCCTGAGTGCCTTAAAAAACCCCTGTGGCTTGACGTATGGCTGCCTTACAGGGGTTTCTTGACTATAGTTGTGGTTTAGCGCTACTGGATGGGTCAGCCGGATCGACTACGGTGTTTGACAGAGCATTTGAAATTAGAGCCCCTTTCGTTGTAAGGCTAAAATGCCCACCTTCCTGTTTTACTAAGCCGTGCTTTTTAAGGTTAATCATATTTTTGTTGGCCCAGGAAGTGAATAACTTGAAATCCTCAATTTTAAGGCCATCGGCAATTTCCTTGTAAATCAAAGGGCGTCGGATTGAAAGTTGTGTGAGTAACTTTATTTCTTCGCTCGTAAGTTTCCTCCGAACGAACCAAGCCAGGTCGGCTTCATAATAACGCCTGGCATTGTATAATGATATGCCCTTCTTATACCTCCCAGTCAAGGCCCGGACGTTTTCATATGTGTGTCCTGTCAGGGCCGCTATTTCCCTTCCTTCCCATTCGGGTTGTTCGCTCATAATAACAACTCCTTTTAGTTTACTAATCCAAGGCCAAGGTCTGTGAAAAACAGACTACCGTCGCCATCCAATTCAATAATCCCAAGTTTTATGAGACTATCCAAAGCGGGCTTGAAACGTGTTTCTAATGCGCGTTCACTAAAACCCAATGTATCACCCAATTTACGAGGAGAATAATCTCGTTTTATTCTTGAGATCAAAGCATCCCTTTTGGCGATTCCAGAAAGTATAATATTTTCATCAGTGGATAAATGAATCTCATTCATGGGTACTCCGTTTCTTTTGATTTTATGCCAGGCCAGTATTGCCAACCGGATAATATCAATCATGATATCCCCGTAAGCAACTTGAAGCGGACCTTTGGGAAGCCCAACGGATCAGACCCAACCTGCTTAATGCTCAATCCAGGATTTTACACCGCCCGCGGTCCTGCCCCGCGGCACCCCGGAAGTGTCCTGACTAGAACGGTGTACCTACTAAGTAGCCTAAGCGCGTGGTGGAGGGGCGGATGCTACTTCCGTAGTCCGGGCCGCCAACCTTGCCAGGGTACCTTTCGTTTCCAGTTTCTGTTTGTTATGGAAGTTAGAAACCATCAAAAACATCTTCCGCTGGCGTATTTTCGTTTATGGAGTCGATATCTTCCAGCTAGAGCGCCATTCTCCGACTATAGTGTAACAAGATGTTACACTATAGTCAAGCGAAAAAAACAAAAAAACACGTTTTTAGTTAAAAAAAAACTTGCTTTTCTGCAAAAAAACGCTTATTATTAAAAGATAGCTCCTGGGCGGAGCAACATGCCTGGGCCATTACCTCCGATGTTGGCCCTGGTTTTTATAAAAGGTCCCTAAATGTCCCGAATATCATTAAAAATGGAGATTGATTTGTGCTCACACTCGCAAAAAGAAAGCAGATTGAGATTGTTACATACCTTATTGCCAACCCTGGGGAAACTCAGGTCAATGCTGCCATTCATTTTAATTGTACTGATCGGACCATTAAACGCGCAGTCGCAAGGTGGAGACATCTATTTCAAATATCTGTCGACGAAAAACTTAACCAAACCATCGCCGACCTTGAAGCTATGGCCCAAAGAATTGAACGCCAAATCAAACATGTGGAAAAGTACAACAAGAGCCAAGTTGGAAGAAAAGACGATACTCCAGCCCCCCTTGATGCAAGGGGATTTTCGGCATTATCCCAACAGTACAGACAAACCATTACGCTCATTGCAGAACTACAGGGGATATACAAAAACTCAATCAAGCTTGAGGTCGACGAAGAAAACGTACTTAACAAATTTATCGAGGCTTTCGATGCTGTTAAGTCCTAAGCAAAGAGAAATAATTGCCTACTGGAATGAGGTAGACCCAAAAATAACCATACTGGAAGGGGCTATCCGCTCAGGAAAAACCCACCTAAATAACATTCTTTTCTTCAGGCATATTGCAGACTTCAAAGATCAACGCAAACATTTCATAATGACCGGGTATACAATTTCAAGCCTTAAGCGCAATGTCCTTGATGACTTTGGAAAAATGTTTGGGATTGACACATCCCTAAATCGGAATAATGAATTCAGGGTCCTCGGCAATACAGTGAACTGCTTTGGAACCGATGACATAAATGCCCATAGATCGATTAGGGGCCTAACCGCTCATGGGTGGTTGAGCAACGAAACAACCCTAAGCCACCATACGGCAATTGAAGAGGCCTTCAAGCGGTGCTCTGGGGATGGTTGCCGGATATTCATGGATACAAACCCAAGCTATCCGAAGCATCCTATCAAGGTAAAATACATCGACCGTTCCGGGGAAAAACTTTCCAATGGAAGAGAACATATTAAATCATGGCACTTTATCCTTGATGATAACCCCTTCTTAAGCCCTGAATTCGTTGAAGGCATAAAGAGAACCACTCCACCAGGGGTTGAATATGAGAGGGATATTGAGGGTAAGTGGACTGCTGCAACTGGGCTGGTTTACCCCGGATTAAGAGAAGCCCACTTCATTGATCCATTCAAGATTCCGAAGGACTGGAAGCGCTACCGCGGGATTGACTGGGGGTTTACAAATCCCTTTGTCTGCCTTTGGGCCGCCGTTGACCATGACGGCCGGGTTTACATTTACGATGAGCATTATCAAACTAATATGCTGATTAAAGATCATGCTGCAATCATTAAGTCAAAAAATGAGCCAGGGATTTACTATCGAACTGTAGCCGATCATGACCCACAGGATAATGCAGAGATTCGTGTTCATGGGATATTCACAAATAACGCCCAAAAAGCTGTAAGCAGAGGGATACAAAAGGTAGCCGAAAGCCTGGTATTCCAACAAGACGGGAAGGCTCGCTTATATATTTTCAAAACCAGTAAGAATACAAAAAGAGAAATGGAAGGGTATAGTTGGGCCCCTGGGAGAGAAGATAAAAATGAGCCTGAAGAGCCTTTAAAATTAGATGACCATACGCCGGATGTGGTGAGATATATCATGATGGAAATACGCAATGAACCTATTGTAATGGGGTAATTATGACACTTGGCCTTAGCCTAAGAAGTTTAGTCACTAAAATAAAAACCCTTTTAGGCGGATCCGAATTACACCGAGTCTTGATCGGGACGAATGACCCGGAGGATTTCGGTGGTGGTGTACAAATAGGGGACCCTTACGATTCAATGCCTTGGACTCATATCGCGGTGGCTAAACTTGTAGCTCAATTCACAAGGGTCGATTACAAACATTACATTAATGGGAAAGAGATTACGAGCGGTCCTGTTTATGAATTATTTCGATACGTCAATGCAGACATGAATCTTTTGGAACTATGGAAGCAAACGGCCGGTTGGTGGTGGACAGAAGGCGAAGCGTTTTGGTGGTTTGGCCCAAACTACACAATGGGATTACCGAAAGAACTTTACATACTTGACCCAAGGTATGTTTACCAATATGTCAACAACGGCCGGGTAATTAAGTGGGTTTATAGGGACCCAGAGAATGGATTAGATATCCCAATCTTACCCGATGAGATTATACATTTCAGGGCCTGGAACAGGACGAATAAATATAGAGGGTTATCACCGTTTTTTACCTTAGCGCAAGAGCTTCTCCAAACCTATAGCGCTGGAAAAGAAAACACAGAAAACCTTTTAGACCATGCCATCCCGGCCGGACTAATAAAAACTGATAGAGATTTAGGTCCTGAACAAATAAAGGTTATAGAGCGGACATGGAAGGCCAAGTATGGAAGGAACCACGGCAAAGGGAATATAGCCGTTATTCCAAATGGCGGCCAGTTTCAAGAAATAAATACCGACCTGATGAAATACATGGATTTGTTGAAAAATAACAGGGAAACTATCCTGGCCATGTTTGGTGTTCCACCACGCGTTGTTGGTTTAGGGGCTGAGGGGACTCCCCTATCAGGGTCCGACACAGACCAGGAATATCAAAGTCTTTGGCTACATACAATAATCCCAGTAATGAACGGATTTATTTCATTACTCCTTACCCAGTTCTACGATAGGTTTAAACGCTTAGAAAAACCGAAGTTTGATACGGATGCTCTACCTGAATTCTCCAAGGCAAGACTTGAAAAGGCTGAAACATATATCAAGCAGGTACAGGCCGGATTGATGACCCAAAATGAAGCCAACAGAAGGCTTGGTAATCCAGAGGTACCCTGGGGAAACACCTGGTATAAACAATTTGGCTTGATCCCGGTCGATACGGTGCCAACGGCTACACCGCCAACAAAAGCGGTAACTCCCAGTGTAAACGTGGAAGGTCTTTATACAAAACCAACCGAAGGAAAAAGTTTAGATCACCTTTATACAACGAAAGCGACTCCCTCTCCTTACACTCCAGAAGTAAAAAGGGAATTGACAGAAGCATACCTTAAGGGTATCATAGAAAGGGAGTTGCGATTTCAAAAGGCAATTAAGGATTTCTTCTATGAGCAAAGAAAGAAAATCCTTGACCTGCTATTTGGGAATATTGAAAACAGCATTAAAAAAGATTCTATGTCGGTAACTGAAATAGAAGCAAAGCTTAAATCGATAACAGTTGATGGAATCATATCGATGCTTTCCGGTCAAGCCCAAAAAGGTATAGATTCCATTATTTATCTTGACTGGGAGGAGGAAGGGCGGATTTTATCAGAACTGAGTGGAGACTACTTATTGGATGCGTCTGAATACGGCGCCGAAACAATGGGGGGGCTGCTTGAACCTTTTGGCGTAAAGATAAACTGGGACATCATCAATCCCCGTATTTTGGAAGAGGTACAGAACAGGGCCAAGCTGATTACCCGTATTGTCGAAACTGACAGGGATAAAATCCGCGACATACTCGAAGAGGTGTTATCTGAAGGACTTACAACCAACGATGCTGCTGACAAAATAAGGGACTACTACAAGGGTATGACCCAGTGGAGGTCCGAAACTATAGCACGGACCGAGTTAAACGCCGCCGCGAACGATGCCAGGGCCTTCACGATGGAATACTCAGGAGTTGGTTATCACGAATGGGGCCACGGTTATGTTGAAAATGAAAGGCCCGACCACCGCGCTACCGATGGGGTTGTCGTGATGTTAGGGGATTTATTCCAACCGGCGAACCTTAAGAGGCCATACGATCCTGACGGGACTGCAGAACAGGTAATAAATTGCCACTGCTCTACCTTCCCAAGGCCGGACGTTACATCACTGGAGGAAGGGGTTTAATAATGGTAAAGAGATTCATACTTGCATTGAGTTTTGATAAAGGGTTGTTAGAACGCATCGAATGGACCAAAGATCCGGGAGAAGTGGAGGTTGCGCTTAAAAAATTCCTCCTTGATGCCTATTCAAGCGAAATCCAAATAAATATGGATAGAGAGATGGCAAACCCATATCCTATGACCTTATTGATCTATATAGCAACCCAGACAAAAAAGAGGATTTCCAACAACACCTTATTGATGGCTATTCTGCTGAGCTACAAAATAATATTTGGAAAGATATGTCAGAAGCGTGGAATGGGCCATGTGGAGGAATTATATCATCAAGCGAAATGGGGGGATGAAAATGTTTTACACCAAAACAGATAAAGGCTTTCAGCCGGTTGGTACCGGTAAAGAACTTTACACTGGACTCCGCACGAAGGGGTTAATTGACGAAAAGGGTGACGCCAAAGGTCTGATAAAGCTCTACACGGTGGGTGGTGTAGTTCCGGTAAAAAAGGACGCAACGCTTGAAACCGTGGCGGATACTACGCGCTGGTTAATGAGTGACGCCACCCTTGACAGTTACATGGAGAAAATTGACCCGAACGCCTGGCAGTTGGAACGGTTCCTTAAAAACCCGGTAATCCTATGGAGTCATAGACATGATTACCTCCCTATTGGTAGGGTCGTAAAACTGGATAAGACACCAACTGGCCTTTATGGATATTTCAAATTTACACCAAAGGAAATGCCACATACCGGGAAAGGACCCTCCGGGTATAGTGTTGAAATGTTGGTAAGGGGTGGGTTTTTGTCCGCCTGTAGTGTTGGCTTTATTTTAAAGCGCATCGAATGGACTAAGGACGACCCGGACGAACCGGCAGACGCTGTTATTACACTGGCCGAACTCATGGAGGTTAGTGTTGTAACGGTACCGGCCAATCCGAATGCGTTAGTACAGGAAAGTGTAATCGTTTCCCAAACCAAGGAGACGTTAGATATATTTGAGAAAAGGATCGATAGCCTGGAGGCCCTGTTTGGGGCTCAGGTAGCGAAATCGAATAGTCAGAAAACCACTGGCGCGGATGTGGCAACCCAAAACCAGGGAAGTTTGGATAATTTGTGGAGATAAAATGCCAACAACAATTGAACAAATTAACGCGATGGTAGCGGAACTTAGGTTACAAACCGAAACCGGGATCGCAAACTCTGAAGCGCATGCGCTTTATGTGGAGAAGTCTCAAATGCTTATCGAGGCAATTGCCAAGGAACTGATGGACTCTCGGACATTGGCGCTGAATCAAACCGCTATGTTTGAGAAAACAGTTGCGGAATTGCGCATGAACGTAAAGGCAGATCCGAAAACCCTGGATGATAAGGGTATTAACGAGCTGTTTGGCCGGGCTCTTCGGTCGATATGGCGAAAGGATTTTGTTGCCCTTGGTAACATGGGGTTAATTCCGAATGACAAGGATATAAATTGGGTAAATCCAGAAGGATTTGAGTGGTCTGTGGATGTAAAGGAACAGGGGAAACCCGGATGGAATTCTAAAGCCCTTACAGGTGACCCTCTCACGGGGACAAATACAGGTCAGTTTCTCCTACCAACACCACTGAGTGATGTTATTTTAAAAAACATGGTTTATCGAAGTAGGATGGCCTCCCTGGTTACGCCCGTTCCCATGGCAACGGATCAGATGAGTTTTCCCAATGATAACAGTAATATAAAGCCAACCTGGGGTGGCTATGATTACGGGTATGAAACGGGAGAAGGTAAACTGGTCATGGGGACTCCAACGCTTCTGCGTGCCCAGACACTAAGTATTTTCTACGCCTGGCTTGACGAGTATCTCGATGCAAGCGTTGGAGATCTTGGGGCGATAATGCGGGAACATTTTATTACCGAATGGGCAAGGGAAATCGATAGTCAGATTTTAACTGCCAACGCCAGCCCATTTACAGGGCTTCTTTATGCTGACCAGGTTGTTCACATTATCGGCAGTTCAACCCCATACGGATTGAACTACACCGATCTTACAACGGCAATTTCACGTGTGATGGAAGAGGAAAAAACGGACGCTATGTGGTTTATGAATGAGACTATCGCCCACCAGGTGCGATCAATTTTAGACCCCAATGGTAATCCTGTTTATTACCCACCTAATGGGGAAGGGGCTCCTGGTAGGCTTCTCGGCTACCCAGTGATGTCAATATCTGTAATGCCTTCGGCTTCCGCCGTTGGGCCTGCAGAGAGGTTCATATGGTTTGGGAATCCGCGTAAAGGCCGTAGGGGATTTAGGCGTGGTATGGAAGTCCGGATTTACTCCGAAACATTGCAGGGTATGACACACTCTGAAAGTTTTACACGGTTCCGTGTAAGGGAAGGATACGTAACGAGCAGGACAGCAGAACGGCCTAACGGCGGGACATGCGTAGCTATCCAAACAGCACCCACACCATAAGGAGGTGACCTATGGGATTTGATGGACATATGGCAGGCTTAAGAACCCTACCAACGATAACAGAAACCCTGGCAACCGAGTATGTAATACCGGTCGATTGCTTTGAAAGGTACAGAGCGACCTTAGTCAGGATGAATATAAATACCAGTGGTACAGCGCAGGTTGTTACCATAATGTCACCGCAAAAGACGCTGAAGGTATCCGCTGACGCCTTGGAAGCTCAGCCGGATGTTGTGGTTGAGGACCTGACAGGCGTGGAAGCATTGGATCATGTAGCCTTTAGGCTTCCAAACGGGAGATACTTTTTTTCGACAGTGCTATCAGTCGATACACTTACCATCACATTGAATGATAACCTTCCCACTGGAGGGCTCAAAGAGAACGCTTTCGGGGTAAGTCTCGGAGTCCCTACGGACGATGGTCACATTGCCAAGTTCTCTACGGGGGCTACCGGGGACAATGTCTACGCCGACGAAGCGTACGGGCTTTTTAGCAATACGGAAATTGGGTATCCAATGATTATCCATATCACGAATGCAACCGCCCAGGCCCTCTGGCTTGGTGCAAATGTAGTTTACCATGGAACGCCACCCGGCTAAAGGAGTGATTATGAAGCAACACCGAATTGATCCAAAAACCGGTGGAATCGTAATAGTCGAAGTTCAATCAGAACCATCGACTGAAAAGAAAAAACCTGGTCGGAAGCCTGGAGGAAAACCGGAGGGAACCAATGGGCAAACAACTTGACAGGGGTCGTGTCTATGAAGCAGGGATGATTGAGGTGTTTCATGATGGGGTAACAATAAGGATGACACTAGAAGAGTGGGAAGTCCTAAAGGCTAAAAAACGTTCAACCCCAAAACACGACAACCAAAAAAAGAAAGTACCGTCGCCCGATACGGAAAGGGAAGGTAATTCCGAATGAAACCAGGGGACCTTATAAGCTGGCTGAAAGTACAAAAACTCTTTGACTATGATGATCAAATCAAGGACCGAATAGAAATAATTATTTCAGGGTGCAGCTCTGGAATAAGAAATCACTTGGGCCGGGATTTGTGCTATAAGCATACAACCGAGTATTATAATGGCCTACACGATACGCAACTATCGCCAAACATTAGGCCGGTCGAAGCAATAGTCAATTTGTGGGTGGACCGTACAAGGAAGTTTGAAGAGTCAAGTTTAATTGATCCGGCTTCTTACACACTCCTTGATAATGATATCTTTTCAGCCAGTCTTGATGTCCTCGGTAAAAAAATCATTAAACTGGAATATAGAGGGGGGTACATCCCCCCTATATATGAACAGGAAAATGAACCAATAAGCCCGGTTGAAGGGGACTACTGGTTTGACTTGCAGACCTACACCCTTAAGTTGTATGAGTCAGCCCAATGGGTGGCTTCCGACCTTCCAAAAATGCCTGACGATATCGAGGCGGCGGTTGCGGAGTACGTTTCCTGGGCTTACAACCGGGATTCATCACAGCTTGTCGGTGTAACTACAAAATCAACTCCGGCCGGTCAAACCAATTTTGAAAAGATGATGCCACTTTCTGTTAAAAACAAATTGTTTCAATACAAGGTTTACCTATGATCAAGTATACTATTGAAATTGATGACGGTGATTTAAAAACAAGGCTTATGCGCTTTGATCAAGACCGCCCAGAACTTAATAGGAAAATCTTGAATCAGGTAGGACTCCAGGTCGTGGCAAAGGCCCAACGAAACCTTAGAGGCGGGAATCCCCTAAACGTTGGAACTGGAAGGCTTTGGAATAGCGTTACTCACAGAGTAGCAAAGTCAAGCGTATGGGTTGGAACGAACGTGTTTTATGGACGTGTACACGAAACCGGGAAAACGAGGGCTGGCAAGAGAGTAATAAAACCAGTAAAGAAATCCTTTTTGTATATCCCTCTTCACAAAGGGGCCAGGATATGGAGACCAAGTTTTGTTTTCGGAGAAGATTTCGTTTTGGCCAGACAAGTAAAGATCGTGAAACGCCCGTGGCTCAGGCCTGCGATTAACTCTGTTTTAGCGGAAGGGGCTCATGTAAGGATCGGAAGTCAGGTTTATAAAGTCTACTTTCAAAAGGAAGGGCTTCAGTAGTGGGTATCGTTGTTTTTGAAGAACAGGCAATTTGTTCGGTTGTTCAAGCCTTTGAGGAGTTACTTCCAGGGTACCTCCGGGATCTCACGAATCAATCAATTGATAAGTTGGAATTGCCAATGCTTACCATCGATGACGAATATGTGGACCCAGAATCTATGAAGGTTTACCCTGGGGCTTGCATTTGGGTTGATGATTCTAGAGAAGAAATTAAACATAGGATTGTGTCCTTTTCTACCGTAACACTCACCATAATGACGGCAGTAACGGGATACCATGGGGACAAACGGTCATACCGTTACCATGCTGCAATCCGGGAAGTGCTCAAAGAAAAACAATGCGAAATAGGACTTGTCGATATAAGTGGGCGCGTATTTTATAGACCCGTTGCGAAGGACGCAAACTTTCTTAAGATTGCCGAAACGCAAGTAAGTATCCAGGTTAATGAATAAAATCGAGGAGGATTAGATTATGAGTACGCAGGACGCAATGAATGCGGTATTACAAGGCAGTCTTGACGCGGGCTGGAAAACACCAGTACCCATGACAAATGGTATAGCGATGGTCACTGAGCGCTTTACATATGACAATAAATTTGTAGAGGATAACGCAAAGGTTGGAAAAAAAGGCGCCGGGAAAATGATAAAAACCGGAGGGGCCGCGCTTGGCTCTATATCAATTTTGTTGACTCCTGACGAAGCTGGATTGATGTTGGCCTGGGCCCTGGGATATGAAAATCCTGTAACCGATGTGGTAAGTAGCATTGGCGGAAAACATCATGAATTCGTTGGGGTACCGTACGGGAACACCCGGCTTCCAAGCATGACATTTATCTGTTATCGTGTTTCAGAGATTCAGAGGTACATCTCTAATCAGGTAGTTGACTGGACGCTAAATGTTACGCCAAACGGATTGATAACCATGGATATCACAACCAGGGGATATACTGAATTGGAGAATACAACCCCTGAATATCCGACGGTCATTTATGATTCATTATTACTTCCAAGTACGCTGGATTACTACAAGACTTGTAAGGGGGTCCTACAGATTGACTTAGGAGACTTTGGCAAGATTGACTCCTTTACAATTACCGGAAATAACAACCTAACTGATAGGGGGCAAGGTCTTGCCGGTGACTGCGGGCCAAGGGAAAACATGGCAGGAAGCCGAGTCTATACGGTCAATTTTGCCGCCGAGTTCGACGCCACAGCCGCAACCATGCGGGAGGCAAAGTACAAAAAAGGCGACTCGATAGCGTTGGCTTTAGAGCTTCAGACCGGTGAGGAGTACGAAGCCGGTTACCTCTACAAGATGGGTTTTGATTTACCTCAGCTTATACTTACTCAGTTTGATGCAAACGTCCCGGATAGCGGGGAAATTACGGTGACTGGCGTTGGGCAATCCTATGAGGCAACCGGATCGGAGGCTCTATACGCATGGGTCGAGGATTTAAGGGCAACCACATATTTACCATGAGGAACCTGATATGAAAAAAATCATGGAATGCGTTTTAAGCTTTTTGGATTGTTTAATAGAAATACAATTATCAATAGCCAGGATAATTGCTACACTATTTGAATAGTAGAAAATGATATCCGTAAGAAAGGAGAAGTTGAAAGATGGAAATAAAAGATATCGGAGTATTTAAAACCAGGATATACCTTGGCGATATGATCGACGGCAATACAGAAGAGTCACTGACTACAAAGATTAATGCCGACATGGCCCTCATAGGGTCTACGCTTGTTTTTAATCGAATAAAAAGCAAACTCCCAGAAACGATTGAAGATATTGCCAAAATGGCTGGAGAAGGCGGAGAGGCTGGGCTGGAAAAGCTTTCAGGTAAGATCAAAAGCGCGTTCCTGCAGGAGTTGACAGATAAAATAATTATGACCGTGAGGGCTACAACGATAGCCGAAGTCAATAATATCCTAAGCGATATTATCCCTGATAAAATCGAAGAGGCAGAAAGCCTCTTTGAGGACGCTATCACCGTCAGGAAGGAAAGAGAATCACGGTTATGGGTCGATGTCAGGGAACCAACAGAAGATCAGATGATCAAGATGACTGGCAAAGAAGGGGAGGACCCCAAAGAAGCCATAAAAAGGGGCTGCGACTTTGCCTATGCTAACATAATTGGCCACAACGTGACAGTTGACGGCGCCGACGCAACTACCGCCCAAGTAATAGCCATGCTCAAGGATAGCGGGGCCAAGGCTATGGCTGTAGTGAGTGAATGGCAGGGTAGCCTCCCTTTAAAACGGAAGAGCGATTAGAGCTGGGAATAATCGCTGGAATAATGTTTGCAGGTGGGAAGGTCCCGGCAAGGTACGATGACCATGTTAAAAAGTGGGGTATAGTCATACGCTTATTTCTCCTTTCCGTGAATAGAGAAAACGGCACACTAATGCATTTGCCTACGAGTGGTGGATTGTTGAATCAGCCTAAAAAGACGATGGATGTTTTCCTTTTTCTTCAAGAAATATTCATCCGGAAAATGAACGAAAAGATTAAAAAAGAAACTCCTAAAGGACGTAAAAGATAATGGAAGAACCAGGGATTGAATATCAGATCAAATCAAGGGATGAATCCAAAAAAGGGGTTGACTCCGCCCTTGGCAACCTTAACCGGGCTGAGGCCGGGGCTGTAAGCTTCCAAAAAAGGCTGGCTCAAATCTTTACGGTCGGGGCGATAGTCGGGGTTGCCAGGGAAATAGGTCAGTTTACCGGGAAGCTGATTAACCTTGCTTCGGCCGCTGAGGAAACACAAAGTAAGTTTAACGTTGTTTTCCGGGGAATAGGAGAGGATGCCGAGGACTGGGTAAAGCAGATAACAAAAGACCTTGGAAGATCTGAAAAACAATTCAAGGGGTATGCCGCGGCTTTTCAAGATACTTTCGTTCCCCTGGGGTTTGCCAGGGATGAGGCTTTTGCGTTCTCTAAAACGCTGGTAGCCCTTGGGGCAGACTTGGCAAGTTTTAATGACGAAGCCGAATCCGATACCATGAATAGGCTTAAAAGTGGAATGACTGGGAACGTAGAGGTATTTAAGCAGTACGGTGTTGTTATAAACGCGGCACGAATTAACCAGGAACTTTTTACGATGGGTATAAAAAAAGGAACAAAGGCCGCCACTGAAGCGCAAAAAGCCCAGGCAATACTAACTCTCCTGCTGGAAGGGACAAAGGACGCCCAGGGAGACGCCGCCAGAACAGCCGGATCTTTTGCAAACCAGATGCGGCGGTTTCAATCCACGACTGAACAAATGGGAACAGACCTTGGAACTGCCATTTTACCATTGGCATCCCTTGGGCTACAAGCCGTATACGAAAAATTACTTAAACCGATTTCCGAATGGATAGCAGAAAACCAAAATCAGATACTCAGCTTTTTTGTGAGGTTCCCTGAAATAGTATCGCTCGCATTTACCACTGCAAAAGAAAACATGAAGGAAGCCTTTACCCTGGAAAGCATAAGAGAAAGGTTCCAGCAGGTTGGTACCTGGGCGCAAACTACATTTAAAAATGCTTTTGAAATAATAGGCGGCCTTATAGACGCTGTTGGTACAACGATATGGAAACCATTGGAATATGGTTTTATAATAGCAATGCAGGCTATCCGCAATCTTTTCGTCACTATGATAAATTTTTTTATAGAGAAAATAAATTTCATAACAGGGCTTTCTGGGTTCGGTATGTTGGTTAAAATAGTAAACGAAGCTAGCCTCATAGCCGGTAAGCTAACGATGACCAAGGCGCAAGAAGCAAAAGTAGAAAGTATGTTTCCAACGATGCAAAATATTGAAAGGATTCAAGGGAAATATAGAACTGATGAGGAAATCAAAAATGACATAATCAGGGAAGTACTTGGTATAATGGAATACAAAGAATGGGCTATACCAACCATAACAGCCAAGCCGTTGGATGTCCCGGAATGGCAAAGCGTTGTAGACGATATAAGAAACGCCTGGAAAACCCTCGGAACCGTAACACTCGAAGCCTTCAAGGATCAGGCCGGGGCGGCCGGGACATTAAACGCCGGCACCGCTGAGGCATATCAAGCCTTTATTGATTCTATCGGAGTTATACTTAATAAGCCGTATCCTGACTGGATTAAGCCAACGACCCTTGATACAGGTGGAACCACACAAACAGCCGCCGCCGCTGTAGCCGCTGCCGAGGCAGGCCCGCGGATGCAATTCACAAGAGAAATCACATCGTTTTTAAAGTCTTTAAGTCGGTTTACAGAGAAGGTTAATCTTGTAACAATCGTTCAAGATATCAAGAAAGGATTAGAGAACCTAAGAGATCGGATGGTAAGCTTTGTAGAAAAAATGAGAGACCTTCCAACAAAAGCCTTATCTTACATTGACAGTGCCCTTGAAAAAGGCATGACTGAGTACGCAAGGAAACTTGGGAAAAAACTCGAAGAGCTAACTCCAGAAGAAACGAAACAAGCAAGGCGGTCTGCAATAGGGCAGGGGGCTCTTGGCATAGCCGGGAATGTGGTCTCCTTTTTCACAGACATTATAAATTCGACCCAGGCATATCAGGAAGCCATAACCTCCTTAAAAGATAGGCTGACAGCCATGGCAGAGGGGCCGGTACAGGGACTTATAGCCTCACTCGGCACCCTTCGGGAAGTAACCAATAGGGTAATTGAAGGGATGGGCGGGATGCTTCAGACCGTTCTTTCAACAATAGGAAGTTTTGTGGAAAATAACAAAAAATTTTTTGAGTCTATAGGTCTAATTCTGAATAGGGTATTCGAACTGATAAGTCAAATAGTAACGGCGATAGCCCCTTTGGTTGAACTCGTGATGACCATATTGAGACCACTAATCGTGTTTGTTGCTTTGGTTATTACTACGATTGGAAGCCTGGTTGAATGGCTTGGCGTGAAAATAGTCGCGTTAGGTGAATCTATTGCAAACATTTTTAGGAGAAGGGCCGAAAGAGTGGAGGTTGACTGGGGTAGCAACTTCCGGGAAATTATGCAGGAAAACTTTGAGGGCTTTTTTGGCGATACGACCCAGGCTACTCCAGGGATTGAGACCCCTCTTCCTGGAGAAGAAACTGTAATTGCCGGGGGTGTAACCGTAACACGCCCACCGGATCAAACATTTAACTTTTATATCAATGGGACTCCAGTGGCAGGGACAGATGGCCTATTGGTCAACCTCAACACCCTTGTCGAACTAGTAACGAACGCCGCAAGCTATGAGCAGGGATTGACGGTTTATGCGGAGGCTTAAAATATTGGAGGAATATTGTGAAATTAAATAGATTGATAATAATTTTATTTTTAATGGCATTATTATCAGGGTGCCTTGAATACACCCATGAAATATCAGGGAAAGTTTACGCGAAAAAAATATTTGGAGACAGGACCTATTGCATCATGATTGAAGCAATAGATGGGTCGCTTTACACGTGTAAAAGTTTAAAATATTATTACAAGGTTGAAGTAGGCGATACGCTTTCGTTTATTTACGTAAGTCAAAATGAGAACATAATTGATATGATACCTTTGAGCTCGTCAGTGAATATTAAAATTGAATAGTAATGTGGAGGCATAATGAATTGGATTCCAGTTTCTCCAGGATTTTTAGCAGCCACAAATGACCTATCGAGCCAGATAATGGCTAAGGTGGAAATAGATTTCACGGGTACGGATGTATTTGTGGAAATACCAGCCGACTTGGTGGATGATGTCCGCGGAGAAGATCGGCTTGAAGGCAAAACTGGATACGCTATATCCAACACCCTGACAATCATCCTCGATAATTCGAGTAAGATATTCTCAAAGAACTTATACTCAGTGTACAACCCTGGATTAAGGCAATACAACGGCTTGGTACAGGCAGACAGCCGGGGGAACCTCCGCCCTGGAAGAAAAATAAGGGTTTCCGTTTCAGTCGGAGAAGGTAATGAGTATATCACAAGATTTTTAGGCTATATTGACGATAGCGGGTTTGTAGAGGGGATAGGGGCCGCAAATTCAAATAAAGTTACGATTTCCTGTATAGACCTTGGGAAGAAACTTAAAGACGCAAAACTTGAAGTCAATGGAACCACTCCAGTTTACCTTGATGTCAAAATATCAGATCCCGGGGATCAAGCTAACAGCCTTGTACATATAATCGCAGGTCTTGCCGGGCTTTCTCCAGGGGATTTGGATACTGAGTACATCCTTATTGAGATTCCCTATGCGCCATTGACTGGTAGCGCATGGGAAGAGCTGGCCTACCTTGCCGAGGCCGCTCTGGCAACTTTGACAATTACCTCTGGAGGAAAACTCTTTTTTGGGGATAGCCGGTATAGTCCACTATATGATATCCCCATAAGTCAGTTCACATTCACAAATGAGCACTTTAGCGGGATTAACAATCCCGATGCGTTTGGTGATATCAGGAACGTAATTACCTTGAAGTTTGCCATCCCTACTTGGCTTGAAAATCAAATTATATGGCAATTTAGTGAAAACTACAACAGCTCTACCGGTAAAACAAATTACATAATTCCGGCAGGAGATACAACCCTTGACATCACAAATCCAGCCGTTGAATACGCCGCCCAATATGGGATCCATGAAGCTGGTAAAGAATTTGAGGTACTGGCATGTCGTAACGTTGATGATCAAACGGCATTTGAGTCAAACCTTGAAACACTGGGAGGGACTCTTGATGTCGTGGTTTATGATATTACGAAATATCCGACTAAGGCAGTCATAAGAGTAGCCAACAATGAGGCTGTCCCCGTAACTCTCCTTATAATGAAAATATTAGGCGAACCACTTGTAAGAGATACGCAAACAGAAAGCCAGGCACTTGACCTTGAGTCTATTGGAATTCACGGCCGTAAAGAATTGATTGTCGAGAATAAATATATTTCTAATGACGTTGTGTTAACTGCAAAAAAGCACTGGGAGGACTGGCTTCAATACCAGCTCGAATTAAAAAAAACACCACGGCAGAAATTTACCTGGTCAACTAAGTACCCATTCCTGCAGGCCCAGGTGGGGGCAAGGGTGACGCTGACGGAATCCTTACAGGGAACCGGGATAAATGAGATAGGGACCGTAACCCGGATAGGCTGGAGGCTTACAAACGGAAAAGCCGTATTGTCATTTGAGATGCGATGGAACCTTGATAGTTTTGATCCACCGACAACGCTGATTCCGACAAACACGTATGAAGGGGCCAACCAGGATATTGTAATACTAAATCAAGAAATAGCAGATACCCCGACCTATGAAGAGGTATACACTGGTGATCTTGTAGGATATCCGGCTACTCCTACAACCCCGGCCATAAACAGCGTTTCCAGTATCGGGACAACAATTAAGGTGTCTGTAACGCCACAGCCAACGGTATCAACGATAAAAGGTATAGTGATACAAGTATCCTCAGCGGTAACCGGAGAACCATGGTACGGCCCTAATCTTACAGGGACTGGGTGGAGTAATGGGATACTAAACGATGTAACAATCGTAAGGACAAACTGGGAGTTTTCCCACGAGGTCCCTGTACCGCTCATAGGAAGCCCACCAGCGCCAGACCCAGAAGGATTGACAGTTTGGTACAGGGTGGCGATTAAACTCCGTGACGGTAGCCTCACGTCGTGGTCAAATCCCGCTATGGGTATATCAAGGGCAATAGGTGAAATTGATTTACTTAACCGTGCGATAACAGCAGAAAAGTATGCGTTCCAAAGTATAGAGGCTGATTTCCTTGCAATGCAAAACTACCTTGAACCACCGCCGGATGAATCTTTGGTGCTGTATGTTTCATTTGACGATGTTCTTACAGGTGATACAACTATTATAGACCATGCTCAATATAACCTTCCTGTGAATATCATCCAGGGTACAATTGGTACTGATATAGGAGTGGCCGGGAAAGCCTATAAGGCTACCGGTGATACCTATATTGAGATTGATAGTGTAATCCAGCATTTACTCGGTGACTGGCTTATTTCAATATGGATTAAGGTATATCCATTGCCAGGGACGACATACACGATATGGTCTACAAATACAGTTGCTGGAGGAAATAGGATCATAGCGTCTTATGATGGAACCAATGGTTTCGCACGTGTATTTTATAACTCCACTGTGTATGTTATACCAGTGGATATAAGGGATGATACTTACCATCAGCTAGTTGTAGAAAAAGAGAGTACTACAATTAGGACGTATCTTGATACAAACCTTAAACATGCTGATATTCTTACAGATGACATACAGGCAACAGATACCTTTTCATTATGTCAAGAGTTTGATGGTGTATCTCCAACTGATTTTTTCGATGGGAGCATTGACGAATTCAGGGTATACGATATCGCCTTAAGTCTGAAACAAAGGTACTATCTCTTTGGTGCGCCGGAAGGTCCTAAGCAAACCATGGTATCTGAAAACCAGGTAGAAACCGATGCCATAACGGCACGTACCATAAATGTATTAAACCTGATAGCTAACAAAATACTGACAGGCAGCATGTTCGCTACAAGACTCAGCGCAGAATATTTGTCAGTCTTAGCGCTAAACTTTGTGAACGACCCTACGATATCAGGATACATCAATGTTCCAAATGATGACCCAAGTTGGGGGTTTAATAGTAGCAATGTGGCTTTGACTCTTACAACCCAAATAATCGATGGGATAAATACACCTGTTCTACAAATGGAAAATGATGGTAGTGAAGCCATTACAAGCAAAGTTTTTGAAATAAAACCAAACGAAATATACGAAGTCACTATGAGGGTGAAAAAAGAGGTAGCCGTAGGATCAAACTACCTTGGCATATGGACGGGAAACACTATACCAGTATCAAACCCTTTTATCAGTCCTATTGGAGACATTGGATTAGATACAACGACGGCGCTTGTTATGGAACGATGGACGGTACAGGCCGATGGGTCTAAAGTAAAAGTTCTATCCGATATTAATAATATATATTTAGATTCAAACTTTCTCACAACTTCCTGGGTAACAATCAAATCTTACATAGTTGGTTACAACAGAAGTGTTGACGAATGCTTTGACGTTTCAGGGGTAGGGTATGGAACGCTTATTTACGTTAGCAGGATAATTGACCCTACAACAAAATATTGTTACCTTCGGTTTCTAAACTGGGATAATGGGGCAACGGTTACCAAAACCTGGGTTAGGGATATAAGCGTGAACCTTGCCGGGGCTGGAGTAATCCTTGCCAAACAAGTCAGGGCCGATCAAGTGCTTGCCAACACTGTACAAAGTATCAACTATACTCCTGGTAGCATTGGTTACCAGTGGAATAAAGACGGTACATGGGAAGCATCCCAAAGTCCTATAAGCTATATCAGGGCGCTTTTAGGGAAACCTGTAGAGATAGCGGGTACCCTGATTGTAGGGGATGGGTCAACAGCGGTAGCATCCCAAAACTTGGTTGTTAATGATGGCCAAATACTTTTTAACGGTAGGCTCGACATAGCCGATGGCAATAAGCCGGCTGGTCCTGTTAATGCTTATGATAATACAGACCCTACAACTTTGTCTTTTGTAACAACGTCCCCACAAAAGGGACTTAAGTTATATAGTGCTACTGATAGTTCAATAGGAGTAACCTTCCAGGCTATCGGTATCAAAACGGGCGTTAAGAAATACCGTGTAAGAGCAAGTTTAAAGTCTGACCAGGTGGCAGTGACCGGGTTATATTTTAGATTAGAGGAACTTGACACGGAACTTCCAGTTGGAAAGACTCACATATCAAATAACGCTGGAACTTCAAACCCTGTCGTTACAGAGGATACACGCGAAATAACTTTTGTCAGTAATGGGCCTATAACAACAAGCTACG
>Ga0307378_10000886_pt1 | contig 50106 bp, 81 predicted proteins | sample UN1MG_FD_202238 | JGI IMG/M metagenome (GOLD analysis project Ga0307378, IMG submission 202238) | Soil microbial communities from Risofladan, Vaasa, Finland - UN-1 | ecosystem: Environmental > Terrestrial > Soil > Coastal area > Acid sulfate soil | place: Finland: Risofladan, Vaasa | collected... | reverse complement strand
AACAGGTTGGCATTCGTGGCAGCCACGTCGCTGGCAATAACGCTCTTTTTGCATGATCCGCTATCGCAACCGACGCCCGTTACATTTGACCCGTAAATGGTCTTGCCCGCGCTCACATCGAAGCAGTTGATCACCCGGTATGTGCTCGTGCCGGCAGTGTCCAAGATGTCGTGCGTGAACCCGAACGTCGGGGTTACCCCGCCCCTGAACGTGCAGTTCTCGATCACTGCGTTCGTGCAGGCGGTCGCGAACTCGATCCAGTTGTCGGCCGAACCGTCAAAGTTGCAGTTCTTGACGACTGCATCCGTTACCGCCGTCAGGTCGATGCACTGAGTCATGGCGCTGCCCGTGCTGCCGCGCACGGCCATGCCGTCGATCACCAGCCTGCTTGCGGCGGTACTGGCAAGTACCACCTGAACCGTTTCGTAGGTGGCCGAAGGGTTGAGGACTTCAATGTCCTTCAGAGTTACGCCGGCCGCCGTTACCGTGAACATGGCGGTTACGTCAACGGCCGCGCTGACGGTCGTGCGTACGTTCCTGATCGAACAGCCGGCCGCGCTGATCGGGATGTTTCCGGCCGCCAAAGAGAACGACAACAGCGGCCGATTGTCATTCTCACCAAGGCCAACAATGGCCACGTCAATGGTGTCCATCACGATATTCGTTGCGGCGCTGATGGTTTCCGCGTGCCGCGATTTGACGGCAACCACGTCCCCATGACTCGCCGTGCACGCATTGATAGCGGCATCTATTGTCGAGTAGGGACTGTAGAACGTCCCGTTGCCGGAGGTCGTTACACCGCTATCCACCCAGTACACGTCGCCCGATGCACCGTAGAAGTGCGGCCCCATGTACTCCGCCAGCTTCTGCCACGCAAATCTCTCAATCGGTCGCTTACTTCCAGCCATAGTTATATCTCCTATGTTGTACCGCCAAAGGAGGCCGTCCCCGGGAACATCCCGAAGGAAGCACCCCTAAATTGTAATGTCTATCCCATTCACCGTTATCGAACTCGTCCAAGGCCGGCTCGCATACTGCACTTCCGACGCATCGCCGTTGTAGCCGCGATTCCGTCCCTGCATGTCCATATCGTGCGCAATGCTCGTTGCCAGCGCCTGCATTGCCCGCTGGTAATACGTGCCCAGCGCCCCACCCGATTGCAGCAGTTCAGCCGCCGCCTTGCAGCAATCCTTCACCGTGTTAGCATGCTGCGGCCCGCCCGGATGATACTGGCCCGCTACCATCGCATCCAGGTTGACGTTGTACATGTAGGCCAGTGCGTAGTTGAGATCGGGGCGCGGCCACAGCCCTATCGTGTATCGCTGACCAGTCGCGCCAACGAACTCCGCCGGGATAATGCTTGCATACCTGGGTGCGCCTGCCTGCTGCTCGGCTATCGCATATTGGATCACCTGGTCGGCCGAGCGGATAATCAGCGGCGGAAAGAATGTTGTGACAGACTCGGTAGAAATGACGTTTATAGCGCCCACCAGCCCGCCAAACGCTGCGGGCAGATCGTAGATATCGGGATGGTAGTGTATCTCGTACGCGAGTCCAACCGCACCTATGCCAGTCCAGTCCGATGCAAGTTCGATGTTTGCCCCGTCCGTGCGTTCGGCGACCGTGAACGAATGATCGTCGCCAGCACCGTCTGTGATTATGATTGTCGCGTCATCATTAGCCCATGACGGCCATGTCCCGCCCCCGCCAAGCACCACCTGCGTATCGTCTTCTATAACGGTCACGGTGCCCGTATCGTATTCTACGATAGTGTTCAGCGTTGCACCGGGTGAGATCCATGTCCACTTATAGCCGGAGATTGGCCGCCCATTGACAATCACTTCCGGCGGGTAGAGGAACATCGTGTAGCCGTTCTTGATGATCCGCGCCAGCTTCGCGGCACTCACGATGTCCGGGAAAGCGTCCTGTATCTCGGTTACGAGGTCGGCATAACTCGACGTGGTAGTCGGCTCGCCGCCCGTCTCGGCCGCATCAGTCGTATGGGCAACAACCGTGTAGTCGGTTACGCCGTGCAGTATCCATTCGACCGAATAGGTGTACTGCGTTGCGTAGGCGGCATGGTCAGGATTGACTTCGGCATCTACCGTAATGGTGTACGAATAGCGACCCGCCGACAGCCGCGTCATGCTCGTTGCATCGTCTACGATGACAAGGCCGGTGGAGGTGTTCTTGACACCGTAGGTTGTGTCCCTTGACGAAAGCGTAGGCGTCGCATCGAGGTCGGTAGCAACTCCGCCAATATCAACATTGAACGCGATGGGCCATGTTTGACTCATGATTAGCTCGTTATATCAGTATTGCTTATGTGGATGTCCACAGGCGCCGCCGAAGCCGATAACTTCGCGCCCGTAGTGTCCGCCGTTATGTGGCCCGCCGCCACTTCGTCCCATACCTGATCCGCTATCTCCGATGCAGCAGACGCGGCAAGCGCCGCCGCTGTAATCAAGTCGTTTGTGATCTCGGCGGCATGCACCTGCAACTTGTCGGCACCGAATAGCGAATCCCACACGTTGGCCGGTACGATCATGTACTCGTGCCACACAGGAAGCGCTCCTGCTTCGATAATGGACACGCGCAGTCGGCCAAGTGTGCCGGTGTCCGTATCGTCAAGGCTGCCATCGTAGTCCCCGTTCTCGTCGTATGACGCACCAGCATCCGCTGCCCCCTGATCCGCACTTGCCGCCGCGTAGTTGCCGCCGTTCTTCGCCAGCCGCACATCGGCCTTCTGGATAGTCAGGCCCGCTTCCGGTGTGCTGCCATCACCGCTGTCAACAAAAGGCCCCCACTTCACCGTGACGGCCGTTGATTGCTTGAGCCATTGTGTCATCCGGCTCTCCTGCGTTTTGCATAATACATCGGAATACGAACAAAGGACTCTTCCGCACCCCACGCGCCCCACGTCGCCGGCGCGTTCATATTGGTATAACGCATCGTGACCCAATTAGCAGAACGGACGACGTTTGAGACGGTCACCTCGTCAATCTTGCCGTCGAACGTGCGGTCGCCAGCCGCCCTGTTCCCGATCACCAACGCGCCGGCGCTATCATCTCCCTGGGCGCCACTCGCCGTTCCTGTTCGCGTTAGGGCAACGCTAACGCCATTGCGCAAGACGACAGGCGCTCCAGCAACGTCCCCATCGTAGGTGATGGCAAGATGCTGCCATTCGGCGGTCGTATCAAACAGCCATTCGTAGTTGCCGGTGGCAAACTTCTGAAAGTAACTCATCTTGGCCTGGCTGTAGTTCATCAACACGATCCAGCCAGCGTTGTCATTCTTGCCAAGTGCGCGCCCAAACGTTGTGCCCGTGCCGCCACTGTCGGGCCAGACCCATAGTTCGATAGTGCGGTTGGTAAGATTGTCAAGACTCGCACCTGAGCCGCAGGTGATTCGGTCGGCCGCGGTGTCGAACTCGACGCCATAGCCGATCTTCCCGGCGTCCTGGCCGGCCACGCCCGTGCCGGTGCCGTCGTTGTTGTTGGAGGTTGAGTCGGCGAATCCCGATGCAACCGCTTCCTCGAGGTGCCAGACGCCGACGTAATTTGCATCCCACGCCGCATCTGCATCCTCGTGGTCTGCGTCCCCCGCCTTGCCGTAGTAGGCATAGACCGTTTGGGCTGTCGCGTTCGTCACGCCATGCCCCGCGAAGTAGTCCGCACTGAACGCGCCCGCCGCCACAACCGGGTTCTTCCGCTCGAAACTCAGGGGAGCCACCCCGTCCGAATCGGTGAAAACAAAGTCGGTGAAGTTCACCGCGTCAACAATGTGGGCGCCGAACACCGCATCCGCGTCGATGCGAATAAACGAAGTCCACGCGGCGTTTGTCTCCTTGACGTTAGCCGCAGGGATCACATACGGGCGTCGATATTTGTATCCGGCCAGCCAGCCCATCTCAAAACCTTTTCAAATTGTGCTTGACTTCGCCGCGATTCCGTGTCATGCTTGCATCATGCACTGGTTTCCCGAACGAATGATTGCCGCATTCTGGGCGCTTGTGGTCATCGCCCTACTGCTTCTGGCCAACTGGCTACTTGGCGGCTAATGCAACCTGCCGGATCGTCCCGTTCGCCTCAAGGTCGGTCAGGTGCGGCTTAACGTCCGCCGCCTTGCTTGCACACATTGCGGCCAAGGTGTTCTCATTCACCGGCATGCCCTGCACCTCCAGAATGCGGGCATTGAACAACACGTCCGCCGCCGTCAGCGGTTTTTCAATGCGATAGTTTGTTGCCATTGGGGTCTCCTTTTAGGCCGATGCTGCAACGGCGATACCTGGGAAGATTGGCCGCCATCTGCAATAGAAGGTGATGCCGCCTGTATCCCAAGGGTCTGCGCCGCTTTGCTCCAGAAAAACCACATCGTTGCCTGCGGGCGTAGCAACGACATACGTCGGCACAGCAGACGAGAGTTCCACCGTAGTGGTGGGGGAAGCATCATCCCATATTTCGCCTGCCACAAGATCGGTAGCGGTTGTTGCCGCTATCAACACGCTACCATCTTCCGTCTTGACGGTAAGAGTTTCCGCCAGTGTGCCTGTTATTGTTGCACCTACAACCCCAAAGATTTGTAGTTCCACCGCCGTGCCACCCCCACTGCTCGTTACTGTGAAGAGCGCGGTGCCGGGAGTTGTTCCTGGGTTGGCCTCAATCACCTTCTGCGCCACCCGCCACCCGTCGTAGATCGTGTAGCCACTGACAAGGGCAAGATTCGTGGTAAGCATGTCAACCACCGTGTCCACGATATCCAGATGCGCCTTCACGTTGTCGTCGGCGGCTGTGCCCGCAACCGGCCCTGTGTAGGCGCCGAGCTTGGCATGCGCGGTGTCGGCCGTCGCAGTGCGGGCACCTAGGCTCGCATTTACCAAGGCGAGTAATTCAAAAGGGAAGAAGTCCCCCTCCTGAAGGACTTGCACGAACGCATCGCACGTGGCCGCAGCGGTTCCCCCGCCCGCGTCCCGGTCGATGATTACCTGAACACCCAACACGTCCGGACACGCTACCACCAGCCACGCCGTCCTGTTGTCCGCCGGGCTGAACACGATCACGTCGGGTTGCGTTGTCAGCGTCTGTGTTATCGTGTCCGCTTCGTAATGCGTTCCATTATCCGTGTACGTCTTGGCACCCAGCGTCACCAGGCCTTCCGCGACCTCTTCTGGGTCGTAGTAGGTCGCCGTAGCGGCGCCCACCAAGTCCCCGCGCCGGCGCCACACGTTGACCTGATAGCCGAAGTCCTTGTTGGCCGCCGCCGTCCCGCCGAACTTGATGCGCACCGCGCGCGCGTCCCGGTTCGTAAGGTCAACGTAACCTTCTGCCTTCGTCGGCAGCGCCGTTGCACACGCCTTGATTGCGAGGGCCGTCGTGCTCGTTGCACCATCAACAGCCTTTATCATTTCAGAACTCATTGCTTTGTCTCCTGATCGGGATAGCGTTCCACCGCATGCCGCATGTCCGAAACTTCACTGGCAAGCTCGCGCACCGATTTTGCCATTGCATCCATCGAGCGCGCATACGTCGATAAATGGTTCGTCAGAAACTTCTCCGTCCGCTCCTCACGCACCGCATCGGCACGGTCGCGGCCCTGGATGTAACGAATGAACATGACCATCGCCGCAAAGAGCACCGCACCTATGCCACCCTGAATAATGAGTTGCGTCAAGTCCACGGGCATCCCTTTCTAAACAGGGGCACAGGGGCCGCACCGCGTACGGCCCCCGCACCTTTGGGTGGTTAATAGAGCTGGGCAGCCTGCCACCAGCCCACGTTCAGAACGTACGCCACGCCGCCATCGTTCTTGAGCAGCCAGAACGGGGTCAGCACCTGGCCGTTCGGGAAGCCCGCCGTGCGGATATCCACCGAGCCGACCTTCACGCCGTTGATGAAGTAGCTGACAACGTTCGCCTCGTATGTCAGGCCGAGCCTGCACCACGCAGCCGCAACAGTGGGCAGCCCCGCCGTGAGCGTGCCCACGCCGTCGGCTACCGTGGCGAACGCCGAACCAGTGGTCTGGTAGATGCAGTCCAGATTGGCGTCATTGTCGTGCAGGTAGGCAAACCCCACGAAGTCAATGTCCGCGATGTCGGCACCGTCGTCCGCCATGTCGTTGTTGGCCGTGGCAGTGATGTCCCGCAGCCCGACGAGCATGTTCAGCCCGGCGGTAGTCAGCACCGTCGGGTTGACAATGCACTCGAACCACATCTTGCCGAAGTTGGTATCAATGTTGATGATACCCGTCGGTGTGCTCGTCATACCCGAGTACATCAACGATGCCTGATCGTTGTCGCCGGCGTCGCCGGTGAAGGCCAGATAGTTTCTCAGCCCGTTCGTCGCGGCCGAGATCGTGGTGGCCGTATTGCCGATGATGGTAGAACCACCGTCAAGGAACGGGTAGTAGCCGTTTTCGTTGACGGTAGTCACCATCGTGGCAAGTTGGATTTTCCGCTCCCAGTCCTCGCGCTTGAACCACCCGATGTTCGACGTGGGCACCATCAGTTCCGACACTGGGCACGTGCACCAGATCGACGGCGACGGCCCCAGCGGAGCCTGCGGGTCGGTGGCCTGGTTTGTATTCACTCTCAAAGTCATATCAAGTTACCTCTCTTTCTTGGAATGTGTCAGGCCGCTTTAGCTCTTCGGCTCGACGGAAATGACGCCCACGCCCAGCCGCCGGTTCGTGATGACGTAGTTGTAAACACAGAACGTGTAGTTCGTCCACACGTCCGGCGTGTCCGCGTCCCGCATCGGCTCGTCCGTCCTGAAGTACTCGCCCTGCTGGATGAGCACCTTGAAGTAGTCGTGGTTCAGGAGGATGAACGGATACGAAGGAAGCGCGGTGCCCGCCTGGAACCAGTCGGTGTCCAGTTTCTTGGCCCAGCGCAGCGGCGTCCCCTTCACTACCACCTGACCCGAAAACTTGCCGAGGTCGGCCTGGAGGTTGTCGTTGTTCTTCCGGGCCATGACTTCCATCGTTTCCAACAGGTCTTCCGGCACGAGGGCCGTGTAGTTCGAGAACTTGCCGGCTTTCCAGTCGTCTACGATCAGCGGCACCTCGAACTCCATGTGGCGGTGCATGCGAACAATGCGCAGCACGTCCTCTTCGCCGAAGTCGTCGATGATGTTGTCGTGGAAGTACCGTGCATTGTAGTTCCGGAACAGCGCGTAGTCGGCATGCGAGCACACAATGCCCGCACAGCTAGCGGCCTCGGTCGTGTTGTCGGAATAGAGGGGCAGAGAGCCTTGGTGGTCTTGCGTGTCCAGCGCGGCCTGAGCAGCAGTAATGGGCTTGGCCCAATACTTGAGGCCGAAGGGCTTCACGCGGTCGGCTGCACTGTCCGGCGAACCGAACCCGTCTTCCTCAAGCTGCTTCGCCAAGTCGATCTGCATCTTCATCCTGCGCGGAATCACGATGCTCTTGAGTTGCGAAGGCATGCGGTTCCGGGCGGTCTCATCGTGCATGATCTCCCAGAAGCCATACGCCTTCACGTACGGGATCGAGAACTTGGCCGTGCTCTTGTGGATTGCACGGTTGATCGGTTGGCCCGGAAGCATCCGGCCAGCCTGCGCGTTTCCGTCGCGGTCGAAGAACAACAGGTCGTTGTACTCGGTGCCGGACTCGATTGAGAGTTTGTCTTTCTGCCACCAGCGGTTCACCACGTGGAACTGTGTGTTCGCACTGATGACCTCAAGCTGGGGAGTAGTCGGATAACGTTCCGCAGTCAACTGGATCAGGTCGTGTTCCTGCTGCGCGGTCAATGCTCTTGTGAAATCAACACCAGCCATCTATTAGTGCTCCTGGCACACCGCAAGGCTGGCTTGAGAGGTCATACGCCTAGGGAATAATACCGAGTTCGCGGGCAGCCGCGTCCGCCTCCTCGTCGCGCTCTGCGTCCGTCATGTCCTTTTTGGCGGCACGCGGTATAGCGCGTTGCGAGGGCGTAGCGATGCGCTGCCCGTCGCGGGCTAGTATTTCCTTGCGTAATTTCGCCTCAGCCTGCCGTGCGAGTGCATCCGGGCGGACGGCGTTCAGCGCGCTTTTCATTGCCTCGTCCAGCGCCATGCCTTCATCCCCGTCGCCCGCCTGCATCAGCCGCGTGGCGATCCGGTAGACCTTGCTCCGTGCAGCGTCCTCATCGCTGTCTTCAATCAAAGCGTCCGTCTTGCCGAAGTCCGGGTAGAACTCTGTATCGAGGCCGTCGAAAAACGCATTCACCGTCCGCAGTTGCTGTCTTGTGCGCTCGCCATTGGCGCCCTGTTCGTAGGCATCGAGCCGCTGCACAAGCGCCGGCACCTGGCTTGCCGCATCAAGAGCCGCCTTGTAGCTTCTCGCCGCCGCCGAATCGGGTCTGCCAAACAGTTCCGTGAGCGTCGCGTCGTCCGGGGGCGCAAATGCAGTTTGAGTACTGCCCGCGCCTGTGGAGGCCGAGTTGCCACGGTCGGGCTGTGCGCCAAGCGTCGCCAGTTGCTCCCTTATTGCCGCCATCTCGCGGGCAACTTTGCCCTGCTGCTTCGATGACAGCGAGCGGGCACGCTCGTACGCCTTCGCCTCGTGCTCGGTCATGCGGTCGATTGCATCGTCCGCTACGCCGAGCTCCTTCGCCGCGTCAATCTGTTTGCGGGAAGGGCGGAACTGTTCTTTGCCGGCCTGGTCTGTAGACGGGGCCTGCTTCGTCTCGGTTCCTGCTGTTTCAGTGGATTTCGGCGCCGCCGCTTTGTCCTGGGAGCCGCCGCCTGCAAGCACTCTCTCAAATGCCGCATCAGCCGCCGCGTCCGGGGACTCCGCTGCACCGCCCGCATCCGCCTGAACCTGTTGTTCGTCTGCCATAACTCGTTTCCTTCAACTGCCTGACCAGACCCATTTCTGGCGGGGCAGATGTTCTCTAATGGCCCCCGCAAATTTCATCTTTGTTCGACAAGCCGCGCGCGTGTATGTACTTCAAATACGTCCGCCGGTCGGGGCAAATAGCGTTCCCCGTTGCCGGATCAAACTTCACCCCCATGTGCCCGAAAAGCTTCTCCGCTTCCTTCACCTGCTTTACGCCCACCCCCGCGTTCACGCTGACGATCTCGCCACTCTGCGCGTTGCGGGGCTGGCCGTGCTCCACGTCTAATGCTCTCTGCATCTCCGCATCGCACGTTGGGCACAGCGGCATGCGGTTGCGGTCGTCAACCGTCCTGAACTCCTCGTCAACCCTCAAACACGTTGGGCACCGATAGACATACAGCATCAGACTTCAACCCCCATTTGCTCTGCTTCGGACTCTATCGGTTGCGGCTTTGCTGGCATTCGTCTTACGATGCGGTTGTCGGGGGCCGGGCCACCTGCCGGGGCACCCGCGCCCGCACCGCTCATCTGCATTGGGGCACCACGCCTGAACATACGAGCCGCCTGACGAATACCCAATAGCTCGCCACCAACCGCTATGATCTCCTGCGTCTGCACAAGCTGCCCCTGGGCCGCACCGATCTGCATCATTGGAACCACGAGATTCTGCACAAAACCCAGCAAGTCCTGATACTGCGCGCGCGGGTCGGACGATTGCTTGGAGTACGGGTCAATGTCAAAGTTGTAGTCGAGGAACTCGCCTTCGCGCAGGTCGGGCGTCCACCGAACCGGCACGTCCACACCCGTAGTAGTAGAGATGACCATACTCCGCGACCAGATCGGATCAGTCCACCGGAAGAACGCTACCTTGCGCAGCACGTCACCCGCCGACTCCATCAGCCGCTCGCGGTAGTATGCCGTCCTGCCCCCCGCTGCCGAGCGGTTCTGTTCGTCCTGACCGAGCGTGTTTGCCTGCGGGCCAAGTCCGCCCAACAGTTCGGGATTGCCCGCTATGCGGTTGAAATAGTCATGCAGCCACGCGACAACCTGATAGTTCGCGTCGTTCGCGCCGCCGAAACTCAGTTGCTTGACCAGCGACGGATCGCTGACCTGAACAATCTCGCCGTCAATCGCGTCGCGTATCGCGTCCGTGTCCTGAGGCTTGCCCAGCGGCACGACCGCAATGTCCTTCTGCCGCTCCGCCTGCCGCTGTATCTTGCGGGCAACCGAGTTCATCAAGTCGTGCAAGTCGCGTACCACGGCCAGCAACGGCACCTGCATAAAGTTAGAGGGAACATCCCCAAGCTTGAAGTAGTCGTACGGTCCCGCTTCCGGCCCCCGATACTCCCGTTCGCCCAGATAGTGCTGCCCCTGCGCGTCCGGATCGCCCGCAACCGTTACAATCACGTGCTCGCCCGGCAGCCAGATATCGCAGAGTTGCACCTGCTCGTCATAGTAGTCGTCGAGCGAGCGCTTGCCGGTCGTCAACTCGTCCGTCCGCCCTTCGGGCACGATCTGCACCGTATTCAGGTGCTCGATCACGTCCTTGTGTTTCACAAACAGGCCGAGCGCCCGTTTCAAGCGAATCATGTAGCGGTCGCCCTGGAATGCCATCTCCTCTTCCGTGTCCGCCGTCATGTCCCCGATCCAGTTAGCAAACTTCACGCGCTCGACAAATACCATCCCCGGATCGGCAAGGTAGTTGCCCTCGTCGTCGTAGTGACGCGAGAACCGGTCGCAGATGCCGGTCTTGGTAGTCCCTTGCATGAACATACTGTCCAGCACTACCCGCCGCATCGTGCGGCTGAACTTGATTTCCTCAAGAGTCTTGTTGAGCGCCGCACGAAACACCCGCGCAAATAGCGTCAGGTCGGTGTCCTCGGTCGTAACTAGCGTTTGAGGGTTGATTGCAAGCGCCGGCTGGAGGATCGAGATGAGAGAGTTGAGCATCTGCAACGGCTCCGGCGTGCCGCCCAACTTGCCGTAGTAGCGCCCGCAGAACTTCTGCACAAACTCGCGCTCGCGGTTGCGAAACGGCTCAAGCGTCGCGTCCTGCTCCTTGATCTTCTCGGTGAGCTTGAGCGCGCTTGAGGTCTTAGATGTCTGGATTTCGGGGGCCTCTACCATACCTCCGGCTCCTTGCTCCGCCTGTCGGCGTTCCTGTGCCGCTGCATAAACCATTCACTCGTATACGCCTTAGGCCGACCGACTCGCGGATTCTTGTAAGGCGGGCTGTCCATGCAGGCACGGATCGAAAGACCCGACCCGATCACCAAGTCCCCGTGCTGCTTCCGGGCCATCGTGTTCAGGTCTTTGTGCTTCGATAGTGTGGCCCGCCCGCTCTCGTCGTAGATGTACATGCGAAGTTGATCGAGCAGGTCGGCGCTATGCACAATCACACTTCGCGCCGATAGCACATCCACTTCCGCACCGTCCGCTGCCCCCTCGAGCCGATCCCCTACCCTGTCCATAAGCAGGGCGCTTGAGTTCTCGCCGTGCACCCATCCGATGCGCCCGCCCGACGCAGTCTCCACCATCTTGTCCGGCGCAGTGTTCCGCCACAGATTCGTATAGCCCAGGTCGAGCATCGAACGGATCGCGGTAACACCGTGCATCTTCTGCACACAGCACACCAAAGCATCGTTATAGTATTTTGCGATTGCAACCGCTACGCGGCCGAGATTAGCAGGCGTGATGTTGTTTGAATTGAACTCGAATGCCTGTTCCATGTTCTGGACGGCAAACCCTTCGATTGTAGAGTCCGACTGGCCCGTGCCGGCGCCTACGTCCATCCCGATCCCGAACGTCATTACCGCACTGTCCGCGCCCGCCGGCAGCTCCATCGGCAGTTGATCGGGCGGTATCCAGATGCGGATGCGCCCGTCGCTCTTCTCATACAACGTGCCGTCCGACGCCACTTCCATTCGCTTGAGCGGCTGCCGCACGTTGCCCCGCTGCGCCTCGATCCACGAGCCGTCGAATACCCCCTCGCCCGCCTGCGCGTCCGCCTCACGCAGCATTTCCTTGCGCCACCGCCACGAGGTCACCCCGCCCAGCAGCCGGGCAAGCTGCGCTATCGTCGCCGAGTTAAGTCCTATGGGGTCGGCGTCCATGTCTATATCCAAACGCACCAGACCTGTTGATAGCGGTCTTGCTACCAATCCCGGCATCAGTCTGGTTGATTCGACGATTTGCATTCCACGTCCCTGTTGCATCCCGAAAAAGAGAAGGGGTAGCTCTTGCTTGTGCACAAGAACTACCCCTTGCTCTTGAATTCGCTCGACGGATCAGGCCGAGTTTATTCGGGATTATTCAGTTGTCGAAAACGTCTACCGCCCCTTGCCCTTCTTGCCCTTGCGTGGCTTCTTACACATCTACTTCTTGCCCTTCGCGTCTTTCACGCCCGCGCGCAGCGTCACCAAGCCAAGGCCCCCCAGGATGCCGTTGACCACGCCCTGAAACGCGCTTAACTCCGGCACTATCGAGCACAAAAGATTCCAGCCCGCTACTACCGCGCCAACAATGTAAGTCTTCTTGCCAGTCAGCATTGTTCTGTCCTTTCAATCAATTCAGAATGTCAGTTCATATTGTCGTCGCACAGCTTCCGAAACGGCCCTGGATTCGCCGTCGATATTGCATACACCCACGTCCCCGTGCCCCGCAGACCCGGCATTGCCGCCGCATACGCATTCCCAAACTCCGGCTGAAAACCGCACTCGTCCGAAAACAAACCCGACGGCGTATGGCTGCGAATGATGTCACCGCCCTCAGGAATTGCCCATAGCATCGAGTTCTGGAACGGCAGCTCGATCTTCGCCGTTGTGAAGTTCCGGGCAAGCTTCACCTGCGGCATCGTTATCTCCAGACCCGGTATGTGCCGGATGATGAACTTGCACCGCCCTAGCAGCCCCGTGGCCGCATACTCGTTCCCAATAGCGTCGTCTTCCCGTTTCGATTGCAAGAATACCAACCGTCCAGGATGGAACAACACGTCCCATACGGACACCATACACCCGAACCACGTCGCCATGATCTGACGGCACTTGTCCCCCACCAGGCCAGTGCATTCGATCATCGCGCCCGTCTTCGGACACTTCAGCGTCAATTCCCGGTTGTAGATTGCATGCCATACCGCAAACATCCATCTCAAATGCGGCCGATCCGCCGGAAATGGCTTGATCGCCGTCTGCTTGTCGTGCTGATCCAGCGTGTGCCCAAAATACCGCGCAAACACATACGGGTCACGACTCGCCATCTCCCATCGTACCTTCAGCAGCATCTTCTGCCGCTGCGTCGGCGACAGGCTCGATAAGTCCGGCAACCCCGCCAATAGTGAACTCGGCGTCTCTAATGTCGCCGTCAAGTTGTCCGCTGATTGCGTGCTCAAGACGCTTCAATTCCTCTGGGCCGTATCCCTTGAAGTCCATCGTAATGTTCACGTCGACCCGGCTGCGCTCGCCCCCGATCCCCGCCAGCCGTGCCGCCTCGCGCAGCGCCGGCAGCGGATCGTGCATCTCAACCGCTCGGTGCTCGCTCCCGTCTTTCTCTTTCGTCACCCGCGCCTTCGAGATCGCAAGCGTGTTCACCCCGTCGTTCCGAAGCTCGCACAGCGTCTTCTCGCCCTTAACATACGATTCCACGTCCGCTATGTCCACCCCCGCCGCTATCTCGCCCACCCGCGTCTTGATCCAGTCCTCCGTCAGCCCGCTTATCGTCATCAACTCCTGGATCGCAGTCGCTACCTTCGGAATGCGTTTGAGAACCCAAGCATTGCTCGCAGCATATTTCCCCCCCGCATACCCCGCCGATATGTAGGACTGCGTTGCGTTGAACCGCGTCGGCCCCCCAACGTAGTTCATCACAAAAGCCTGCTGCTTGAGACTCAAAGACCAAAACGCCGGAAATTCTTTCCTCTTCTGCGCCAACACCGGCATGTGCACCGCCGGCTTCCACACCACCGCCGACTCGCCCGGCCCGTATCGTATCGTGGCCGCTTTCGGTTTATTGTGCGACTTGCGGGCGGTGGCTTTAGACAGCATAGTTCCCCATCCTGCGGTCGGCAAGCTCGCCGAGCTTCGACTTGTTCCAGTTCTCGATGCGCGAGTTGTAACCTACAATCCGGGATACGTGATAAAGCAGGTTGATCCCCATGATCCCCGCCTCCACGTCCCGCCACGCGTTCCCCTCTACCATCTCCACCGGAACCAGCACGACCCCATCGCACCGCTGGATCGCAATAGGGTCATGAGCACAGTCAACCCCCTTCAGGAAGCGGTGGTTGCTAATCTTGTCGAAGAAGTCCCGAAGCGTCATACTGATTCTCCCACATCTTGAGTTTCTTCGGAATGGGCCAATACATCGAATCCCGCACGATCTGTTGAATCTCGCGTCGGACAATGGCCTTCATGGCCCGAACAAACTCCGGATCGCTGTTGGCGTCGCGCTGCATCGCGGCAGCATACTCCGCAAATGCCGGGTCAGCCGCAGTAATCTCAATCAGGTCAGCTGTCATGCCGTTGATCCTATCGCCGCACGAGCTACCTTTCGGTAGCAACTCAGGCACAAGTCCAAATCGTTGCCGGCCACGTGCCAAGTGTAGAGATCGCAATCCTGGGCGTCGCAAAGGTCGCACAAGAGCTCTGCGGTTTTCACCCACTTGGCAACTCTGTCGGCCAAGCCCAGATCGACTATCACCTTCTCCGCCCATGCCCGCGCCTCAGACTCGCCCAGAACCGTGAAATGCTTCGTTGTGGCAACAACATCCTGTGGTGGCGCTATCACCGCCCAAGTACTGCCATCAGGCTTATACCAATGCACAAGCCGGTAGCCGTTGCCAAGGAATAGTTCCATGTCAATTTCGGCAATCATTCGCTTCTCCACTTCCCTCTACGAGAAGTATACTCCGCTTTCCCACCAAAGTCAAGCGGAATGTTCAGAAAACACAACATATTTAGTGGATTTGTTTGGACATGCCCCGTTTCCGCACCGACATATTCCCGCCACTTGACAGCCCCCCGGCCACGCAGCATCGTTTTTAACGGCGGTACAGGGCACCCAGAGGCGTTCCGATTCGCTTTTAGTCCAAGGATAGCCCGAAGAGACCCCGACGAAATAAGCAAGGCCACCCCGAAGAGCGGCCCGCGTAATCCCCCTAGCCAGCCTAAGCGAACTATCCCAGCAGCAGCCCCGTGCCAACACCCCGAATGAACGTGTCCCGATACTCCACGCATTTGAGGCCACTGCCGTCCGGCTTCTCGTCCCCGCCTATCCCGATCAACAAGTCTTCTACCGTAATCCTGACCTCATGCGCACTGCACTGCGCGTTCACACTCGCATACGCCTGCTCGATAGCACGCCGAATGTCCGGCGCGAACCGCTCCCACGCAACCCCGGAACTATCCCCCGGCGATACCCGCCACCTGATCTGCGTTCGACCTACTACCGCTTTGTTGTCCATCGTCTTGCCCTTTCTGAAGTTATCCACAAACCGCGTATAATACGCACACCCACCGCACCCTCGTTTCCCAGATTCCCTTTGCCTAGCTCTCTTCATGCCTCACAAAACCTTCGACCGCACCACCCCCTGACAGCAATCCTCGCACAACGCCACCCGATTCCCATCCCCGTCCCACCAGCGCCCCGTCGTCTTCATCCCGCACAGCACACACGGATAGTCCGCCGGCAACTTGTGCCCTTTCACTTTGTTTGTCGCGTCTTTTGTCCTGTCGGTCATCGCTCTGTCCTTTCTGCCCCGCTGGGCCACTCTTTACTTCACCCGCCGGTAATTGTTTCCCCGGTTGCCCCCAATACCAATACCAATTCTCATCTCATCCCTCATCCATCCATCCGTCCAGACCCACACCCCGTACTCATGTGCGCACCTTGACTCTCTCCGAAAGAGCCTGTACGAAAGAGGTGTCCATCAGCCCCTTGTTTGCGGGTTGAGTCCGCGAAACCCGAACAAGGGGTAGGCGCCGACTTCCTAGTCGGCACCAAATTCACATCCTCTTATCATACATGGTTACATTAGAGTATGTTTTTGGCACTGGTCAGCACCCCCGACCTGTATGTTTTTGGCACTGGAACCCCTTTTCGGACTACCTGAAATGGCACGTAAAAACCAGTTCCGAACCCCCGCGCCCACCCACCATCCACAACCCCCGATCCTCCATCAACACCCGATATCGTTTCCCCGCCCTCAACGAAATACCAACCATATCGCACAACACCCCTATCCCCACCGCCTCACTCTTCCCGGTCTTCGATGTCCTTTCCAAGCTCAACGCACACCCATACATCAACTTGCACCCCGACGGCACCCCCCCGTCCCGCAATACCTCGTCCGGGATCATGATGTACTCCCGCTCGCCAAAATCCGGCACCTGACAGCACAGCCCCCGCCCATGCGCCGACCTCCCGATCCGCCCCGTGTGCTCGAGTACCTCCAAGGCAAGTTGAACAGTCAGCCTCTTGGCACCCATCTCCTCGGCTAAGTGCTGCGCCGACGGAAATACCTGTCCCGGAGTAAAATGCTGGTAGCGTTGAAGAAGAGAGTAGGCGATCTTGGCGGTTGGCGTGAACCTATACCAGTGGCCGTTTTTGTTCACCGGCCCCCATTTCAGAACCTTCAGTCCTATTTTCAGATACATACTGGCTTCCTCTCAAAATGCACCCCCCGCGCGGCAGGAAGCTGGCGGGTTAGCAAGACCCGCAGCCGCGCGAAGGGCACCGATGTGCTAATTATACACCATGTTCCCACCATATTCAACCTGAAAATGCAGGACATTGTGGAATAGTTATGCGTGCCAGTGCCACGTTGTCAAGAACACGTTGCAGAACAGGAAAAGGCTAATCTGCCCTATTTCGTGATGTGAAAAATTGTGGTAGTCGTGCTAGTACGAGAGCGCGGCCCTAGGGAACCGGTTTCCCGCACCCGCACTCGCTTTCGTGCCTCGCGCGCGCCTGCCTGCGCCTGCGCGCGTGCGATCATTGATGCCTGGAAACCGCGTATAACGCTCCTTATACGCGGTTATTGGGCACTAAACAGGGCATAAAGGGGGGTAAATGGGGCTTATATCGCCTCTAATAACTGCGTATAACAGGCGCGGGGCGCGGAAGGTGCGGTTCCAGGGCCGCTGGCGAGCGTGCTAACACGGCGCAGCAGGCTACTATCGTGTATCGCCAAAAGAGAGAAGTAGCCGCCTCTCTCTACCGAAGACAACTATTCACAACTGACTGTGTGGTCATGGCTGACTCCAAGGTCACAACTGACTCTATAGTCACAACGGGGTGTTGCGTCCCATTATGGAGCTGGGGGCGGCTCCGGTGTCTTATCATGTTGTGCCTTGTCACGGAGCGGGTGCTTGTGTTGCCGATCAAATGGGCATCAAATGGGCATCAAACAGCCTACTTATTATACGCGGTTCATGTCTATTTGCAGATTTATTTTGTCGCTAATCCCTATGGCTGGCGTGGCTAAATACGATTGTTGAGGGAATCTCAGAAAATAACAGTTGACAACAGCACGATCATGGTTTATAATGATACTGTCGGGTGCAGGGTGCACCGACCGGGGCTTGCCCGATGCAAGCGGCCCTTGTTTCACGGGGTTATGCAATGGACTATGCAGAAATGACGGTTGCGGAATTGCGGAGCGAAGCGCGGCGGCGCAGCATCAGCACGGGCTTGTGGATTGCGGGTGCAAGCAAGGCGGCGCTTGTGGAGGCGCTTGAAACGGGCGCGGCGCCGGAAGCTGCTGCTAACAGCAATGCTAACAGCGATCTTGCAAGCGTGATAGCGGCCGCGGTGCAATCGCACCTCAATATCACGCCGGAGCTTGACGTTGATGAGGTGCGGCGCATAGCACGCGAAGAGGCGCAAGCGGCGCAGGCGGGTGCGGTGCGGCCGGTGGAAGTGCGGGTGCCGGGGAAAGCGCCCGTGCTTGTCGGGGTGCAGCATGCCCAATTCGATACGCTCTTGCAGATGATCGGCGCCGACGTGCCTGTATACATGGTGGGGCCTGCCGGAAGCGGGAAAACCTACTCGGCGGAATCGGCGGCGCTTGCGCTGTCATTGCCGTACTACTGTCAGTCGGTATGCCAGCAAACGACGGCAAGTTATTTGATCGGGTACATGGATGCAAATGGCCGGTATGTTAGCAGTCTCTTCCGGCAGGCATTCGAAGGCGGCGGGGTTTACCTTCTCGATGAAATCGACGCCGGAAACCCCAATGTGCTTTGTATGCTCAATGCCGCGATTTCAAACGGCATATGCGCCTTTCCCGATGGCATGATCAAGCGGCACGGCGATTTCCGCCTGATAGCGGCCGCAAACACGTACGGCACGGGTGCGAATCGGAAGTACGTCGGGCGCAACCAGCTCGACGCTGCAAGCCTTGACAGGTACGCGTACCTTGACTGGCAGTATGATGAGGCATTGGAAACGGCAATTTGCCCGAATCGGCAATGGGGCGCCTTTGTGCAGGCGGTGCGGCACGCGGCGGCGGAGCTTGAGCTACAGGTTGTCATATCGCCTCGTGCAAGCCTGAACGGAGCGAAGCTGTTAGCGGCCGGGATGGACGCGGAAGCGGTTGCGAAAGCGGTTGTCTTCAAGGGTATGGATAGTGATACGGCGCGCAAGCTACAGGCGCGGGTTCAGGAAAGTGGGGTGCGGTATGCAGCGTAAACGAAGATCAACACGGCGCAGCAGCATACCGGCAATGCCGAGAATACCGGAAACCTACAGGCGGGATTTTGATAGCCTTGAGGAATGCGTATCGTTTGCGGCAAGTGAACCGACGGGCGCAGTGCGGCGCGCAAGCAGGGAAGATGGATCACGCGATTGGAACGGAAACGTTGACTTCGCGGGCGCGGTTGCCTTGACGCAAACCGGGTGGGTAGACGGGGTGAACCGAATGCGCGCCATTGCCGATAGAATCTATGACAGAATAGCGCCGCATGTTAGCACGTTCATGAACACGGAGCTTGCCGTTACCGGCGCCGGCGTTGATATCGGCGCTTATGTCAGCGGTGAACCCGAATGTATGCTTGAATTTGTAGCATCGGAAGTGCGGCGGGTGCGGCACGTCGATATCGTGGTGAACGTGATAGCCATGGGGTGCGTACCGGCCGATGCTATTGTGAACCGGGGCGCGGCAATCCTTGCCTGCATTGAAGCGTTGGAGCATGCTGGTTGTACAGTAGCGGTAACGGCCATTGCCGCGGCCGTTGATCATGACACGCGATATGATTTCAGGATTGCGCTCAAGGCGCCTGGCGTACCGATGGACACTGACAGGCTTGCATTTGTTCTTTCGCACCCGGCCATGCTGCGCCGGATACTGTTTGGTTGCATTGAGAATATGCCAAAGTTCTTCGCGCAAACATTCACGGCCAATGGCTATGGCAGTGCCGCAGAAATCGAACCCGATAGCGGGGCGGCTTACTTCCGGCAGGCGCAGAGCAATGATAGCGACGAATCCGGCGCAACGGAGCGCGCATTGGAAGTACTCCATACAAACGGACTTTTGAACGATGATAGCACGTGCTAACATCGACGGCAACGATACCTTTTAGTTTCACAAAGGGGATTGAAATGCAGCTTTACGAACAATACCGGCCTGCAACATGGGCGGACGTGGTGGGGCAGGACAAGGCGATAGCCAAGATCAGCGCCTTGCGGCCGCGGGGGCTGTGCGGGCGCGCGTACTGGATCAGCGGGCAGAGCGGCACCGGGAAAACGACAATCGCGCGCCTGTTGGCCGCGGAAGTGGCAAGCGATATGGGCGTGCAGGAATTGGATGCAACGGGCCTGCGCCCGGAATCACTGCGCGACATCGAGGGGGGCTTACAATATCTAGGCTGGGGCAAACCGGGCCGCGCGTTGATCGTCAACGAGGCGCACGGGCTGCGCAAGGATACGATTCGGCAACTACTAGTCATGTTGGAGCGGCTGCCGCGCCATGCAATGGTGATCTTCACGACGACTTGCGATGGGCAAGCCACACTGTTTGAAGATTGCGACGATGCAAGCCCGCTCTTGTCCAGGTGCATTGAAATACCGCTTGCGCGGCGCGACCTGGCAAAAGCTTTTGCGGAGCGGGCGCACAGCATAGCGGTGAAAGAGAATCTGAACGGGCAACCGATTGAGGCATATCTCAAGTTGGCGCGTGAATGCGGGAACAACCTGCGCGCGATGTTGCAGAAGATCGAAAGTGGCGTGATGTTGGTTTAAGGCGGCGCCTTCGGGCGCCAAAGAAAAGGGGATACAATGGCAAAAACGGACGACGATGAGGCCCGGCGGCTGAGCAGTGAGATCAACCGCTGGTTAGCGGGCAAACCAAAGCGCCGGCTGTCGGCGCGGCAGCAGGCGGTACGAGATAGGCGCGAGGCGCTGCGCAGGCAGATATTTGGCGAGCAGCAATAACACCCGCCACGGCGGGGCCAGCCGGCGGCGTGCCGGCAAAACGGAGAATCGGCATGATATCGCGTGAAAAAATGATCGCACAATGTGCTACGGACGAGACCATCAATACATTGAATGCGCTAGCAGTTGGCATCGTTCTAGGTCAGCAAGAGCCAGACCCCGCAAATGTCTATGATGTGGTGCGGACGGCAACGGGTGAGGCGGCCGAGCGGTTGGGTTTTGAGGAGTACGCCGGCTACGGCGATGACTCCACCGAGGGAGTAATTATGCGGCGGCGTATGAGGGGACGATGGGAGTACGTCAACCTGTGGCTGTCGTTTGATGGCGTCGGCGGAAAACTCACCGACGAGTGGCCGTATGTAGAGCTGGCGCCTGTGGGATTTGACAACCAGGTAGATGACGCGTACGAGCAGATAATGGCCGACCGGGAAGAATAACACTCGCCTGACGGCGGGGCCAGCCGGCGGCGTGCCGGTGCAAGGAAAACAGAGATGAACGCAACACGAGAACAGGTAGAAACACTGGGTTTCGAGGCGAAAATCGCAGTCCAAAATCACATGACAAAGGCGCAGGTGCGCGAGTATTTCACCCGCGACGTGGAGCGGATATGGCCGGGCACCACCAGCGAGCTGGACTACGATGTGGAGGCGCTGACGGCGGAGGCCCTGCGGCTCATGGCCGAGATCAGCGACGACGAATCCTGACCGCTTTCGGCGCGTGCGGGCGCCTGCACAACCCCCGGCCGCAATCACGGGGGCAAATGGAGAATGGAAATGCCAATAATGACATCGGTCTGCCGGGACGGAAAGCACTTGCCCCTCGACTGGACGCCCGAACTATGGGACGGCATCGAAACCGAGTTGCGGGCGCAGGGCCAGGGCCAAAGCCTCGATAAGGGGCGGGCTGTGTTTCAGCGGGGCTGCACCATCGGGACCAGTGAGTTTCACGCGGGCGACATCTACACCTGCTGTCGCGTTCCAAGCGCGTATCAGCCGGACAAATGGGATGTGCTCGACGAAAAATGACCCCCCCGCCCGTGCTCGCCGCAGGAGCCTAGGCCGTGCAAGTCGGCGCGGGCGCACAGTGGCCGAGTGTGGGATTGAACGGAAACAGAACGGAGAACGGAGTAAGACTATGGGCGCAGACCTGCAAATCCATGTTCTCGACGGCGCAACCGAAGCCGAGTTGGCCGAGTTCCAGAGCAGCACGTTGGGCAGCGACTATTTCTCGTGGAACCGGGATGTTCTTTCTGATCGGTGGGACGAGCTGTTCGACAAAATCGGCAACACGCCTAGCGTTTGGGTCGGCGAGGTCAGTTGGCTCAAGGCCGGGTTGACGGGCGACGGGGCCACCTACATTCCGTCGCTATGCGAGGCGGTGTCGTCCTGCTTTGAACACGACCTGATGCTGTGCGATGAGGCGTTTATTGCGCGGATGGAAGCCGCAATCGCTGCGGCCGGGCCAAACAGCACATCGTACAAGACCGCACCGGGCGAGGAGGTCTTGGCGTTCCTGCGCGCGCACAAGGGCAAACGCGTGTTCACGATTTCGTGGTAAAAACGTACGCCTCCTGCTGCTCTGGCGGTGCGATTTCCCCTCGCGGCCTTGAAAGAGCAGCAGGAGGCAAGATTTCAGGGGGAATGAAAGGAAAAGACAATGATGGACTCAATAACGCAGGCGCGATACGACCGGCACTTCCGGCGGATAGACGCCCGTGCAATGCGCGAGGGTGGAAACACCGTCGCAGAGCGGCTGGCGTGGCTCGACCGGCATTACGAGGCGCACCGGCGTACCGCCCCGATGAAAACGTTGCTCGTGGAAATCCAACTGCTGAACCGCTACAAACACGTACAGGCACAGGCAATCGCGGCGAACATTGAAGAAAGGAAAAGCAGATGAAACACTGGACACTGGCGGAATGGCAGCAGGCAACGAACTCGCTCTACGTGACGCTGGACGCGCCGCGCCGGCAGGCGGTGGAGGCGTGCGAAACGGCACTGGTCGTACTGCAAGCAACGGGGCTGGCGGCGGGCAATGCGATCATACAGGACATCATCATGCGCAAACTCGAATGGGCAATCGAGGCAAACAAGGAAATGGGAACAGAAAGCGAGGAATCATGAACGTCAAACGACAATGCAACTGTTGCGGGCACACATGGGCATCTTCGAAGGCGCGGCCGCGCCAGTGCCCCAGGTGCAACTGCACGGTGTATGATCGGGCGCTCGGCTCGAATCAGATAGCCGTGGCCCGGCTGCGGCACAAGCTGCGACTTCAAGAGCAAATGGCCGACCTCGCCCGCATGGAGCAGGAGACGGTAAACCAGAGCGCTGAAGATAGCACCCCTGAATAGTGCTTGACTTTGGCGGGATTCGGGTGTATACTTGCAATATACGGATTGAGCTCTGCTCGAAACGGAGTGAACCAATGACCGCTGGCAGTTTCACCCAGGCTTCTGCAATCGAACACGCCAAAGCACTTAACGGCGCCGGGAGGGGCGAGCAATCGCCCGTGAAACCCTCGGCGCCGTTTTTGTGCGCTTGCCGCTCAACACAGCAATAAATATCAACTATTACCGGACGTTGTGCTGTGGCGGGCGGGGCGGAAGAGACCGAGATGAGACAGGAGATGAACAATGACACGCACGGAACTTATCGCCCGGAATCAGAAGGCAAGGACGTGCCTCAAGTGCCACAAAACATTTGAGTCTGACGGCCCGCACAACAGGCGGTGCAGGGAATGTGAGAAAGAACTGCAACGAGTGGATCGGGACGAATAGTTTTCGTGCGGGGCCGGGATGTGCCTCTATTGAAACAAACCGGGTGGCGTCCGAAACCGCTGGGCTGCCCGGCCCCGCGCTTTTTTGAACACAACAGAAAGGAACACCACGATGCCCGAAACCCAACACCCCGACAAGCACGGCAAAGTCTATCCCCTCCGCAGTGCGTTCCTCCGCATTCACGCCGGGGAAGCCGAAGCGGATGGGCAGACGTATGAGCTCTCCACCTCGACGAGCGCAACACCGCTTATCCTGAGCAAGACAAGCGGCCACACGTGGGGTATCTCATGGCAGGAGCTGCTCGACATGGCCATTGCCGCAGGCGTGGACGTGCCCGACGCCGCCGAACACCTTCCCGCCGGATTCGGCGTTGTCCCACCGGAAGCCCTCTGCATCGAGGACGCCGAAGACAAGGAGACCCCCAATGCCCTTCAAAATCACGATTGAATGCGACGACCCCGACAACAAGTTTTCGGCCACAGTCTGTACCGATGACGAGGAGAAATAATGCAGAATCCCGTTGACCTGATGATCGTCCGGCATATCGCCACCACCGGTCTGCGCATCCGTGCCGACCTGCTGGCGGAACAACTTCGGCGCCGGCGGCTGGAACTGCTGGCGATGCGGGGGAAGAAGAATGAGACCTAAAACGGTGGGATACGTGGTGTTGAATCAGCACGGCCAGCCCAGGCGACTAAGTTGTGGAAATCTGGTCGCCGGTGGAGACGAAAACACCATTTTCGCCACACGGGGCGAAGTGGGGCGAGCCATTCGGCAGACAAAGCGAGACTGTGGGGCAATGGGGCTAAACTGGCACATCGATGAGTGGCGCATCGTTCGCTTGGTTGAGCCGCCGAAGCAGGGGAAGAAGAATGAGACCTAAAACAGTAGCCTCCTGTTCCTGCTGCCACGATGTCGGCCCGATACATGCCGCGCGCAAATGCCACCGGTGCTACATGCGGCTCTGGGAACAGGCTCGGCGCAGGGTCAGGGCGAAACCCCAACCCGTGCCGATAGTCGTCGGCACCTGTGCGCGTCGGGGCTGCAACAAGCCCGTGCTGGCACCCCGGCGCAAGTTTTGCTCTGTCCTCTGCGGACGGCTCTCTCACCGGCAGCGACAGATTGACCTGCTCAAGGACGAAACCGTTCGTCAGGCGCAGCGGAACAAGGCCACTCGCAAGCAGCGCACGTGCTTGCGCTGTGACAGAACCTTTATGTCCGAAGGCAATTGGAATCGTGTGTGTCCCCGGTGTGCGCGCAATGCCGAGGACAATCCCCCGCCGGCGGTGCAGACGGGCAGATTCGTCGGGCACGGGCAACACATTCACGAAACGTAAGGAGACCAAATGAAACACAATGACGTACTCGGTCGAATCACCTTCGCGTCCATAATGGCAACGGAGCGCGGGACGATGCAGAACCATGACAAGGGGTACGCCCGCGACCTGGTGCGGCTGCATCTGGCGCAAGTCCAGACTGATCACCCCGACGCCAAGAGCCGGGAAATGCTCAAGATCATCTGGCAAGAGGTAACAGGGTGGAAAAACTATGTCAGAGAATGAACCCGTTGTCCCTATCGTCCTTATCGACCCCGTGCCCTATCAAAAGATAATGGCGGCCTACAACGAGGCGGTAGCCGGGACGCCGCTGCCAAGGGTGCTCAGGATCGGCGAAGACCGCAAACTGCACTTGCAGGCCCGATGGCTGGAGGACTTGTTTCGTGACAACTACGCCGAGGTGTTCCGCAAGGCGGCGCAGTCCCCGCTAATGCGTGGCGAACTATGGTCGCCTACGCACCGGCACTGGAAGGCGGACTTTGACTGGCTCATTTCCAACGACGGCCGCTACGTCAAGGTGCTGGAGGGCCGGTACGACAAAGAGCAGCCCGCGCCCGGCAATACCGACGAGCAGTTCATCGCGGAATACTACGCGCATGCCCGCACCCGCGAGGGTGCATTCTTGACGCAAAGCGAGATCAGGTATCAGCGGGATCACGACGGCCTGTTGGCCAAAGAGCGCGGCATCACACTGAGACAGTTGATCGAATCATGGCAAAAGGCAAAAGGAGTCCTGAAATGACCGATGCAGTAGAACGTTTTCGGGTGACCCGTGATGGGGCGACGGTACGGATCGAAACGGCCGTGCGCCCGTGGGACGAGAAGTTCCAGGTGCTGGCGTTTACGCACCAGTGCAACAATGAGGCCACTGCCGAGTGCATCCGCTACAAAGTCGACGAGTTACTCGGCGCCCTGATGGAAACGGTTCGGCGCCAAGCGTACAACCAGGGCCATGACGACGGCCGGGCAAAGCGTAAAAAGATGAACGCTTTCTCCGTTTGCGCCAGGGTGCAGGAAGACAGCTGCTGGCGGGAGGCATAACAATGGCCAAGCGTAACCGCGACAAGATCGAGATTGAGCGGATGGGGACGAAGTGGTATTGGGCATATTGCTCTCCGGTTATTATCTTGTGTCCTAGCGCGGCGAGCTTTACAACCAGGGCTAAAGTATTGCGTGCCGCCCGCCGGTTTGCGGCCAAGTTCATCGACCCGCCCCCTATCGTAGATCAAAAGGAGTAGGCAATGGCAAAGCGCAAGCAGGAACAGATCGTGATTGGTGGCGGTAAAGGGTGGTGTTGGTGGCGGTATATCGTTGATTCCAAGGTAATATGCAGCACGGAAACAACCATGCCTCGCAGCGACACCCTTCGTTCTGCCCGCCGGTTTGCGGCGAAGTTCATAGACCCGCCCCCCATCGTGGATAAAAAGGAATAGCAGATGTATTACATCGAGGTCTCGCGGTTCGAGCACGGGTATGACGAATATGGCTGGATGCTGTGCATCAAGCGCGGGGCGCATCTGGCGGCATTTTGGGAAATCGACTACAAGACCAAATCGTCTGCCGTGCGTGGCGCGCGCAGGCTGTCGGCGCTGTTCAAGACCCCGCTCAAGATCGTGGTTGAGGAGTAGCAATGAAGAACAAACGGTTCAAGATCGCGGTAAAGGCGGAGTACGAGAACGAGTGGTATTGGGTGCTCCGTGAGGGCGATGAACCCGTATCGTTTATAAACGGTATGTACTCCGACAAAGCATCCTGTCTTGAAGATGCCGAGGCATTCGCAGCCGAGTTCAAAAACCCGCCCGAAGTGGTGGTAGAGGAATAACAATGGCAACCTGCGACCGTTGCGGAATCGAAACCGGCAAGCCGCGCAAAAAGATGATGCCAATGTTGTTTGACGCGGGCGAGAAACGCTTTTGCGACCTCTGCTGGCACGTTACGGCGGCGGAACAGGAAGAAACGCACGGCATGCGGCACCTCTGTCTCAAGATCAAGGAAAGCGAATAATGGGAATCACCGCAAAAGAACGCGAACTGCTCACCAACTCTCGGCGGGCATGCTACATGTCCTGCCCGTGGCGCCACTTTCTGGCCTACGAACTCGGAATGCGCCCCCGCACCGATATGCCGGCACTGCGCATCGGCTCTTGCGTCCATACCGCGCTCGACCTGCACAACAAGGGCGCAAACCCCGGACAGGCAATCTCAGAAGCCCTTGCTTCGTTTGTGCAGGACGAATGGGACGACCCCGAACGCATAGCGGCAATGCTCACCGGCTACTGGTGGCGTTGGCAAAATGACGTAACGGCGGCCGTCGCCTCCGAACTCACGCTCTACATGCCGCTGACCAATCCTGACACCGGGCTGCCCTCGCGTACATTCACGGTTGCGATGAAGGCCGACGTGATAGTCACTCTTCACGACTCTCGTCTTGCGCTGATGGAACACAAAACCACCAGCGAGGACATTGCCCCCGACAGCGACTACTGGAAACGCTTGCGAATCGACGCGCAGATTTCGACCTACATGTTGGGGGCGCGCCATAACGGATATGATGTGCAGACCGTGGTCTACGATGTGCTGCGCAAGCCCCTCCTTCGGCCCAAACAGGTGCCCATGCTCGACGATCAAGGGCTGAAGATCGTCCGCGATGCCGCAACTGGGGAGCGCCTCTTCAAGAAGGACGGCGCCCCGCGCCTCTCCGCCGACGCGGGGATGAAACTCGAAGTGCGGGGCGAGGAACCGCACGAATACCAAACCCGCCTGATGGAGGACATCTACTCAAGGCCCGACTACTACTACGCCCGCCGCGAAATCCCGCGAATCAAGTCCGATTTGGAGGACGCGCAGCGCGACCTGTGGAACGTGGCGAAACTCATCCGCGAAAGCCAACTCAACAACTGGTGGCCACGTAACGATCACGCCTGCAAAGGATTTGGCACCTGCCCCTATTTCAGATTATGTGTTGAAGGATACGACCCGAAAACCGGCGAAGTGCCGGACGGATTCGAGTTTGTAAGCGAACTGCATCCCGAACTGAAAGGAGAATGAGCAGTATGGCAAAAGGACTATCTGCACCGATGTTCCCCCCCGGATCGTCGCCGCCGCCCCCGCCGGGATCATCATCGACGCCCGTCGGCAAGGCCCCGACACTTGGCCGGGTGACGCCCCGCTTCCGTGCCCCCAAGATCATCCTCAACGCCGTCGAAGGATTCGGCAAGACAAGTTGCGCGGCGTATGCCCCCGAACCCGCTATCTTCCAAGCGCGTGGCGAGACAGGTTACGAAACGCTGTTGGGTGTCGGCCTTGTGCCGTCGGTTGATAGCGCCCGCATCGAGACGTGGGGCGACTGTTTGGCCCTGCTCGATGAGATGATAGCCGGCAGTGACCATCACAAGACTATCGCTCTCGATGCGATAGGCGGGCTTGAACGCTTGTGTCACGAGTTTGTGTGTGCCCGCGATTTCGGCAACGATTGGGGCGAGCGTGGGTTCTCAAGCTTTCAAAAAGGCTACGATGTCAGTATCTCGGAATGGCTGAAGTTCCTGCAACGCCTCGAAACACTCAACGGGCGCGGAGCAACCATCCTGATACTCGGCCATTGCCGGGTGAAGACATTCAAAAACCCGATGGGCGCCGACTTCGACCGTTACACCAGCGACGTGCATGACAAGACGTGGGGCGCGACCGCTAAGTGGGCGGACGCCGTGCTCTTCGGGAACTTTCTCACGTGTGTCGAGCAAGCCAAACGCGACGAAGGGAATGTGCTCAAAAAAGGCAAGGGCATCGGGGGAGATAAGCGGGTAATTTACACTACGCGCACCGACGCCTACGACGCTAAGAACCGTTACAACATGCCGGGCCGAATCGACCTAGTGGACGATCACCCCGAAACCAACTGGGTGTGCATCTGGAACGCAATCAGAAAGGAGACTACGAATGGCGCAGTTCAGTGAGGGCTACTATAAGGGGCAGCTTGTGCAATGGGGGCTGGCCACCATTGGCAAGAACAACACGCCCTTCCTCGGACTCACGTTTCGTGTCACGGAGCGTGGCGACGGGGGCCAGTGGGTGCCGTTGGATCAAGCAGTAGAACGCACAGCCAAGTTCTTTTTGACGGCGAATGCCATAGAACGCAGCAGCCACGACCTGGAGTATCTTGGGATGACGGGCAGTCCATCGTGTGCCATGTTCCCCGATGAACTGAAACAGAGCATCCTGTTGTTGCAATGCAAACATCGGCACGATGGCGACAGGACGTTTGAGGATTGGTGTGTGCCGATGGACGATCACGGCGACGATACGGTTGACCCCGGCATCGTTGACGCGGTAGACGCGCGGTGGGATGCGCTCAAGAGGGCGAATCCTGCCCCGCCGCCTGTGCCGAAGAAGGATGTGCCGACTATGTCGGCCCCGTCCGGGGTAGGTGTGTTCGCAAGCATTGACGACGCGATAGCCGAGTGCAAACGAAACAGGATCGACGCCGAAGAACTCAAGGCCATGCTCAAGGCGGAAGGGCGCACCGGCTGGAATGGCCCCCGCGACACGCCGCTTGTGCGGAGTTTTATCGCGCACGTCATCGACCAACAGTTGTCGGAGCCGCAGCCGCCCGCAACGTCGTCAGACGAGTTCGGCGAGATACCGTTCTAACAGGAGACAACATGTCCGACATCCGCCGCTTGATCGCAATAGACCCCGGCACGACCGAATCGGCATACGTCGTGATGGAAGGCTCGACGGTGCTGGCTCACGGAATTGTTTCCAACATGGCGATGCTGGCTAGGATAACTGTGCTGCCAGACGCCGATGCGAGTCTGGCCGTAGAGCACATGGCGTACGAGATGGTAGCCTGCTACGGCATGCCGGTGGGGCGCGAGGTATTCGAGACGTGCGTATGGATCGGACGATTCATAGAGGCGTTCCGGGGCGAGGCGACCCCGATCTATCGCACGGATGTCAAAAGCCGTCTGTGTCATTCGCCCAAGGCGAAAGACCCCAACATCCGGCAAGCTCTGCTCGACCTCTACGGCGGCAAGGAAAAGGCAATCGGCAAGAAGAAAACCCCCGGCCCGCTCTACGGGATTCACTCGCACGAATGGGCGGCCTTGGCGGTCGCGGTAACGTTCGGAATGAAAGAACTATGGCAGGTGGACTCGCGCTTATGTCCTTTATGCCCGGTGGGTGAGGCGCTCCCGCCGGGCGCCGAGCCTTTTTCAAAGGAGACAACATGAACGAGACCTGGTTTAAGCTTGACGAACGCGACAGACTCGTCACCATCGCCGTTGTGAAAATGACGCCCTGTTTCCTGTGGTACAAAGACAAGGGTACCGCGCGGCGTTCTCCCCGCTTCGGCTGGTACACTACGAAGGCAGAGGCGGTCGAGGGGAGGCGCAAGCTGCTGGAAGCCGAAGTGAGTTATGCGTGGGACAGGTTTGCGAAGAGCCGGATTGAGTTGGACGAGTTCAAAAGACTTAACGGAGAATAGAAATGAAATGCTCAGGATGTGGATGTATCGACCCGAACCCCTTCGAGGTAGACGGCAAGGTCATGTGCCGGATATGCTACTTCAGCGACCACCTCGGCAAACTCAAGGTGCAAATCCTTGACGAGTTTGTGGAATTCGAGAAGCGAATCAAGGCACTGGAATCGGTGAAGCCGACGGGGCCGCCGTGGCCCGTGCACTATTACAAGGACTGCTACGGCGGCGCCCCCCCGGCCACGGGCTGCGATTGCTGCACGGCAGACCAACAGGCGGAATGCGAGCGGGACAGGAAGACCATTGCGCCCGTGACGGTGACTGAAGGCGGTGTCGATCCGACCGGGAAGGACTTCTCCGAATTCAAGCCCTACGTGCCACCACCGCTGTCAGAACCCGATCAGCGCCTGAACAAGGCCATCGCGGTAGCGGAACGGTTGACGACCGAGAACGAAAAGCTCAAGGCCGAGATAGCCACGCTCAGGGCGAGGTGGACGTGTCCGCCCTTCGACAGCAGGCGCCTTGAACCAAGTGATTTCAACAAGACGATGCATGAGATGATCGAAAAGTACCGCAAGGAGCACCCTACATTCCCGCCGCAGTGGGACTCGAATGCTTTCACGACGACTTACCCGATAGAGTATCAGAAGCTCAAGGCAGAGAACGCCTACCTGACAGCAGAATCATCGTTCCATGCCCAACATCAAACAGAAGCGGAAAATGCGGTAAAGCGACGAGACGCCGAGATCGAAAAGCTCAGGGCGCGAGTCCGTGCGCAAACGGAGCAGACCGCAATTACGGCCAGCGAGGTTGCCAAGAGTATCGCCGAGCACCTGGAACACCTGGACATCGACATTGGGGATCAACTCGGCAAGCACACCATCGAGCAGATTGTACTCGGTATTGTTGCGGACAAAACGTTCGAGATAGACGACCTGAAAGCCAAGCTGGACGCGGCCCCGAAATGCCCGAATTGGGGAAACTGCACGGACGAGGGGTTTCGCTTTGTGCATGCCGTAGTTCTCAGTGAGGGCGCCCACGAGAAGTTGAAAGCGGCGGCCAAGCGGCACACGATTGAATACTGGACAGAGGACATGCGTTACGTAATGCGGTGTGATGGTGAGACGCTGTTCACCTCGTCTCTTGGGTGGTTTCACGCATTGGGCGGTGTCATCAATGCACACAAAGACGCCCTGAACCTCGACATCGTGCATTTGCCGGCGGCACCGGCCGAGGAGACCAAACCGTGAATGTAACCGACATCGTTAGAGAGTGGCTGTTAGCGCACGGCTACGAAGGGCTGTGCAGTGAAAACTGTGGCTGCGATGTTGACGACCTCGCGCCGTGCCGTGGCGACAACTGTTTCGCCGATTGTGTGCCTGCCTACCGCGTGAGCGATTGCGGTGTCCCCGAATGCGAGTGTGCAGGGACGCTGCACTACCACCCCAACAAGGAGGCCAAACCGTGACCGCACCCAAGGTAGTCAAGACGTTCCAGTATTTCCGCATCGAGGAGGACGGCGAATTCAAGGGGCATCCCTGCTACCGCATCGTCAACAAAAAGGCCGGCAACGACATCGGGACAATCGGCTGGTATCTCCCGTGGCGACGGTTCATCTTGTCGCCTGAAATAGCCACGGCATGGTCTTCCGACTGCCTTGAAAACATCGTGGGGTTCCTGAAAGAGTTGAACAAGGAGAGCAAACCATGAACAAAATCGGATGGTGCGATGTTACCTGGTCACCCGTTACTGGCTGCAAGCCGGATTATCCCTGCTGGGAAAGATGCTGGGCGCGTCGCATGGCGAACCGGCTGAAGGGGCGATACGGATACGACAGGGATGAACCGTTCCGCCCGACGTGTCATCCTGACAAACTCGACGAGCCGCTGCACTGGAAGAAGCCGAGGGTCATCTTCGCTATCAGTATGGGCGATTTGCTTGCCGATGGTGTGCCCAACGAATGGATAGCCCCTGTGCTTGACGTAGTATGTGACGCCCGATGTGAACAACATACGTTTGTGCTGTTGACAAAGCGACCTGATCGCTGGCCACACTTTCTGGAGTGGGCGTCAGAGCACTGGGGAAACTCCCCGCTGGATGTAATGCTCGAAGTAAAAGGGCATATCCCCAACCTCGTCATCGGCACATCGGTCTCAACGCAGGCCGAATGGGACGAGCGGGTGCCGCTGCTGTGCACGATACCGGCTTGGAAGCGAATCGTATCAGTTGAGCCGATGCTGGGTGCGATTGACATGCGGCAGGTGTTGGGGCTGGAATGGTGCGGTGCAGCGGGGTGGATACGGAACCGCGAGGCAGTGTTGAGCGGCTACGAGGTGCCGGTGCATGGCGTGATCTGCGGCGGCGAATCCGGCCCCGGCGCGAGGCCGATGGATTTGCGGTGGGCGCGAGACCTCAGAGACCAATGCAAGGCCGCCGGTGTGTGCTTCTACATGAAGCAGATTGACAAGAAGACCCCGATACCAGAAGACCTCATGATAAGGGAGTTACCATTTGCCGTACAAAGATAAACAACAAGCCAGAGAAGCGGCCCATGTTCGGTATCTGAGGCGCAAAGAACGGTTGCGGCTAACATATCACGGCCCCGGGAGAGGACATCACGGACATAACCTTCGCGGGGCGCAACACTATCGCTGGAATCAGGGCAAGTTGCGCGATCAACACGGTTACATCCTAATCCGGGTTGGTAGAACGCATGCCTTTGCTGATCCCAATGGGTATGTGCACGAACACATTCTGGTGATGTTCGCCGCAACTGGCAAGCGTCTTGAGACGGGACAGATTGTCCATCACCTGAACTACGACAAAGGGGATAACAGACTCGACAATCTCCAAGTCATGACTTGTGGAGAACACAATGCTCTGCACAACAAGATAGACAGAACACGTGGAACCGACGGTCGCTTTTACCCAAAACGCGCCGGTCGCCTTCTCGACGGCAAGCTGCATAGCGACCTATGCTGGGAGGCCAAATCATGAGCATCACGTTTACCCGCAGCAAGTACGTCTGCAACTTTTGCTGGCCCGGTGCCTTGATCCTGACCGTTGCGGGCCAGTCGTTCGGTGTCTGTGTCCACACGTGGGGAATCCGGCTGATGTTGGGCTGTATCCATGTCTGCATCCATTTTGACAAGGAGGCCAAATCATGACCGAAGTAGAAGCCAAACGTATCGCCGAGGAGCGGCGCGATGCGTGGGAATCTACTTGCCGCCAGGTATTTCTGGTGCGCCTGACGGCCGATCTGCGCGCGTTCTACGAGGACATCTGTTTTGACGAGGACGGCAACCCAATCGGCGACGGCGCCGGCAAGATCGCCGAGATTGCACGCGAGGAAGTGGATGCGTGGGAAAAGGAACAAAGATGATGCGAGCCAAGACACTTGGATATATGGTAGTCGATGATAAGTACCACCCGCTGACACTGCTGCGTTACGAGCACCGCCGGGCCTTGGGCACAGCCTGGTCAGGGTTCTCAAGGATCGGCACACTGTTTGTCACGCGCAAGGCGGCTGTGCATGCGATGGGGGACAAGCGATTCGGCCCAGCCATCGGCTGGAGCATTATCCGCGTGGTGTCGGAACCGCGAGAGGAGACACGATGATCGAATACCTGATGTGGTTTGTCTCAATCATATCCCTAGTAGGCACTATCGCCAACGTCTACCAGCGCCGCTGGTGCTTCGGGGTGTGGGCTGTCACGAATGCACTGTGGGTGATCTACGATATCCACAAAACCGCATATCCCCAGGCGGCGCTGATGTTCACCTACTGGCTGCTGGCTCTGTGGGGGCTGAAGAAATGGAAGGCAAAGGCAACACAATGAAACACGACAACATATCTCACCCCGCGCACTACACGTCCGGCTCGGTTGAGTGCATCGACGCCATCGAAGCGGCGAAGTTGCTCAAAGGATTCTGCCTGGGCAACGTCATAAAATACATCTGGCGCCACAAGCAGAAAAACGGGCTGGAAGACCTGAAGAAAGCGCAGTGGTATCTCAATCATTATATTGAAAGGCTTGAAGGGAAATGACTACCCACGACATCGACCGTCTGATAGCCAACTGCACCGCTAGTATCTGCATCGACCCCGCCCTGGTTGACGCATACGACCGGCGAGCCGCGGCGGTGAATAAGCACGTGCGCAAGCTGGTTGAGGAACTGCGGCCCGGCGGTGCAAGTGAAGACCCTGTTTACCGATGCACCGGCTGCGGCTCGACCGCCCGGCCTTGTGCAAATTGTGCGTGGAAATACATCGGCAGGAAAGTGATATGAAAGAAAAGGAGACTCAATCATGACCAACGAACCTGACACGCCGTACGCTGACGAGTTGATCCGTGGTTGGATTGCGGAGGTGATAGGTGTCAACAAAGAGAAGAACTCGGCTGAATTCACGGCCTTCGAAGCAACCCTCGACACGGCCGGCAAAGGGCGCTCCATCGAACATGCCGTCCAAGATGAGAGCGCAAAGGAAAAGCAGTGACCATAGCAAAGTGCGCGCAATGCCGGCGCAAGTTCTACGTCGACAGGGGCGGTTTTTTATGCAGAGCGTGTGGAAAAACCTACTGCCCTTCCTGCCAGGAGAGGCACGAAGGCGAGCGTGACTTCTGCGTTAAATGCTGGATGGATCGCTTGGCAAAGGAGACCCCATGACCTTTGAATTCACCGAGGCAGCAGCCAAGTTCGGAATAGACCTGAAGCGCTGGAAAGACGACGACAAGATGAAACTCATCGAGAGCGTAGCCCAGCGGATACAATTTGCGAAGCCCGACCTCTCTCTCGCGTCTATCATGATCAACCTTGTGAAGTGCATACAGAACGGTAAGTTCAAACTCTACTTTGACAGGCGCAGGGGATACGTCCTCACGGATGAAAAGGGAAAGGAGTTGAAATGACCCGCGATGATCTGATGGACATGCTGCCTAAAACGTTCTACATGAGCGGCGGCACACTGATGTTTTGCACCTATCACGAACGCCTGATGAAGAAGATGGGCATCGACGTTGACCTGCTGCTGTCGTGCATCGAGGACTGCATCTACGACGAGGAGATCGACTACAGCGCGGCGGTAGACGAGTATTTCGAGGAGAAGGAGACGACAGGTGAATGATCTACGGGAACGTCTGGCCACACTAGCCCATGAGCAGTGGTCAGGATGGATGAAGTATTTGTTTGAGAAATGTTTCCACAACAACGCAGGAGAATGTGTGATTCCTCTATGGGCCGAGGAGCGCTGGAGACATCAGGTGGACACTGCATATGCAGACCTAACTGAAGAGGAAAAAGAGAGTGATCGTAAAGAGGCAGATCGTGTAGTAGCAATACTTAGTGATATAAAGGAGACTCAAAGTGAATGACAAACTACCCGACGACGTGCGCGTGATCGACGAGGTGGCGGAGAGCCTGTCCGAGTTCGCAGGCAAGCCATATCACAAGCCCACATTCTTCGCCGAGATTCTTGCGGCGGCGCAGACGTTTGCCGGCGAGGAAGGCAAGAAGAAGGACGCCGAGATAGCCCGGCTCAAGACCGAGGTCGAGAAACTAAAAACCGAACTATCCGATGGCGATGATTGGCAGCAACGCGCGAAGGATTACCTCGCAGGTGGTGGTTGTCCAATATGCTTTTGCTCTGATGAGGAGGGCCACACGCCTAAGTGCCTCTGGGGGATGGCGGAACTTGAGATAGCCCGGCTCAAGGCCGAGGGCAAAACGCAGCACGACGGCGATTGTACGTTCTACGCGCTCATGATCAGCGGCTCTTGCACCGACGGTATCTGCACCTGTGGCTTCGCGCACTCGAAATATGGCGGCGCGATTACGGATTGGTTTTCGACAGAACGGATCGCGTCGATGAACCCAAAAGGAGACGGGCAATGAGCAACGCCACCGATCCAACGCATCTTGTGCCGGTAACAACAGCCTCTGATGAGAAGTGCATCAGATGTGGGCGCGTACTTTACGAAATGCGCCTTTGGATGAACAACGTCGGGCCGTACTGTTTTCCATGCACCCAGAAGAAACAGAAAGGAGGCCCCGATGCCGAAGCTGATTGAGTGGTGCGGTGATTGCTCTCTCTGCAAGGTAGTAAACAACGATTGTGTCTGTCGCTACGAAGGCATTTACCGCGAGATTGATGCACATCACTTCCCTACCTGGTGCCCGCGCAAGGACGGGGTGCCCGTGCCTGAACCTTACAGCGACAGCAATCCGCCGAGGTTGAATGACATCGTACTGGTGGAACTCGAAGACACCAAACAGATAGGCTTTGTAGAGTGTGTGAGGGTGGAGACCAAAAGTTGCAACGTGCGCCTTGCCTACTCGCATCCTTGCGAACCATGCACTGAGCGTTTCATGACGCATGCCCTTACCCTGCTCTACAGGCCGGAATCAACGCCATGACCGCATACTACAACGAGTTTGACCCCAACGCGGCGGCGTGGCTTCGGGAATTGATCCGTAACGAGTTGATCGCGCCGGGCGACGTAGACGAGAGGAACATCACGGATGTCAGAACAGACGACCTCAAGGGATACGTGCAGTGCCACTTCTTCTGTGGAATCGCAGGCTGGCCGTACGCTCTGCGTCTCGCCGGTTGGCCCGACGACCGATCTGTTTGGACATGTTCTCTACCCTGCCAGCCGTTCTCGGCGGCGGGCAAGCACAAAGGTTCGGCGGACAAGCGGCACCTCTGGCCCGAAATGTTCAGGCTCATCCGCGAGTGCAGACCTGACACGATCTTTGGAGAACAGGTTCCTGCGGCGATTGGACACGGATGGCTCGATGGAATATGCGATGACCTGGAAGCGGAAGGCTACGCCTGCGGGGCGATCGTACTGCCAGCTTGCAGCGTCGGGGCACCGCACATCCGGCACAGGATTTGGTGGGTGGCCGACGCCGAATGCGCACGATGGGCGAAGGCCGGGGGCGGACTTGACATCAACACAAGGAGCGAATCTGGCACGAGACGCGGTGTTGTGGATTACCGGCTGGCCAAGTCCGAACACACGGGATCACCACGCGCAGGGGGCGACACACAACCAGAAGGCTCATTCATCGAGCCTTGCAACGCTGATAGAGAAGAAGGCGCCACCGGTAGTGGGTTGGTCAACGCCGAGAGCAAACGAGCGGAGCCAGAGCAACAGCAGGGATGCGGGGGTTGCGTTGAGCAAGCAGGTTGCTGGTCTGACTACGACCTCCTCCCCTGCCGGGACGGAAAAGCGCGGCGTGTTAAATCCGGCGTTGAGCCGCTGGTTACAAGGCTATCCAAAGGCATGGGACAGGGCAGCGATAATGGCGAGCCGGACGTTGACGCCACGGCGGAAGCGCGCGTCATGCGGCTCAGAGGCTACGGAAACTCTATAGTCGCACCGTTGGCGGCTGAATTCATTTTGGCATATAGGGAGACAATCAATGATACCGAATCACGTTGAGTTCCATCAGGATGTAGCGATTCTGAAGCTGACACAAAGAAAGACGGCCATTGTAGACATCGCCGACTATCCGCTCGTGGCGGGGCACAGGTGGCATGTGCACAAGGCGCCCCACCAGTATTATGCCTACACAAACGTCCCAACACCGGACGGGAAGCAGACGATCCTGCAAATGCACAGATTGCTCTTGCCCGACGCGGCAGAGATCGATCACGTCGATCACGACGGGTTGAATAATCAGCGGGGCAACCTGCGGGAATGCACGAGAGCACAGAACAACATGAACAGCCGCAAGCGTAAGGATGGTTCTTCCCATTACAAAGGCGTATGCTGGGATAAAGCAAAACGGAAATGGTGGGCACAGATCAAGGCCGATCACGTTCAGATTTTTCTCGGCTACTTTACAAGCGAGATCGAGGCCGCGCATGCGTATGACGACGACGCCCGTGAGCGTTTTGGCGAGTTCGCATGTCTGAACTTTCCCGAAAGGGCAGAGGCAATGGCACGGCAATGGGGAACCCTATGAGCCTTGACAGAGCCATCGAGCATGGCAAATCGCACCGCCGGCCCTATCGGGGATCGAAAGCGGTAGACGGCTCGTGCAGGAACCACGGCAGATGCGATTGGTGCAAGCGCAACCGCGAGCACAAACAGAAAAGGCAGGAACCGATAGAAGAGGAATGAAAGGAATGCTGATCTACACAAGCAACGCGGACGGCCAGAAACTCGACCATGTGAAACGGCTCGGCATGGGCATTCTGATAGCCAGCAGCGCGAATCGTTGCCCCTCGCGCCGCTACCGAGAGGTGCCTTGTGCGCTCGATAACGGCGCATTCCAGTGTTGGCGGCGCGGTTTTCCCTTCCAAGTTGATATATTCCGGCGGACTATTGCAGATGCGTACCGCATGGGGCTGTCGCTCGATTTCATTGTATGCCCGGATATCGTGGCTGCCGGCAAGCGCTCGCTTGAGTTTTCGCTGAGTTGGCGGGCGGGCGAGTTGCTGTCGGCCCCGCGCGTGGCGTTTGTGGTGCAGGATGGCATGAGTATCCAAGACCTGCGAGAAAACAGCATCCCCCAGAAGTTCACGCACTTGTTTGTTGGCGGCACCCTGGAGTGGAAGTGGCAGACTGCTCCGATGTGGATTGACTACGCTCACCATAACGGAATGCAGGCGCACATAGGGCGCTGCGGCACGTTTGACCGCCTGACCCAGGCTAACGCAATGAAGGCCGATAGTGTAGACAGTAGCAGTATAGCGCGCAATGACTCATGGCACATCGTCGAGGAATTCAGCGGAATTACACAGCATCCCCTGTTTAATAAATAATCACCGTGCCCCGGCCGTTCGGTTGCTCGATTCTCCTTGACGGGCGGTCGGGGTGCGGATAATTTAGGAGAGTAAATGCCAACAGTGCGGATCATTCAGGGCCATGTGCTTGCGGCGCTCAAAACGCTGCCCGACGAATCGGTGCATGTCTGCTGCTCGTCGCCTCCTTACTGGGGCCTCAGAAGTTACGGAACCGACCCCCAAATCTGGGGCGGCGACCCCTTGTGTCCCCACGTCTGGGGTGCCGAGCAGCCCAAGCCGGGCAGCGAGTACCGCGAGGGGTTGAGTACCAGCATATTTCAGGGGTGGGAGGACAAGGGGGAGATACGGGAAGCGTTCGCCAAACCGCGCCGTTCACGCCACGTTGCCGACGTCAAGAACCCGGACAGCAAGCAGGCTACCAGTGCAGGCACGATGTACGAAGCGACCGGCGGCCAGTTCTGCCAGTTGTGCGGGGCGTACCGTGTTGAGCTAGGTTCCGAAAACACGCCGGAACATTTCATTTCGCATCTGGTGGAGGTGTTCCGCGCGGTCAAACGAGTGCTTCGCAGCGACGGAATCTGCGCGGTGAACCTAGGGGATAGCTACACGGGCGGGAAAGGCGGTGGCGGCAAGGGCGACGAACACGGGCAGCAGCTCAAGGGAGTTAAGAAACAGGGCGACGGCCTCAAGTCCAAAGACCTGTGCGAAATCCCCTCTCGTTTCGTGCTGGCCATGCAAGTGGACGGGTGGTGGCTGCGCTCGCGTATTCCGTGGGTAAAACGCTCGGCTATGCCCGAAAGCTGCACCGACCGTCCGGGTAGTGCCGTTGAGTATTGGTTCATGTTGACTAAATCGGCTCGATGTTTTTATGACGGGGAAGCGGTCAAGATAGCATCGAAGTGGGCAGACAAGGATAAGCGCTCCGTGATGGGCCCGACAAGGGGAACCAAAACACAGGATGGACAATATTCGATGCAGGTATGTGGTGCGTACGGTGATAACGGCCGCAACCGCCGCAACTCGGACTGGTATTTCGATTCGCTGCGGGCGATCTTGGACGGTGCGAGCATGCCGATGCAGGACGAGGACGGCAACATACTCGCCTTGCCGGTGAACACGCAGGGCACGGGGCTGGAGCACTACGCGGGCTATCCGCCGGCAATCGTCGCACCGTTCATACTCGCGGGGAGTTCGGAAAAGGGAGTGTGCAGCCAATGCGGGGCACCGTGGGTTCGTGTGGTGGAAGATGCGCCAGAGTACGCCGAACTGAAAGCTACACGTCGGGAGAACAACTATCGTGATTATAACAAACCAGAAGAAGTCGCTCAATTCACGAGCAAGACGCCGGGAATAACGGCCGTTCATAAGACCATCGCTTGGTGCCCCTCCTGTTCCTGTGTCTGCTGCGACGACCGCGACCTGGGCGGCGCCGGCTGCACGAACAGCTATCCCGAACCCGTCCCCGGAACCGTCCTTGACCCATTCCTCGGCAGCGGAACCACAGCCGTTGTCGCGGTCAAACTCGGCCGCAACGCAATCGGCTGCGAACTGAGTCCGAAATACGTCAAGATGGCAACCAAGCGCATCCGCCAAGAGTGCGGACTGCTGGCAGAGATTAGCGTAGAAAGGATTGAACAATGAACTACTGTGTATTTTGCGGATTTGCGCTGAATAAGGGCAACCTGTGCACTTCCTGCGCCAAGCTCAAGCGGAAGTGGCTAAAGAGCGACGAGGCGGCGCAGAAAGCCGCTTGTGAGGCTATACGAATGATGACACAGGAAGCAAGTCGGCTGAATGCTCTGTTTAACGGCTGTTCGGATTTGCAAGCACGAACGCAGTTACTCACAGCGGGGCTGGTGCGTCTGTCGGCAATCGTCGGCAACAAGGAATACGAGTACAAAGAGCAATAGGAGGCAATATGAGCACCACCGTCTTCATCGTCACCGTTCAGGGCTGTGACTGGTACGACCTGCGCCCGGTTGCCCATCTGCGGTACGAAACCGCGCTAGCAGCGTGGAATGAGGAGCGGCTGAAACTGATCGAGAGGCAGCGGGAATACATCGAGCGGCACAAAAGGCATTTGCGAACGGAGACACACACTGACTTTGTGCAACTACACACCAAGGACATCGCCGAATGCGAGGCCGAGATACTGCTGTTGGGCAACGACGATCCGGCAACGTGCGAACCGACCCACCTTTGGCCCACAATCGAGGAAATGGAGTTGAAACCATGAACCGCCCCCGCAAACGGCCCTGGCAGGGCAACGGATTCGGGTTTGGTGTCAGGATAGCCCAAACCAATCGCAACGCAGCAGAACGCAGCACAGGGGCCTTGGAAGCGAAATGTGCCCGAACAACCTGAAAATAGTTGACATCCGCCACTTTTGCGGGTATAATTCCATCAGCGGGAGGCAAAGGAGAATGGCGATGGCCCTTGTATTCAGCATTCTTGGTTGGATCGTTATGGTGGTGGTGGGCGGGGTCTCAATCATCGTTGTCGCCCACCTGATATGCGAGATTACAGAAGGTGCAGTAGCCATGTTCAGAAAACCGAAGTAACTACTTCCGTGCTGCTGCCGCCTTCCGCATCGCACGAAGAGCGACGGGGCGCCCGATGCCGCGTTCCGCCAGCCACTTGCGGGCCTCTGCCTGCTCCGCACGAGCCGCTTGACGCTTCTCGCCTCGGAGTTCCAGTGACACTGTTCTGTACTCGCCCGTGGCCGTGTAGAGTTTTGCCGCCTTTGCCGCTATCTCCGCATCCGTGCCCTTCAGCGTGTCGGCCTCCCCTGCGGCCCCTGCCCGTTGCCACCATTTCCACATCTCTACCTCAAGGCCGCGGGCATAATCACGGGCCATGTCCACCTTCGAGCGTTGGTCTTCCGACAACCACGCAATGAACTTCTTCTCGTCTTCCGCGTTCAGACTGTTGCCGATGGGGTCTATAGCCGACAGTGCCGCCCGCCAGTTTCGGTAGGTCTTGCCCGACTCCAGATATGCCTTGCGCGCCTCCAAAAACGCATCGTAATCCCCGTGCGATACCGCTTGCCGCATTGCCTTGATGGAACTCTCCCCCATCATGACAGGACGAGGACGGCCTTCTTTCTTCAGGAAGGTTTCCCGCAAGTCATAGGTAGCGGACAGCGCGTTCTCGGCCGGTTGCACAACCCCCACAAACCAGCGCTGCGCGTAGTGCGGCCGGGCGCGCTTGCCGGTGCCGCCAATCCTGCCGGCCACCTCAATGTACTCGTCGCGCAGTCCAAATGTGCTTGTCAGCCCTTCTGCTGTGTCTATGCTTCGCGGATTGAACGCATCGGGGTACAAACTGATTCCGGCCAATGAAAGGGCCGCGCCGATCTCGGGCCGCAGACCGAAGGCGAGTTTGTTGAGAGGGGCCTTGCCCGCTTCTTTCAGCATCTCGCCCGTGCTGATTTGTCCATTGGCGTACTTCGGGTAAAGCGAGGCCATTGTGTTGATGCCAAACCATTCCGTGAAGTCCGAGAGAGCACCCACATTGCGAAATACCCGCACCGAGCCGTCGGCGTTATGGCCAAGGGTAATGTGCAGCGATGCCCGGTCGTCATCGGAGAGCTTGTCGTCGTCTTCCGGGAAGAACAAACGGTTGAGGGAGTAGAGCGCGGTGTAGAGCATTGCGAGCCGGGCCGTAGCCAGTGTGCCGAGCGCCGCAACCGCCGCCTTGTTGGTGCCCCCGCGCAGTTTGCCTTCGATTGCCGCGTTGAAGAACATTCGCGGGTAGCGGTGCAGGTTTATTTCCGTCCACGAGAAGAATGGCATCATGTTCAGGCGCATCCAATTCCCAAACACGGTGCGGTCGCCGTAGTCCCCCATCAGGTTCCGGGCAAGGTGGGCCGCCGCCACTTCGTTGCCCATGTCTTCGGCAAGCGCATCCACCACCGCCTTATTCGCGCCGCCATAGTTGGCAAGCTTGCCGGTCTTCAACTTGTCGAGGTAATACAGGTACGACGAATAGCGCAGGACATTCTCGCGGAACTCGTTGTACCCCTTCACCGTCTTGAAATACTGTGCCGCAAGGTTTTCGTTGCCACTTGCACGAGCATCATAAAACCGGCTGAACACCTTAAGGTCTTTGAGGTCGGGTATCTCCACGGTAGTCATGCCCGAAGAGACTACGCCTAAGTCGCGGGCGCGTTTCATGTCGGGTGAGAGCGAAAGATTGCCGCGCGCGAATCGCCACAGTTCAGGTGTGGCTTTCGGCACGTACTTCACCACACCCGGAGCGGCACCCGCCACGGGATCGAAGTCGCCTGTCACGTTGCGAAGCATGTAAGACACGGCCCTCTTGGGCCAAAAGAGCGTCCATACTTTCCAGCCGCGCATTGCTTCCTGGGCCAACGCGGAAACCGCGCCGGACGGTTTAGGTTTCGAGAGGTTGTCCAGTTCCTTGACGATGTTTTCCGGCAACACGAACTCGCGGTTCTTCTGCCCCAACGCAAGCACTTTCCCCAAGTCATTGCTGTTGATATCTGTCCACTGTTCCGGGTTCTGAAGGAGGTATTCCGCCACCTGTTCCGGTATCGTGTTAGCACGGTAAAATACATTGCCCGGCTTTGGTTGCCAGATAGCGTGGTCGGGATGGTTGCGCAACATCTCGCGCCAATCCTTGGCGCCCGCCGCTTTCGCTTCCGCCTGCAACTGGTCTTTGATGCCGTACTGTTTGTCAAGTGCGCGCAGGCTCTTTTCCTTTTCGAGTTCGGCGCTCAACTCCGCCATCCACGTCCATTCAGCTTCGACATAAGACGTGTTGTAATCGTACTCGGCGCCGAGAGATTCCGGGCCGGTTACGCGCGCCTGCTGAGCCGCGCGCTTGATGCGCCGAGCCGATGATGCACCCACAAGCCGGTCGGCCTGTAGTTTGGAAAGCACCTGCTGGTGAAAGTAGGTGTCAACATTATCGAGAACCGTCTTGGGCAGAATGTCATACTTCACCAACTCTTGCAGCATCTCAGAACGCACGACATGCTGGTTTTCGAGCGCCTTCTGCACGTTCGGAGACTTGCCGAGAAGTGTTTCCAGTTGCGCTTTGTACGCCTCCACCTGCTGGCGGGATTGAAAACGAAAACGCAATGGTTCGCCGTTGTCAAGCGCGGCAACCATGTTGCGGGTAATCACGACGCGCTCAAAAAGCTGAAGTTCTTGAGGAGACAGCGGGTCAACTACGGCGGCTATGCGCCGGGCACTGTCATCCGACACCTGCGCCGGGATGTTCTTCAACAGCCGGAAGAACTCGTTGGCTGCAGCAAACTTTCCAGTGCGCGGTATGTTCTCCTGGGGACGTGTCGCTTTGTGAAGTGCCGATACCGCCACTTCCTTTATCTTGGCAAGAACGGTTTGCCGCTGCACACCGGACGCGGCCTGCATGGCCTGCTCTACGGCGGTGTCGGGCACCTGCACGGGCTGCGGCACTACGCCCTGGCGCGCTGGCCGGCGTATTCCCGGCAACTGAATGCCCGCGCCCATAAGTTCCTGTTCGGGCGCCACGTCGGCGGCTTGCTGCAAGGAGGCTGTGGTTGGCGTCTCCTGCTTCCCGTACTTCTCAATGGCCTCTTGCGCGCCCGCAGCATATTCCGCCCATGCAGCATCCTCAAGCAGTGGCGTTAAAATATCGCGCGAATAGCCGACAAGAGTAAGATACCGCAATCGCTGTGAACGATCCCAATCGCCTTGCGGAACACCCATCTTGTTGAGTTCGCCTGCCTCGAATTTGTCAAGAGATGGGTGCTTGGACGCTGCCCATTGTTTTTGCAAGGACAGTTTCATCCGCGCCTGTTCATTATCAAACTGCCCCAGTTCCTTCTCGTACTCTTCGTCCGTCATCTCCCATGCCTGCTTGCCTTGCGGGGCTGCTTCCGCTGCCGGCGCCTCCGCCTGCGGCTCAACTTCGGGCGCCGCTTCCATTGCCGGCCCCGCTTCCGCCTCTGTTTCGGCATCGACCGGCTTGGCCGGCGTTTCCGGGAGCGCTTCCGGCTGCGCTTCCTCGGCTCGCCACGGCGGACGCTCGGTAACGGCCGTCCCCGGTTCTATCGTGGGTGTCATCGTCAGCGGCGTTACCGGCTCGGCAGGTTGCGGAGAGGGAACTGTTGGCTGCGCCGGCGCCTTCTTGCCGGCCACCGCGCCCTTGATCGCCCGCCCGCCAACGCCCGTAAGAGCCGCAACGCCTGCGCCTACCTTGGCGGATTGCATCATCCTGTTTGCAAGGCCCGCAGCCCCGCCCTCGATCTCGGCGCCTGCCAACATGTATGGCACACCCTCAGACGACAACTGCTGCCCCGCTTCCTCAATCGCGTTCGCTGCGGCGAGCACGAGCATTTCCTTGGTGTACTCGCCCGCCTTGCGCAACTTGCTTGCCGCAATCTTCTTGGCGCGGTTAAGCAGCAGTACCTTCTTACCCTTGATAAACCGTACTGTCTGCCCGATCTCGGCAAGTTCAATAGCGGTGTTGATAAGTCCGCCCACGTCGGCGGACTGCTGCGCCAGCAGACGGGCCTCTGTCTCGTCCGTGCCCGTCGCCTTCAACTTCTTATACGTGTCCTCGTAAATGCTTTGCGATTCGGTTATGAATCCGGCAAAGGCCACGCCGGTGCCGCCCGTGACCGCCCCGATGCCGATCATTTCGGCCACATACGGCATACCGGCCCCGATCTGCCCCGCAAGACTGTCCGGCGTCAGTGACGGGTGTTCGGCAAGATACTGTTCCATGCCGCGGGCATAGGCATGCAAGGCAGCGCGTTCCGCGTCGCCGGGCATGACGCCTGATTCCTCGATGCCCCGGTACGCCATCTTGACACCTTGCAGTTTCAGTTCCGGCGGCAACGGCGCACTCTCTGCCATCAGGGTTGTAGGATACCAGATGTTCCGCGCGACACGGTATCCGAAGTTTTCAAGCCCCTTGAGTTGAGTTGCGGCAAGATTGATTGCCCCGCCAACGGCACCACGGGCAAAGTCCCAAGGAATGTTGACGACGCCCCCTCCCGCTTCCAGCGCCAGTTTCCGCGCCTGCAACTTCGTTTCCCACTCCACGTCCCGCTCCTGTTCCCATGCCAGCACCCGCGCCAACTCTGGCCCCACCACCTGAGGTTGTTCGGGCACGGCAACAGGCGCGGGCGCCGCCTTCGGAGCGGCAACGGGTGCCACGGCGGGTTTCGGCGCAGCAACGGTGGGTTGTTTGCCCTCTATTTCATCGAACATCTGATCGAAAGTCATCGTGCCGGTGCCGGGCGCAGCAGGGCCACGTTTGCCCTCTATTTCATCGAACATCTCGTCGAAAGTTGGCATCAATCTACCTCATAGCCATCGGCTCTCATGAGTTCTCTTGTCTTCTCACGGTCACCACCTGCACGCTGCGAGTACGTCTGCACGTCTTGCGCTGTGGGCCTCCCCTTCGCCCCAGCCGCAGCCTGCTCGTCAGCACTCGGCTCCTCCTGCCATGCCTTATCGTACGTTTTCTTGGCCGTCCAAACCGTGCCTTCTGCCCCCCGCCGGTCGCGGTAAGCGCGTTCCAAGCGGGGCTTCAGCGCCTTTAGTTCCGCCAGGATAGCCGCCGCCTTAGCCTGCGCCGTATTGATTTTCTGCTTTGCGTCGATTATGCTGTCTTTGTTCGTAACCGGGTCTTTCTGAAGCTCTTCCAGCGCCTCCTGCTCTGTCTTGATCGTGGCAAGAGACTCGGCGTGTTCGCGCGCTGTCTTGTCCCATTTCTCATCCAACTTATCCACTATCTTGGTTACGGCTTCCAGGTCGGCATCTGCCCTTTTTAGTACCTCGCCCGTACGCTCCCGTGTTGCTTGCACCTTCGCGGCCGCCCGCTTGGTCTCAGCTTCGGTCTTCACCGCCGCCGCCTTGGTTTCAGCCGCCGTCGTCTCGGCTGCCGCCTTCTGCTTTTCGATGCCGGTCAGTGTGTTCGCAATCGTCCCCAGTCGCTTCTGGCGCGCGGCAATCAGCGGCTTCATCTTCACCACATCACCGCCTTTCCCTATCCACTCCGTCATTTTTTGAATGTCGTCGTACAGTTGGGTTGCCTCGGTCTTCAACGCCCACTTATCCGGCGTGTCGGAAGACTGAATGCTAATGGTTTCCCACGCGGTTTCATAATTGCTCAGGTTCTTCTGCTTCTCGGTCTCTTCGCGCTTCTGCCCCAGCTCAAACCGCGCCTGTTCTTCCGATACTTGCCGGCCGAGTCCCTTCTGATACTTCTGTTCCTCAAGGGCATCGGTTTCCGCTTCGGTCTTGACCACCCCCGTGCGCTCGCGCTCCGCCTTCAGATACGCTTCCCGTTCCGCCTGACGCCGGGCGCGCACCATCGAGCCGCTGGATACCACGTTGCCGGGCACCTGCGTGAACATGTCCTGGCCAAGCCCCTGAAGGTTCGACATGCGAGTAGACATGGTGGATGGTTGCGGTCGCTGCACAATCGGGCGCCCGTACTTGTCCAAGGGCCTCAGTTTCGCCGGAGCAACCACCGGAGCAACCACCGGAGCAATCACCGGCGCAACCACCGGCGGCTTCTGCTGCACCTTCCGCAACGGCACCTGAGCCTTACGCCACGCGCTCATGTCCTGTTGTGATTCCCACGTAGTTGTGGCGCCCACGGTGTCCACTTGGATACGGCCTGGGGCCCGGAACAAGTCCTCAAGTATCCGTTGTTCGCGGGCCTCTTCTTCACGTGTTCTTTTTCTGGCCATTTAATCCGGCTCCTATTTCGCCTGCAAGACGCCTATCGTCAGCGTCAAGGTTGTCGAGCCGCCCATCGTGCCGCCAATGCTGCGTGCTGCAAGTATCGAGCTTGGTATTGCAGTGTTCCACCACCCACTTTCCCAACTGGGAATCATATCGCGTGTGCCGGATAGAATAGCGGCCACGGCAAAGTACGTTTGAGCGCTACCACGTCCCCATGACCAACTCCCCGCCGCCACCTGCCCCCGTGTCAACCACTGCCCACAGATGTGATTCTTCTCGCCGAAGTAGCCGTTGACGGTTTCAACGCCCACGCCATATCCCTCATCAACACCCGCAACCGTAAAACTGTATCCCCCAATCGTCACCACGTCATACCGAGGCTCCTTCGCAGCCAGCGGCTGTTCTTCCCCACGCTGCGGCCCCCATATCCGGCCCCCAGGCCCATCTGATACCAGCAGGTTGCCCCGGATGTTCTGCAAGCGCGCTATCCGTGATTCAAGATCATCCACCGATAATGATTCCATTGGGGCCATTGTGAATGAACATGTTCCCCCGCACGTTGCCCAGCCGCTCCACCTCGTCGCTCAACTTCTTGAGCTTCCGCCGCATCTGGCCGAGGAACACGTTCACAGCCTCCACGCTCTCGCGGTGTTCTGCACTCGCGCCCGGCGGCACACTCAGGTTCTCAGGCACTCTCAGCGTTTCATCCATCGGAAGTACTGCTCCACCGGGGTGAAGTCCGTAAAGCCACGCACCACCTCGCTGTCGGTATTGCTCAGTTTGATGCTCATGAAGCTCCCCGACGGCACCACAGGGGGTGTCGCGTCGGGATCGTATTCCACTTCGTTCCCGTCGAAATCAGTGGCGTACCATTCATCCTGCACTATCCCGCTTGTTCCCCATCCGTCTGGATTGCGCGCAAACTGCCAGGTCGATAGCACTACCGAGGCATCCGACGGCTTGCGCTGGATGTCCACGCGCGAGAGCTTCAGATTGTCGAACTTCTTGCCGTTGATCGTGAACTCGCCACCCATCCCGATCCACGCATTGGCCCGCACATAAATGTCCAACTCATAAGTTGCCCAATCCGCAAGCCGCGTGATCATCAGCCCGCGCTCGAGTACCAGCAGTGTAGTGCGCCGCTCAAGTGTCGATGTCCACGAAGCAAACTGCGCGTCCGACGAAAGCCCCAACTCCTGCCGCGCGATCTCGCGCCCGTCACGGAAGACCGCCGTCTCTTCCTGCTTCGTCGTGCTGTAGGTTGCGAAGTTCAACAGCCCCCGCCCAGGCTGCAATATCATGTCGTCGGACGGCGCCTGATAGAGCACCGTCACTAATTGCGATGCCTTGTCGTCGGGGTCGTCTGACACACGCGATGCGTGAATACAGGGGGCATACAGGTTCGTCTCGTCACAGCCCGGCAGCAGATTCTTCAGCGATACCCGGAAGTTCTCTGTTTCCGACTGCACCACCGTGTTGGGAATCGAGTAGACAAGCTCCCATTGTTCTGTGCTGGCACTGGCGCTCCATCGGTTGGACGCGCTTTTGATGTGGTAGTTAGTCAGCGCCATGTTATCTCCAAGGCCTCCACCATGATAGCCCTACCGCCGGCCGCACATGCAGCGGCTTCGGCTTGACCACGAGTTTGTAGTCAATATCGCTGTAGGTTTCGTCCGTCGTGTTTGGCCGCAGAATGACGGGCACACCCGCTCGCGCGCGATACGTGCTGCGAATCAGCCATCTGCCCGGCAACACTCTGTCGTCGGGGTCTACGCGGGCGCACTTGGGAGCATTCGTGCCGCTGTAGCCGAACAGCACGTCGCCCGCCTTTGGGATTCCGCTTGCCGATAGCGCGGGCGCAATCCCCCACTCGACGTAGGTCTCGCCAAACGCATCTTCCCCGATCCGCCGACGCGCAGTCACGTTGTAGCCAGTACCCACCGTGTTCAGCGTCTTGATCGCAGCAAACGATACACTCACCTCGTCCGTGCCGTTCTTGTCCGATTGCCGCACTTCCGCACCGGGCATTGCCTTGGGGCCGTCTATCGCCAAGCTGAACCATTCGTCTGCCCACAGCGTCTTCATGTGAGCGCCAGGTGCTAACACCGTCTCAAGTGCCGCTTGCCCGTGATTCCCGCGCGGCACAATGAACACACGGTTGTAGACGGTAATGATGCCGTATTCGGGGTACTGCACGACCTTGGTTCGTCCTAGCTTGTGTTCGTGGACATGATCCGGTGCGGTGGCCACAACCGATGCCCAAGTCGTGCGGGAATCAGCGGGCAGGGTTACAACAAGCGATGCTTCGACGCCAACCGACTGCGTGCACCGCTGCGGCAGCGATACCGAAATACTGGTGTTGACGCCTACCGCCTGCGTCATGCGGCGCGGAATTGCCAACACCACCGATGTTTCGACGCCAACTTCTGAAGTCAGCACGTGGTTGAAGACAATGATCGAGGTCTCGACGCCTACGTTTTGCACCGGCTGTAGACGGGAGTTAGCCATTTTACGTCGCCTCTTTTAGCCGCACCCTGAACGACACTCCAAGATTCTGCCCGTTGCCCACCGTGATTGGGTTGCCAAACGCCACGGACGAGATCAGCACGTCATTCGACCAATCAGCGGCTAGCGAATGCAACTCCGTAACTCTCGCGTCCGTATCACATAGGCCCGCCACGAGGAAGGCATTGGAGTTCGCTTGCCAGTCGGCGGCCGTAGCCGTGAATGTAACCTCGTCGCTCAGCGCTTCATAATCCCCGGTGTCGCTGTCCTGCTGCACCGTCCAGAAGGTGT
>Ga0307378_10000885_pt1 | contig 50136 bp, 47 predicted proteins | sample UN1MG_FD_202238 | JGI IMG/M metagenome (GOLD analysis project Ga0307378, IMG submission 202238) | Soil microbial communities from Risofladan, Vaasa, Finland - UN-1 | ecosystem: Environmental > Terrestrial > Soil > Coastal area > Acid sulfate soil | place: Finland: Risofladan, Vaasa | collected... | reverse complement strand
CCATGCCGATACCAGAGATGCCGTATCCATGCCGACCTCCCGCGTGACTGTCTTGACAACAATCACATCGGGTTGTCGGCATGCTTTTTGTCACTTTAATGACCTCGAAAAACGGCTAAAGGGCACACTTGGTGGTTGGCGTTTAATCGCTTGACGAGGGCGATGAGGGCGCGGGGGGCGCGATCAATTCTATTTTTTGACGGGGAGGATGCGCCAGCCGGACGGGCCGCACTCGGTGAACTCGCGGGCGGTGAAGCACCAGACGACCAGTTTCTTCGGGTTCCAGTAGAGCGGGTCGGACTGGCTTCGGCGATAAAGGTTGATGCGAGCGGGCGTCGCGCCCGAGCCGCGAATGCCGACCACGTCCGGCGAAAAGCCGAACGCGAGGGCCAACTGGTCGGGGAGGCCCGCGCCGCGGGCGTGGAGGTCCTGGCCAACGCTGAAGACGAGTGTGTGACTGTCGCCGAGAAGGATGAGCGGGCTGGTGCGGTCGGGCTCGATGGGTTCGAGGGCGTCGCCCTGGCGGGTGCCGACGAAGCGGAGGGGAAGTTCTTCGCGCGGGAGGCTCTCGTCCTTGAGCCCCTGCCAGAGGTCGCCGCTGATGGGGATGGGCTGCCACTGGTCGGCGTAGTCTTTTTTGGGGACGGCGGCGAGCCAGTCGGGGTCGGCGACGGCCCGGCGGACGGCGTCGGCGACGAGGACGACGGCTTTGCCGGAGTAGTGGGTGTCCTGCTTGCAGTACATCGCGCCGTCCGCGTTGAGACGGTTCCGCATGAGGAGTGGGACGAGGTCGAGGACGCGGATGCCGTCCTGGCGCAGCAGGTCATAGAACGCCTGATGGTCGGGATCGAGTCGCGGGGGAAGCGCGCCGGGGGCGACCGTGACGAGGGAGGAAATCTTGTCGGGATAGATGACGGCCTTGGGCGGAATGGGGACGAGGAGCAGCTCGACGCCGAGGGCCTTGAGGCTCGCGTGAAAGTCGCGGATGGCGGGGAGGGGGTCGGCGTTGGCGGGGTCGGAGGCCTGGCTGACCTTGGCGGCGTCGGGTCCCCAGAACTTGCCGGCGGCGAGGTGCTTGAGTTCGCCCGCGAAGAAGAGCCAGCCGTCCGCGCCGACGACGGTCATGCAGCCGGCGGCCCGGGCGGCATCGGCCTTGGCGGCGAGGTCCTTGCGCCACGCTTCGACGAGGGCGGGGTCCGCCTGGGCCGGCTCGTCCTCGGCGGCGAAAGCGGCCGCGGCCAGGACCAGCACGGGCAGCGAGGCGACGAGAGCCGCGCGGAGGGGTTTCATGTCGGGTCCTTTCGGATGAGATTCGGGCGGTGGAGGGTGGAGGCGAAGCCCCAGAGCGCGCAGGCGGCGACGGCGCCCCAGACGACGGCGGCCGGCCAGAGGTCGGCGGCGAGGGTTCGGAGGCTGAGGGCGGCGCGGGCGGCGGGGAGGCCCTCGACCGGTTCGCCCCAGCACGGTTCTTCGAGGGCGAGGTCGGGGTCGGATAGTTCGCTGCGGTTGATGCCATCGAGGGACAGTTCCATTTCGCTCCACGGTCTGAGGCGTACGGTCACCTGGTCGCCGGCGCGGCATCGAGCGGCGCCGGTCCAGGCGTTGTCCCGCATGCTCCACATATAGACGACCGCCTGGGCATCTTTCATCGGTCCATTTTCGTCCTCGAGGTCCACGAGGTGAAGGGCGAGGATGTGGTCCTTGTAGGGGACTGTGCCGGGGCGCGGGACCGTGGAGGCGGCCTCGACGGTGGCGCGGACGACGGCGGCCGGGCCGGGCGCGGGGACGAAGACGCCTCCGGGGGCGGGCCGGCCGAGTGTCATTTCGATGAGCCGCCAGTCGCCGACGGCCAGTTCGCGGGAGGCGAACTGCCAGACGACGACGCGCTTGCCGGCGAGTCGGTCGCGTCCGCGGGCGAGGTCGCGGGCGAGGATGTCGCGCGTGGCGTAGGCGCCGGAATCGTTGCGGACGATGCGGTCGAGCGGCCGGGCGAGGGCGGCGCTCGTCTGCTCGACGAGTCCGGCCGACTCGCCCCAGCCCATGGGCTCGAGCGAATAGACGTTGGAGAAACTGTCGCCGAGAAAGAGGACGTCGGCCGAGGGTGCGGCGCGCCAGGGCCCGCGCTCGGGCGAGAGGACCTGGCGGATGCCGGCGCGCTCGGGCGGATAGGCGCGCTGCCAGGCGGGCAGTTCGAGCATGCGGGCGACGTCGCCGAGGTTTTCGACGGGCGCCCGTTCGAACCTGTAGGCGGGCGCGGGGACGGGCGGCAGGTCCACATGCTCGCGCACGAACGACGCCAACTCCGCAGCCACGCGTTCGACCACCTCCGGGCGCCAATGCGTGTCGTCGGAAAGGTACTGGAGCCGGCCCGTCTGGAGTTTGGCGGCGACGAGGGCATCGGAGCAGTCGAAGACGAGGACGCCGGCCTCCCGGAGGTCGCGGAGGAAGGCGGCGTAGGAGGCGTTCTGGACGGGCTCGCGGCAGGCGGCGTAGCGCGAGGAGAACTTTTCGGGATGGACGACGGGTTTGACGGGCGTGGGCATGACGACCAAGCGGATGCCGCGGGCCGACAACTGGCGGTGGAAGTCGAGGATAGCGCGGCGCGGGTCGGGCTGGGGCGCGGCCTGCCATTCGCTGCCGCCGGCGGCGCGGCGGGCCATCTGGCCGGCCTCCAGGAAGCCAGGGCCGGAGACGTAATCAATGCCGGGGCGGTAGAAGAGCCAGCCGCCGCGGCCGCAGTAGGCCTCCTCGTTGCCCGCGCCGAGCCAGGAGGCGAGGAAGAGTTGGGCGGGCGGGCGAAGGGCGTGGCCGAGGACGGACTGGTCCTCGAGGGCGTCCTCGTAGGCGTTGATTTCGCGGAGGAGGACGGCGTTGGCGGTGTAGAACTCGTAGGCGAGGCCTCGCTTTTCCTCACGTGCTGCGTCCCAGGCGCGCGCCGGTCCGTGGAGCATGTCATAAGCCTGCGGCAGGGGCGAGTCGCGCCGGCCGGCCAGATAGGCGCGGACCTCGGAGAGGTGCTGAAGCGCGGGGACGGCAGCGATGAGGGCGACGAAGGCCATGACGAGAAGCCAGCGGGCCGGGCGGCCGATGTCGGTCCGGCCGACCTCCTCCTTCGCCACGTCCTCGCGCTCGTATCGGTATTTTCGGTCCGGCATCGCGGGGCGCCTAGAAGATAAAGTAGATGAACGGGTTAAAGGCCTGGGTCGAGAGGACGGCCACTGCCAGGCCGAGCATCAGGAGAATCCAGAAGACCTTGGGCCAGGTGATGCGTCGGGTGAAGTCCCACGTCTGGGGGCAGGCCCAGGTGACGAAGGCCGCCGCCGCAAACGTGACGAGGTAGTACGGCTGATAGATGAGTCCGCCGATGAGTCCTGCTCCGTCGGCGCGACCGCCGAGGCCCACGAGCGCGCCGAGGTACTCCAGCGCGCTCGGGAGGTCGGCGGATCGGAAGAAGACCCATCCGACGAGGATGATGAGGAACGTGAGGGCGACGCGCAGCGGCCGGGGCATGGCGCGGTAGGGGGCGGCCTTGCCGAGGAAACGCTCGATGGCTAGAAAAGCGCCGTGGATGCCGCCCCAGATGACGAAAGTCCAGGCGGCGCCGTGCCAGAGCCCGCCGAGGAGCATGACGACGGCGAGGTTCGCGTAGGTGCGCAGCGGCCCGAGGCGGTTGCCGCCGAGCGGGATGTAGAGGTAGTCGCGGAGCCAGGTGGAGAGCGAGAGGTGCCACCGCTGCCAGAACTCCGTGATGGATTGGCTGTGATAGGGGGAGTCGAAGTTCTTCGGGAAGACGAAGCCGAGCATCAGGCCCAGGCCGATGGCCATGTCGGAGTAGCCGCTGAAGTCGAAGTAGATCTGGAAGGCGTAGGAGACGAGTCCGTACCAGGCGTCGGCGGGCCCGAGGGCGCCGGCGCCGAAGGCGACGTCGGCGATCTTGCCGCATGGGTTCGCGAGGAGAATCTTTTTGGCAAGGCCGAGGCTGATGAAGGCCATGCCGCGCGCGAACTTCTCGGCCGTGTGCGTGCGGGTGCGGAGTTGGTCGTCCACCTCGGAGAATCGGATGATGGGCCCGGCCACGAGTTGGGGGAACATGGAGACGTAGCAGGCGAAATCGATGAACTTGCGGATGGCGCGGGCGTCGCCGCGATACACGTCGATGGAGTAACTCATGGACTGGAACGTGTAGAAGCTGATGCCGAGCGGCAGCGTGATCTTGAAGGCGAGGTCGAGGGACCAGTCGCCCAGGCCGAGGGCACTCACGAGGGCGTCGTAGTTCGCGGTGGCGAAGTTGAAGTACTTGAAGAATCCCAGGAGGGCGAGGTTCTGGCAGATGGAGGCGACGAGGGCGGCCTTCTGGGCCCGCGTCCGCGGGACGGTTTTCTCGAGGATCGGGATCGGCTGTTTCCAGGCCGCCCGGCTAAACTGCCCCGCCATGACCAGCCCGCACACATAGTCAATGACGGTCGAGTAGAACATGAGGAGGACGAAGTAGGGGTTGGCCCAGCCGTAGAACCAGTAACTGAGGAGGGTCAGTCCCAGGTGCTTGCCGCGTCGCGGCAGGGAATAATAGACCGCCAGGGCGATGGGGAGGAAGTAGAAGAGGAAGAGGTGTGAACTGAAGACCATGGGGCCCCTGCTCTGTCTCGGTCTGGTTCGAAGGTTCCGTCCGCTCCAGGCGCGATGGCGCCAATTCCGCTCAAGCAAACCCCCGGCGGGGCGGAACGGTCCGCGAATTCTGCCACATACCGCTTGCACACACAAGCAATTTTCGCCGGCCCGAGGAGGGTTGAGTCGCGGGCCGCCGGCCGGTAGAATACCGTGGAGCGGCCGCGGACGGCCGGAAGCGGGACGGGCGATGCCCTTATACGAATTCCACTGCGACGCGTGCGGGAAGGCGTTCGAGGAACTCTTCCGCTCGATGAGCGAGCGGCGGCGGCCGGCGTGCCCCAAGTGCGGGAGCCGAAACGTCCACAAAAAGTTTTCGACCTTTGCCTTGGGCGGGACGGAGCGAGGCCCGGCTTCGCCCTTCGGGCTACGCCGTGGCAAGCAAGGCGCGGGGGCCGGCGGCGGATGCGCAACGTGTTCCTCCGGCTCCTGTGCCACGTGCGGCGGCTAACGCTACTTTGTCAACTCCGCTCCTCGACAGGTAAGCGGAGGCGCGGTGGCCATTCTTGGCCACCGCGCGGCGGGCAAGAACGCCCGCCGCGCTATCCCCTCTCTCGGGGGCGCAAAGTTGACAAAGTAGCACTAAGACAGGAGGACCCATGGAGCGGCTCTGGTCGCCGTGGCGGATGACGTACATTGACGGCATGAACGACAAGGACTCGATAGATCGCTGCTTTCTGTGCGACGCGCGGGACGCGCGCGACGACCGGGAGGCGCTGGTCTTTCTGCGGCGAGAGCAAGTCTTTGCGGTCCTCAACCGGTTCCCTTACAACAACGGTCACGCGCTGGTCGTGCCGAACGCACACAAGGGGGATCTGGCCGCGCTGACGGACGAGGAGATGCTGGCGATGCTGCAACTCGCGAGCGACGTGATGGGGCTCTACGCCAAGGTGATGCGCGCCGACGGCTACAACCTGGGCCTGAACTTCGGCCGCGTCGCCGGCGCCGGGCTGCCCGGCCATTTGCACCTCCACCTTGTGCCGCGATGGAGCGGCGACACGAATTTCATGGCGGTCCTGGCGGATACGAAGGTCATCCCGCAGTCGCTGGAGGACCTGTATGACCGGCTGCGAGCCGCCATCGAGTCGGGCGGCGGCGCGCCTCGCGGCGACGCGGGCGCGCCATGAGCCGACCGGCCACCACCGTCACGCGGGAAGATTACGAGCGCCGGGAAGGCGAGACGCTCGCCCCCTATGCGGCTAGGAGCGCCGAGACGCAGGGGCGCGTTCATCCCGAGCCCGAGCACGCGTATCGGACGGCCTATCAGCGCGACCGGGACCGGGTGGTGCACTCGACGGCGTTTCGGCGCCTCGAGTACAAGACGCAGGTGTTCCTGACGCACGAGGGGGACCACTTTCGGACGCGGCTGACGCACACGCTGGAGGTGGCGCAGATTGCGCGGACGCTCGCGCGGGCGCTCGACCTGAACGAGGACCTCACCGAAGCGGCGGCGCTGGCCCACGACCTGGGGCACACGCCGTTCGGCCATTCGGGCGAAGAGGCCTTGCAGGAATTGATGAAGGACCACGGGGGGTTCGAGCACAACCGGCACGGGGTGCGGATTGTGGACACCCTGGAGCACCCGTACCCGGGGTTCCGAGGGCTGAACCTGACGTACGAGGTGCGGGAGTGCATCGCGAAACACGCGACGGGTTACGATCATCCGGCGCCTGCGGAGTTCGGTTCCGGTCCGCCGCCGCTCGAGGGGCAGATCGTCGAACTTGCGGATTCCATCGCGTACGACAGCCACGACCTGGACGACGCGCTGGCGATGGGCATCATGGAGGCGGAGGCGCTGGCGGACCTGGACATTTTCCGGCAGGCGGCCGCGGATTTCGCGAAGAGCCTGGCGGACCTGTCGCTGGACCAGCGGATCCGGCGGATCGCGAAGTTGCTGATTGACCTGATGGTGACCGACGCGATTACCACGAGCGCCGAAGCGATCCGGGCGGCCGGCGTCGGGAGCGTCGAGGACGTCCGCCGGGCGGACCGGCGCCTGATCGGCCTCTCCGCGGCGCTCGAGCCGAAGGTGCGCGAACTTGAGACGCTTCTCCTGGCGCAGGTGTACGGCCACAAGCGTGTCGCGCCGAAGATGACGGAGGCGAAGCGATTGGTCGCCCGCCTCTTCGAGGCGTACCGCGCCGACCCGACGCGCTTGCCGCCCAACTACCGGCGGCGCGTGGGCGAGGAAGGCCTGGAGCGCATCATCTGCGATTACGTGGCCGGGATGACGGACCGCTTCGCCCAGGCCGAGTACCGGCGGCTCTGCGATATGTAATGATGGGTGGCACGGGTCCCGACCAGTCGGGATCCGCCCGTGCTGCTGCCATTCCGGGTGCACTGGCGGGCAAGCCGCCAGTGCCACCCCTCAAGTTAAAAGAGAAAAGGTCCGGCGCGCGGGCACCGGACCTTTTGGCATTCGCGCCCTCTCAGAGGGCGTCACGTTTTTTCAGCGGCCCCCTGCCCTTCGGCATCGCCACCAGCCACAGGCACCTCGGCTTGCTGGCCGAGGGGCAGTTCCTCTTCGTCGGCTTCCTCGGTGTACACTTCCTCGGTGTCGGTGGCGTCCACGATCTTCCGCAGGAGGAAATAGATGACCGTCTGTGCGGTGAAGAAGAAGGAGAACAGGTACGAGACCAACAGGCCGATGACGATCCAGACGAAGATCGCGATGACGGTGCTGCCGAAGACGTCGGTGGCGGCCCATGGCTCTCCGCCGGCCACCGGCCAGGGGTTGGCCAAGGTCGGGACGGCCCAAAGGCGCGGCAACTTGTCGCCTGCGCCGGCCCAATCCCACGTGAACTTGCTGACCGCTTCGTGCGTAATCCGCAGGGCGAGGAACACCACGAACTTCAGGAAGATGAACGTCAGACAGCCGTACACGGCGCTAAAGACCGTGTAGAAGAGGTACCGCCAGGGCCGGCTGGAGATGTAGGCGACGCTGCGGCTGATGGCGTCGAAGGAATCGGAGCCTTCGGCGGCGATGGTCGGCCACTGGAGGCCGACGCTGAACGCCCCGCCCACGAACACCAGGGCCATGATGAGACCCATCCCCAGCGTGAGGAAGAAGAGGAGCGGCACGAGGATTTCGCCGGCGTAGGGAATCATCAGCGGCAGGCCGGTCACGATGCCCACTCCGAGGGCCAGCAGGACCAGCACGCCGAAGGGGATGAGCGGGCTGGAGACAGTGCTGGGCCATTTGCGGCAGGAGAAGGCGAGGGCGCGCTTGAGCGGCACGTTCTCTTCGCGGGCGAAGCGGACGGCGGCCATGCGCGTCACGGCCCCGCCTACGAACGCCCAGATGCTAAGGCAGATGATGGTGTTGACGAGGGCGAACCACGGCGCGTCCATCCAGTACGTCACCCCCAGTACGACAAGTTCTTTCATCGCACTGACCGGCGCCATGAGGAACGACCAGAAGTTGTCCCAGGTGCTCGAGCCGACGTAGGGCAAGGCCCAGTGGCCCCAGAGCGTGTCGGTGAGGATGTGGCGGAGGTTCTCGTAGCACGACTGGCCGTTGACAATCGTCTGGCCGACCGGGGCGGGAATCTGGTCCACGAGGACGGCGGCCAAGGCCGTCGCCGCCAGGGCGACGAAGCAGAGGAACAACTTGGCCGGATGGATCGCCATCCGAAACGACCGCAGGATTTCCAGGAACGCGAAGCACTGGCGCCAGTGGATGCTCTGGACTTCGTGCGTTTCGTCGGACATGGGCTCCTCCTTGCGTTGGCTTACCGACCGGTGGCCGCAGTCGCCGGCGCGCCAGGACGCGCCGCGGCGGTGCAGACGTTCCCATCATCCGGCGGCCTGCGAAACCTGTCAAGAGTTATTCCCGCGGTCCGGCTTCCGAGGCCGCTTCGCGTGCGGTTTGGGAGGCACGAGCGCCGCGTCGTCCGCCACCTGGTCCACGGAGCGGCTGATGACATATCGGCCATCGAGCCAGCGGCCGAGTTCGGCCCATTTGCACCGCTCGGAGCAGAACGGCCAGTGGCAGGCGTGCTCCGGTTCTTTTCGTTTCAGCGTCCGGCCGCAGTATCGGCACCGCTCGGCCATGGGCCGCTCCTTCGCCCCTACTCCCTCTTGGCGTCCGGCTTTCCGCCGGATTTCTCCTTCTTCGCGCTACCGTCGGCGCTGCCGCCAGCCGTAGCCTTTTCCTTCTTCGCGGCTTCCTTCTTCGCGCCTTCCTTGTAGGACGAACTCCGGTAGTCGGTGGCGTAAAAGCCCGAGCCCTTGAAGAGCACCGCGCCCCCTCTCCCCAGGAGCCGGCGCACCCGTCTCTTGCCGCACTCCGGGCACGTCCGGACAGGGTCCGACGTGATGGACTGGAACCGTTCGAAGCGGTGCTTACATGCCGCGCACTCGTACTCATAAGTCGGCACTCGTGGCTCCTCCGTCTTCGGCCCGTTCATCCGGACCGCGCTGGTTCTCGTCGGCGGCCTCTTCGCCGGCAGCCCCGTCTTCGGGCTGGGGCTCGGCTTCGCCCGGCCGGCCCTTCGAGACGGTGACGCGGCTGGGGCGAAGCGTCTGGTCATGCAGCCGATAGCCCGCCTGCATCACATCGGCGACGTGGCCTTCGGGATGCTCGTCGCTCGGCAGGTGAGCGACGGCCTCGTGGTGCTCCGGGTCGAACGGCCGGCCCTGCGCTTCAATCTTCTCGACGCCGTGCTTCTGAATCGCCGCCACAAACTGGTCATGCACCAGACGGATGCCGCCGAGCAGCGACTGGAAATCGGGATGCGTCCCGGCGTGCGCGAGGGCCCGCTCGAAGTTATCGAGCACCGGCAAGAGATCGAGCAGGAGGTCGCGGACGGCGAACTGTCGGACCTCCTCCATCCGCCGCTCCGACCGTTTCTGGTAGTTCAGGAAGTCAGCCGTCGTCCGCTTCAGGCGCTCCAGCAGTTCCTCGCACTCGCGCGTCTTGGCAGCAAGGGGATCGGCGTCGGCGGCCCCGGCCGCCTGGTCCCCGGCAGGCGGAGGGAGGCCTTCGGTCTCCTGCGGGCCGGGCTTCTTTTCGGGTTCGTGCGGTTTTTTCTTTGCGCTCATCGCATGGCCCTATCGCTTTCGGCCGCCTTTGGCCTTCTTGGCGCGGTCGTTTCCCTGTCGGAAATGCTTCGCCAGTTTCTCAAGGAAACTCTCGCGGTGCGGCAGGACGCCTTTCTCTTCCGTTTTCGCCAACTCCCGGAGCAACTCCTCCTGCCGGGCCGACAGCCGCTTCGGAACCTCCACCACCACCTGCACCAGGATGTCCCCGCGGCCGCCCGCGTGGACGTCCGGCAGCCCCTTGCCCTGGAGGCGGAACAGGTCGCCGCTCTGCGTCGCGCGCTCGACCGTCAGGCTCTGCGGCCCGTCGAGTGTCGGGACCTGAATCTCGGCGCCGAGGGCGGCCTGGCTGATGCTGACAGGCACCTGGCACACCAGGTCACACCCGTGGCGCTCCAGGAAGGGGTGCGGCTCCACATGCACTTCGGCATACAAGTCGCCGCGCGGCGCGCCCGGCTCGCCGGCGCCGCCCTGGCCGGCGTAGCGGATCCGCTGGCCGTCCTCGATGCCCGCGGGAACCTGGATTTCCATCGTCCGCTTCTTCGGGACGAACCCCCTGCCCTTGCACTCGGCACACGGTTGGGCGACGACCGACCCCCGCCCGCCGCACGCCGGGCAATCGCTCACCATCCGAAAGAAACCGCTCGCGCGCTGGACGCGGCCCGTCCCGGCGCACGTCGCACACCGGTCGCGCCGACCGGAGGCGGCCCCGCTGCCCCGGCAGGCCTCGCACAGTTCCTCGCGCCTGATCTCAATCGTCTTGTTCGCGCCGCGGGCCACCTCCTCCAGCGTCACCTCCAGGGCACACCGCAGGCTCGCGCCCTGCCGTGGACCCACGGGCCCGCCCCCGCCGACCCCCCCGAACAGGTCGCCCAGGCCGAACAGGTTTCCAAAGACCGAGAAGATGTCGTGAACGTCCATGTGGGCCCAGTCGTGGAGCCCCGCCCCACGGAGGCCCGCCCTGCCGAACTGGTCGTATCGGTGGCGCTTGTCCGTGTCGGAGAGCACCTCGTATGCTTCGGCGCACTGCTTGAAGCGTGCCTCGGCCTGCTTGTCGCCCGGGTTGCGGTCGGGGTGGTACTTGATGGCGCATCGGCGGTAACTGCGACGGATTTCCTCCGGGGAGGCGTCGCGCCCGACACCCAGCACATCGTAGTAGGATTCCTCGTTCGGCATCACAGGCCCCGGAGGCGTCAAGAGCCTCTAACAAGATAGGTGGCACGGGTGGCTTGCCCACCCGTGCACTGGCGGACAAGCCGCCAGTGCCACCCGACCACGATCTTTTTGTTAGACGCTCCAAGTGAAAGCGGGGCGGCGGCACGCGCCGCCGCCCCGTTGGACTTCCTCGCAGCCGTACCGCCCACCAGTCTAAGCCACTGCCTCCGCCGAGTCGAGGTCCTCTTCCTCGTCTTCCGCTAGGTCGGTGACCATCACGTCGACCGTCAGCATCAGCGAGGCGATGGAGGCGGCGTTCTGAAGTGCCGTCCGCGTCACCTTGACCGGGTCCACGACGCCCATCTTAATCATGTCGCCATACTCGCCCGTTTGCGCGTTGTAGCCGTGGGTCTTCGGCATGTCGCGGACTTCGGCGACGACGACCGAGCCGTCGAGCCCGGCGTTGGCGGCAATCTGGCGCATCGGCTCCTGGAGGGCCCGGGCGACGATATCCACGCCCAGTTTCTCGTCCCCGCGCGCCTTGGCGCGTGCGGCCTCGACGGCGGGGATCGCCCGCAGGCACACCACGCCGCCGCCCGGCACGATGCCTTCCTCGACGGCCGCACGCGTCGCGTGCAGCGCGTCCTCGATGCGGGCCTTCTTTTCCTTGACCTCCGTCTCGGTCGCGCCGCCGGCCCGGACGATCGCCACGCCGTGCGTCAGTTTCGCCAGCCGTTCCTGGAGTTTCTCGCGGTCGTAGTCGCTGGTGGTGGCCTCCATCTGACGGCGGATCTGGCTGATGCGCTCCTCGATGTCGCGCTTCTTGCCGCCGCCCTCGACGATCGTGGTCGAATCCTTGTCCACGACGATGCGTTTGGCGCGGCCCAGTTGCCCCAGTTCCAGATTCTCCAGGTTCGTCCCCAGGTCCTCGCTGAGAAAAGTGCCGCCCGTCACGACGGCAATGTCCTGGAGGATGGCTTTGCGACGGTCGCCGAACGCCGGCGCCTTGACGGCACACACCCGGAGCGTCCCCCGCAGGCGGTTGATGACGAGGGCGGCCAGCACCTCGCCCTCGACGTCCTCGGCGATGATCAGCAGCGGCTTGCCGCCCGCCGCGATCTTCTCCAGCAGCGGCAGCATCGGCCGAAGGCTCGATATTTTCTTCTCGTGAATCAGAATCACCGCGTCCTCCAGGACGCACCGCATGGCCTGCGGCTCGGTGACGAAGTAGGGGCTCTGGTACCCCTTGTCGAACTGGAGGCCCTCGGTGAACTCCAGGGCCGTCTCCATGGACTTCCCTTCTTCGACCGTCACGACGCCTTCCTTGCCGACCTTCTGGACGGCCTCGGCAACCAGATCGCCGATGACCCGGTCGCCGTTGGCGCTGACGGTGGCGACCTGGGTGACGGCCTCGCCGCCCTTTACGGGCCTGGCCTGTTCCTTCATGGCTTCGACGGCGGCGGCGACGGCCAGGTCAATCCCCCGCTTCAGCGCCATCGGGTTCGCCCCGGCCGTCACATGGCGCAGGCCCTGCTCGAAGATCGCCTCAGCCAGGACGACGGCGGTCGTCGTCCCGTCGCCGGCGTCGTCGCCGGTTTTCGACGCGACCTGGTTGACCATCTTGGCGCCCATGTTCTCGAACTTATCCTCCAGTTCGATCTCCTTGGACACCGTGACGCCGTCCTTCGTGATTCGCGGACCGCCGTACGATTTCTGGAGGATGACGTTCCGGCCGGTGGGTCCGAGGGTGACGCGGACGACGTCGGCGAGTTTCCGGACGCCGACGGCCATTTTGCGTTTCGCGTCATCCGCATACAGCAGTTGCTTCGCCATACGAGTCTCCTCTCCTGGTTCTACAGCGCTTTCTCAACGCAGAGACTGCAGAGAGCGCAGAGAAAAGATTTTCTTTTCCAACAACTTTTTCTTTTTAACTCAATAAAGTCGTTCTCTGCGTTCTCTGCGTTGAAGACAGGTTATTTCTTGCCGCCCTTCTTGGCCGGCTTCTTGCCGCCCTCGACCTTCGCCAGGACGTCGCTCTCGCGCAGGATCATGTATTCCTTCTCGTCCACCTCGACCTCCATGCCGCCGTACTTCGCATAGACGACCAGGTCGCCGGGCTTGACGGCCGGCTTGGCCCGCTCGCCGGTGTCGAGCATCCGGCCCGGGCCGACGGCAATGACCTTGCCCTCCTGCGGCTTTTCCTTGGCGGTGTCGGGCAGGACGATGCCGCCCTTCGTCACCTCTTCCGCTTCCATCTGCTCCACGACAATCCGGTCATCCAGGGGTTCGATTTTCATCGGTCGGTCTCCATGCCACTGTGCCGCTGTTCGAGTTTCGTTGTGCTGCTGACCCCTCGCTCACGCTCGGGGCTAGTCGCTTACATCATGCCGCCCATGCCACCCATTCCCATTCCGCCCATTCCACCCATGCCGCCGGGTGGCATGCCGGGCGGACCGCCTTTCTCCTTTTTCTCCGGCTTCGCGGCAACGCAGGCGTCGGTCGTCACCAAGAGCCCCGCCACGCTTGCCGCGTTCTCCAGGGCCGTCCGCACCACCTTCGTCGGGTCCACAATGCCGGCCTTCACGAGGTCGCCGTACTCGCCTTTGTCGGCGTCGAAGCCGTAGGCCCCTTTCTGGGCCAGGATATTGCGGACGACGACCGGGCCTTCGTATCCGGCGTTTTCGGCGATGTAAAACGCGGGCGCCTGGAGCGCCCGGCGAACGATCTCCAGACCCGTCGCCTCGTCCTCGCCGTCGGTCTTGACCTTGTCCAGCACCCCCAGGCACCGCAGCAGCGCGACGCCTCCGCCCGGCACGATGCCTTCCTCGATGGCCGCTCGCGTGGCGTGGAGCGCGTCCTCGACGCGGGCCTTCTTCTCCTTCATCTCGGTTTCGGTGGCTGCGCCGACGTTGAGCTGGGCGACGCCGCCCGCGAGTTTCGCCAGACGTTCCTGGAGTTTCTCCTTGTCATAGTCGCTGGTGGTCGAGTCGATCTCGCGCCGGATTTCCTGGATGCGGCCCTGGATGGCCTTGGTGTCGCCGGCGCCCTCGATGATGGTCGTGTTCTCGTCGTCAATGACGATCTTCTTGGCGGTGCCCAGGTCCGCCACGCCGACGTTCTCCAGTTCCATGCCCAGGTCCTTCATGATGGGCTTGCCACCCGTGAGGACGGCGATGTCCTGGAGCATGGCCTTGCGCCGGTCGCCGTAGCCGGGCGCCTTGACGGCACAGACGTTCAGGATGCCGCGCAACTTGTTCACCACCAGCGTCGCGAGGGCCTCGCCTTCGAGGTCCTCGGCGATGATGAGGAGTGGCCGGTTGGCCTTGCTCACTTTCTCCAGGAGCGGGACGATCATCTTGACGTTCGAGATCTTCTCTTCATGCACAAGGACCAGGGGCGCCTCCAGGACGCACTCCATCCGGTCCGGGTCCGTCACGAAATGGGGCGAGAGGTACCCGCGGTCGAACTGCATCCCCTCCACCACGTCCACGGTGGTCTCCAGGCCCTTGCCCTCCTCGACCGTGATGACGCCGTCCTTGCCCACCTTCTGGAAGGCCTCGGCCAGCATCCGGCCGACCGACTCATCGCCGTTGGCGCTGATGGTGCCGACCTGGGCGACCTCGCCGGACTTGGAGATGTCAATCGGCTTCGAAAGACCCTTCAGCGCGGCGACGACGGCGGCGACGGCCTTCTGGATGCCGCGATTCAGGGCCATGGCGTCGGCCCCGGCGGTGATGTTCCGCAGGGCCTCGCGGAAGATCGCTTCGGTGATGACCGTGGCGGTGGTCGTCCCGTCGCCGGCGACGTCGCTCGTCTTCGACGCCGCCTCCTTCACCAACTGGGCCCCCATGTTCTCGAACTTGTCCTTCAGTTCGATCTCTTCGGCCACCGTGACGCCGTCCTTCGTGACCGTCGGGGCACCCCACCCTTTGTCGAGGATGGCGGTGCGTCCTCTCGGCCCGAGGGTGGAGCGGACGGCCCGGGTGAGTTTCTCGACGCCCGCGAGCAGCCGTGCCCGCGCCTCCTCTTCGAACGCCAACATTTTGACCGCCATGCCGCCCATCTCCTTTCCGTTGCCACCGAAAAAGGATCCCGGACCCTTTTTCTGGATGCACTCTCGCCTCGGGTTACTTCCTAGCAAAGCGGGTGCCAAACCCTTGGACAAAAAGGCTCAAACACGCCCGGACGGTCCAGAGAGGCCTTTTCGAGCCCTTCGGCCGTTTTGCAGTCCCCCGCCGCGCCGCCCGGCCGCGCTGTCAGACTGGCACGTTTTCGCCCGCGCCCCGCCCAGCCGGGTGCCATTGTGGCAGGCTAACACGTAGAACCTCTAAACAAAATGGGTGGCACTTGCGGCTCGCCCGCCAGTGCATATGCTTTGTTACGCACTGGTGGACAAGCCACCAGCCGGCCACGGCACGAGCCGTACCCGTGCCAGGGTGCCACCCGGCGACGATCATTCTGTTAGGCGCTCCTAGCCAATCATTGCGTCCCCGAATCGAAACGGCTATGGTGCCGTCATGGCAAGCGACCAAAAGCGCAAGAGGGGGCGGGAACTCCTCGGCAGCCACCAGAAATGCTGGCTCTGGGGGCGGAACGTCGTTCTGGAAACGCTTCGGGCGGGCGCCTGGCCCGTTCTGGAACTGCACCTGGCGGGAACGCTCGCCGCGGAAGCCGTCGCGGAGGCCCGCCGTCTGGCCGAACGCCTCGGCGCGACCGTCAAGGTCCAGGCCGCCGACCGGCTCGAACAACTCTGCCACGCACCGGAGCATCAGGGGTACCTGGCGAAGATGGGCCCGTTTCCCTACGCCGACGCCGAAGCCCTCCTCGCCACGCCGCCGCGCGACGCCCTGTACCTCGTGCTCGACCGTCTCCAGGACCCGCACAACCTGGGCGCTGTCATCCGCTCAGCGGAAGTGTTCGGCGCCAGCGCCGTCCTCATCGCCGAGCGCGAGCAGGTGGGCGTGACGACGGCCGTCGCGCGCGCCAGCGCCGGGGCCGTCAACCGAGTGGCCATCGGCCGGACGCCGGACCTTGCGGCCCTGGCGCTCCAAGCGAAAGAGGCGGGCCTCTCGCTCGTCGGCGCAAGCGAAAAGGCACAGACCGACGTGGCCGACTACGATTTGGCGCAGCCGCTGGCGCTCCTCATCGGGAGCGAAACGCACGGCCTTCGGCCGGCGCTCCTGGAGCGGTGCGACGCCCTGGTGCGCATTCCGCAGCACGGGGTTATCGGGTCGCTCAACGCCGCCGCGGCCGCCGCCGTCCTCCTCTACGAGGCCCGCCGCCAGCGCCGCCGCGAGTGAGGCGTTTCGGTTTCGGTGCTGCGGCGGGTTCGACCTCCAGCGTCACAATCCTGCCGCGCGGAACTTTCAGGCGCACCGTCCGGCCGCCCTCGACGCGGACGGGGCCTTGCCGCACTTCGTCCAAGGTCACCAGGAACGCCCGCTTGACGCCCGCGGTGAGCGTCACCCGGCCGTCGAGCGCCTTGGCCGTCGGGTTAAAGAGCCGAAGGATAAACGTCCCGCGGTCCTCGGCGCATTTGAGCGCCGAGAGGATAAGGTTGGCCGGCTCGACGGAGAAGAGGCTCGCCTTCAGCGGCATCGTGCCGCGCGCCTGAGGCGAGACCTGGTAGAGGCCGGGCGGGGCGCCGAAAGCGTCGGCCTCGTCGAAGACGCCGCCTTGGACCCAGTCGCTCTTGTGGGGGCACAAGGCGTAGGCGAACTCCATCCGTCGCAGGCACTGGCCGCCCTTCTGCATGGGGAAGTCGCCGGTCGCGCGGAACTCGGTGCATATGCGGTTCGAGACGCTGCGGAAAAGCGTCAGCGCGACCGTGGCCCGCCCGTCGCGCAAAACCTCGTACTCGGTCAGGCCCGCATTCAGGATCGCCAGACCTCGGCGGCCGTCGCTTACGTCCACGAAGTGCTGCTGTGGATGCGTCTGCATCTCGGGCCAGAACGTGCCGTCGGGGTTCCGCACCGGATCCACCGGCCGCTCGTCCACCGTGAAGTGGCCGGAGGCGCATGAGTGCGTCGCCGCCAGGTCCGTCGGAAAGAGGGCGCGGAGGCGGTGGTCCTCGATGGTGTTCTCGACGTCGGTGCGGATGTCGAGGCGCCGCGCGCCGCGCCGGAGCGTCAGGCGGGAGGTGATGACCAGGTCGCGCGTCTCGGCGCTTCGCCGGCTCTCGCCGCGGACGCCGGCGATGGTGCGCGAGCCGCTCGCCGGCAGGTGCATCGTCACCTCGACCGCCAGCGTGGCCGACAGCGCGCCGTTCTCCTCACACCAGATGCGGACGGGGCATCCGCGGCTCGTGTGCGTCTGTTCCTCGTACGGGGGGTAGTAGGCCCAATAGTCGCCCGCGTCGCCGGCGTCCTCGAACGCGTTCAGTCCGCGGTACGTCCGGCCGGTCGCCTTGTCGAGCAGCGTCAGCGTGCCGTCCGCCTCGACGCTTGCGCGGAGGTGCTCGTTCTCCAAGACGTTGGGCTCGCGGCGGATTTCCTTGCCGCGGCTGGTGCGCATGGTCGGCCACCACTCGCCGAGGCGGTTGAACCGCAAAGTCGGCTCGACGCGGAAGACCTTATAACCGCCGGCCGGCAGACGCCCCAGGTCCGCGTACACGACGTGGCGGTCGAAGTCGAACGGCCAGGGGCGGGCCGCAAGGTCGTTAACGGGGGCCGTCACCTCGCAGCGCGAGAGCGGCTGGACGTCGAAGGCGTTTCCATCGGCATCCACGAGGCGGAAGTCCCAGACGGCCTGGTCGCGCGGGGTGTCCACGCAAAGTTTGACGACGCCGCCCGCGGCCCGAGGCCGGGCGTTCACCGCTACGAGGAGCACGTCCTTCGCCTCAAAGCGCGCCAGGTCCAGTCGCTTGACCAGTTCGCCGACCGCCCCGTCGCCGACGGCCTGGCCGATTTCCTGCGCTTGGCGCAGGCGGTACAGCGTGTCGTCGGCCGTCTTGTCCTGCGTGACACCGTTGATCGAGTCGTGAGGGTGCGCCAGGAGCAGGTACTTCCACGCGGTCCGGAGCATCGTTCGGGGATACTCGGCCCCGGCCATCGCCAGGAGCGAGGCGAGGGGCTCGGCCCAGCGCAGCAGGAGGTTCTGGGCCCGGCGGTTTTCGAGTTTCAGATATATCCGCGTCGCCAGGCCGTTGGCCGAGCACGCGCTGGCGGGCCCGTCGCGCATCTCGCCCCGGACGACCGTCAGGCGCTTGCCGCGCAGGCCCTTCCGGAGCGCCTCGGCGTACTCCTCGAGCGTCCCGTGAACGAACTTGATGTCGGGGATTGCGGCGTTCGCATCGGCAATCATCCGCCCGAGGATCGGCTGAGCGTCGGTGAAATCGCTCCCGTCCATGAGCAGGCGGCAGCCGGGCATGAGCGTCTCGCGCATGGCGTCCCACGCCCGGCGGAAGCCCGGCTCGATCCACTCGGGGTGGTAGCCTGGAGCGTCGGCGATCTTGAAGTGGTCCTCGTGGCCGCGGTCGGGCCCGGCGGCGTGGAGCACAAGGCCCCCCTGCTCCCACACGAACCGGTACTCCGGGCCCTGGCAATCCACGCCGAAGCGGACCGGCAGGTAGGTGTGGAAATAGACGTTCGCGCGGGCCATCTCCCCGAGGCGCGTTGCCAGGAGGCGCGTCCCGTCCGGCGCCTCCCAGAGGAACTCGCAGTGCGGAGCCCGCGCCTCCGAGACGCGCTTGCCCGCGATGATGAAGTCCACGCCGAACCCGGCGTAGATTTGCGGCAACTGGGCAGTCTGGCCCCAGCCGAACGTCGTGTACCCGATCCGCAAGCACCGCCCCAACCCCTCAGCCGCGCGGATTCCCCACAGGAGATTCCGCACCAGGCACTCGCCGTCCACGGGGAACTGGTCCGGCAGCGTGTACCACGGTCCGATCACCAGGCGCCCGTCGGCGACAGCCCGGCGGACCCGCGCCTCGTTCTCCGGCCGGACCGCCAGGTAGTCTTCGACCGCCACCACCTGCCCGTCCAGGACGAAGCACTTGTACCCCGGTTCTTTCTCGAGCATCTCCAAGAGGCCGTCCATGAACTGAATGAGCAGCGCCCGGTTCGTCCAGAGCGGATAGCGCCACTCGCGGTCCCAATGGGTGTGCGGAACGACGTAGGCGACCTGCTTCCTGGGCTTGGCCATGGCGGCCCTCGCTAAAGAATGACCTTGAGGACTTCGTCAAACGATTGACACCAATGCGCGCACAGGCCGCGCGCGCCGCTTGCTTCGATGTTGCCCCCGGCCATGCCGATGGCCGAGAATCCCGCCAGCCGAATCGAGCAGACGCCGGCGCCGGAGTCTTCGAGGCCGACGACGCGGTGGCGCTGCTCGGGCGGGATGCCGAGGCCGACGCGGCAGACTTCGGCATAAAGCCAGGGGTGCGGTTTGGGGGAGAGTTCGCCCAGCGTGCCGATTTCCCCGCGGCGCATCGGGAATCCTGCCGTGATGATGGCATCGTAGAACTGCGGCGGGTCGCCCATGCCGAGTTCGCGGAACGCTGCCACGATCTCCGGGTATGCCTTCTCATACAGGCCCGACGTGACGAGGGCGATCTTCACCCCCGCCTCTTTCAGGCGGAGGAGGAACTCCTTGAGGCCCGGCGTCGGGACAAATGCATCAGCGCGGCCGCGGCCCTCCATAATCGCCTTCAGTTCCCGGTGCGTGTGCTCGAAGTAATAGGTCCGCGCCTCCTCGACCGTCCGGTCGGGCGCGTACTTCGCGATGCAGTGCTGGAGATGCTCACTCACGCTGTGGCCGGAGACGTACGGCAGGTCGGCCTTCTCGAGGCGGAACGCCGGGTCGCCTAGCAGGCTCGCCGTCGTCTGCTCGATGATCCAGATCCAGAAATGCTCGCTGCGGACGCTTGTGCCGTCCAGGTCCATCAGCACGGCCTTGACGGGCCGCTCCAGGTGCACCGGATGGACCGGGTAGTACGCGGGATAGCCCATCGCCGAGCGGACCAGGGCGAGGGTGTGGTCCGCGAAGGCGATGAACTCGACCTTGCGGTCGCCCGTGGCGACGATGGCGCGGACGCCGTCCGCCCCGACGCGGAACCGCCCGTCGCTCGCCGACTCCAACCGGACCAATCCCGACTCGGTCGTAACCCGCCCGAGGCCGGGCAACTCAAAGTCCAGGCCCATGAAGGTTTCCCCTGGAGCGTCCCCTTTCGGCACGCGGAACGCAGAGTTTAGGCGCCGCCGCCGCGACCGTCAAGCATCCCGTGGCGGCACGAAGTCCAGACCGCCTTCGAAACAGAGCAACACCCACCCCAGAAAAGACACCTGGTGTCTTTTCTGGAGGCACCGACAAATGTGCGACACGTGGCATGAAGGACTTGCGGCCCGGCGCCGGCAGCGATAGGATGGGCGCCAACCTTTCCCCGGGAGGAGCGTCATGGCCAAAAAGTATTTCGTCCTCGACACCAACGTCCTCCTGCACGACCCCGGGGCGATGACCGCGTTTGCGGACAACGAGGTCGTCCTGCCGTTCAAGGTCATCGAGGAACTCGACCGCTTCAAGAAGGGGTCGGACGACATCGGACGACACGCCCGCCAGGTCATCCGCTTCCTCGACCGGCTGCGCAACCAGGGGCGCCTGGCCGACGGCGTCGCGGTCAAGGAGACGGGCGGCTCGGTGCGCATCGCCATGGACGACCAGACGCCGCCGCATCCCATCCTGGCGGAGAACACCGCCGACGACCGCATCATCGGCGTCGCGTATCGCCTCATGCAGGAAGGCAAGCCCACGACCTTCATCTCCAAGGACATCAACGCCCGCATCAAAAGCGACGCCCTCGGCATCCGGACGATGGACTTCGAGAAACAGAAGGTGGACTTCGAACGGATTTACATGGGCTACCGCGAGGTCGAGGCGGATGCGGCCGCGCTGCGGGGCCTCCAGGAGGAGAACGGCATCGAGCCACCCGCCGACGACCTTCAGCCCAACGAGTTCGTCCTCTTCAAGGGCGGCCCGAAGAGCGAGCCCGCCATCGGCCGATTCGACGCCGGCCGAAAACGCGTCGTTCCCCTACGATTGGCCGACAAAACCATCCAGAACGTCTCCGCCCGCAACGTGCACCAGCGGATGGCCCTGGAACTCCTGATGCTCGATTCGGTGCGGCTGGTAACGCTCATGGGACCGGCCGGAACGGGCAAGACGCTCCTGGCGGTGGCGTGCGGCATGCAGAAGGTGCTGGTGGAAAAGCAGTACGAGAAACTGCTCGTCTCGCGGCCGATCATCCCCTTCGGCCAGGACATCGGATACCTGCCCGGCGCCAAGGAGGAGAAACTCTGGCAGTGGATGCAGCCGATCTTCGACAACCTCGCCTACATTCTGCGGACGAAGAAGAAGGGCGGCGACGGGGGCATGGACGAACGCATCTCGAACCTGATCGACTCCGGCGCCCTGGAACTCGAGGCCCTGACGTACATCCGCGGCCGGAGCATCCCCGACCAGTTTATCATCGTTGACGAGGCCCAGAACCTGACGCCCCACGAAGTCAAGACCGTCGTCAGCCGCGTCGGCGAGGATTCCAAAATCGTCCTCACCGGCGACCCCTGGCAGATAGACAACCCGTACCTGGACTCGTCCTCGAACGGGCTGGCGTATGCCGCGGAGCGCATGAAGGGCCTCGACCTCGTCGGCCATGTCATGCTCACGCACAGCGAACGGAGCGAACTGGCAAGCCTCGCCGCCCAAAGACTCTAGAAAGGTCAAGCCATGAGCGAAATGCTCAGTATCGCGGACTTCTCCCGCCTCGACCTGTGCGTCGGGCGCGTCACCGAGGTTGCCGACCACCCCAACGCCGACAAACTGTACGTCATCCAGTGCGACCTCGGGCCTGACCTCGGCACGCGCCAACTGGTGGCGGGCCTCAAGCCCTACATGACTCCGGACGCCCTGAAGGGAAAACTCGTCGTCGTGGTCGCCAACATCGAACCCGCGACCCTGCGCGGCCAGCGGAGCGAAGGGATGCTGCTGGCGGCTCAGGACGGACCGAAGGTCGTCATCCTTACTGCCGCCGAGCCTGTCGCTCCGGGCTCGAAGATCCGCTGAGCGGCCGCGCATGACCAGCCTGCCCCAACTTCGCGACGACCAGGTCGTCCTCCGCAGACCCACTCTCGACGGGCTGCCCGACCCCTGCGTTCCTGAAGGTTATGTCCTCCGGCCGTTCCGCCCCGGCGACGAGGCCGATTGGCAGGCCCTTTACGATGCCGCTTTTGCCGACATCCGCCAACACGTCCGCAACAAGGTTGCCGACCTGATGGCCTCCGACCTGTGGGTCCCCGACCGTGTCCGCTTCGCCTGCAAGCTGGACCGCCCCGTCGCCTGTGCCCTCGCCTGGGAGCCCGACTGGGACGCTCCCGGTGCGGGGATGCTGCATTGGGTGGCGGTGCATCCGTCCCACCGTCGCCGGGGCCTGGGAAGGGCCGTCGTCCTGGACGCCCTCCAGCGGATGCGCCGGACCGGACGCTCCGCCGCGGTCCTTACCACCGAGGTTTACCGAACGGCGGCGCTGCGGCTGTACGTGGATTTGGGATTCCAACCGGATTTCGCCGCGGCGGCCGACACGGCCCTCCGCTGGGCCGCCGCGATGGGAGACCTCCGCCGGGATGCCTAACCCCCCGCACCCGACCAGACCGAGTACACCACGAACGCCACATAACACGCCACGAGCACCGCCCCCTCCCACCGCGCCACACGCGAACCGGTCCGCACAAACGGAACCAGCACCAAGACCAGGGCGAGCATCACCGGCAACTTGATCCAATAGACATCCCACGAGATGTTTATCGGCCGCAGCGCCGACGCCAGGCCCAGGACGCAGGCGGTGTTGAAGAACACGCTGCCGATGGCGTTGCCAACGGCGATGTCGCCTTCGCCGCGGCGTGCGGCTACGACGCTGGTCGCGAGTTCGGGCACCGTGGTGCCGAAGGCAACGACCGTCAGGCCGATGGCCAGATGGCTCAGGCCCGCCACCTTCGCCACGCCCACCGCCCCATGCACCAGGAGGTTTCCTCCCAAAACGAGCAGCGCGACGCCGGCCACCACCTGAATCACGTTGACCGCGCGGCGAGGTTTCTCTTTGACTCCGTCCGGCAAGGGCGCCGCCTCGCGGTCCTTTGCCGTCCGAATCATCCACACAACGAACGCGACGAGGACGGCGACGAGCGTGAGTCCCTCCCACCGGCCGAGCATCCCGTTCAAGCAGAAGATCCAGAGGAGCGCCTGCGCGCCGATCATCGCGGGCACCTCTTTGCGCCACAGATGCTTGTGCACCTGGAGGGGACGCACCAGGGCACTCAGGCCGATGATAAGCCCCACGTTCGCAATGTTCGCCCCGATGATGTTGCCGACCGCGATGTCGCTTACGTTCCGCAGCGTCGCCGTCAGGCCGACCACGAACTCCGGCGCGCTGGTGGCAAAGGCCACGACCGTCAGGCCGACGACGAGTGGCCGAATCCGCATGGCGATGGCGAGCCGGCCTGCCCCGCGCACGAGCAGTTCCGCCCCGGCGTAGAGAACACCCACGCTTACCAGGAGGAGCACCACGTCAAGGCCCATGCTCTCGGCTGGCATCCTTGCCTCCGCATCCGCGTTATGCTCCGGGCCACTGTAGTCCGTGCATCGCCCGTCCGTCAAGCGCAACCGGAAAATACCCCCTGGGGGTTTTCTCGGGCTTCTGGTAGAATCCGCCTTCGCACCGCCCGCGAGAAACCAGACTATGGGCCACCCGCGCCTTTTCATCAGCGCCGGCGAAACGAGCGGCGACCTCCACGGCGCCAACCTGGTCCGGGCGCTTCGGCGTCTCGCGCCGCAGGCCGAACTCGTCGGCCTCGGCGGGCACCGAATGGCCGCCGCAGGTCTCCGGCTGCTCGAGAATACCAGCGACTTCGGCGTCATCGGCCTGGGGTTCCTCGGCAGCGCATCGAGGTATCTGGCCATCCTGAGCCGGGCCGACCGGTTTATCGGCCAATGGAAGCCCGACCTCGTCGTCACCATCGACTGCCCGGGTTTCCATTTTCTTCTGGCCAGCCGCGTTCGCGCCCGCTGCATCCCCCTGCTCTGGTACATCCCGCCGCAACTTTGGGCGTGGGGCCCCTGGCGGGTGCGGAAACTCGCGCGCCGATTCACGCACGTCGCGTGCGTCCTGCCCCACGAGGAGGAGTTCTTTCGCAGTCACGGCGTGCCGGTCACGTTCGTCGGCCACCCCGTCGTGGACCACTTGATGCGGACACCGCTGGACGACGATTTTGTGCGCTCTCTTCGCACCTCGCCGGACGAGCGGCTTGTCGCGCTCCTTCCCGGAAGCCGGCGGCAGGAGGTTCCCGGCATCCTCGCGCGCCAACTGGCCGTCGCCCGCACCCTCGCGGAACGCCACGGCCCATGCCGATTCGTTCTGGCGCTGGCAGAGGCGGAGCACCGCCACTGGACCACTCCGCTTCTCGCCGACTCCGGCCTTGAGGTCCGCACCGTCGTCGGCAAGACGCATGAGGTCCAGAGCGCGGCCGACCTGGCGCTGGTGGCATCGGGCACGGCGACGCTCGAGACGACCTTCTACGGCACGCCGATGGCCGTCTTTTACAACGTCACCTGGGCCCAGTGGCACCTTTTGGTCCGCTGGTTCGTGGGCGAGCAACCCCTGAGCCTGCCGAACGTCGTGGCCGGGCGGCGAATCGTGCCGGAGTTCATGCGGGACCGCGAGCCCGGTCCGGAGATGATCGAGACGATTTCACGTCTGCTCGTGGACGCACCGGCGCGGGCCGAGATGAAATCGGCGCTGGCCGAAGCCCGCCGGTCCATCGAAAAGCCCGGCGCCGCCGACAACGCCGCCCGCCTCGCGTTGGACCTGGTCGGCCGGGCGATCCCCCCGCCTCCCGCCTGGCGTCCCGGCTTCGCGCTCTAATGCGCTGTGTTCTTCAACGCAGAGAACGCAGAGGCCGCAGAGGAAGGATTGAGTAACAACAGCAAGGCCATTTCCGCCATCGGCTCACAAAGCACGCTCTTTGCCGTTTCCCTGTCTTTGCCGTTCTCTGCGTGCTCTGCGCTTTCTGCGTTGAGACGACGTTGTAGAATTGCACCGGCGCGGCTTAGGGCTCGGCCGGCTGGGCGCGGACCTGGATGTGGCGAATCCGACGCGCGGGGCAGTGCTCGTACGGGATTTCCATCTCGCCGCTTTGGCCGGGCATGACGCGGCTCAGGACCTCCTCGCGGGCCGCCCCCACAACGGTCCCGTCCGCGCCCCGCATGATGACCGTCAGTTCCACCACCTCGACCGCCTGCACGCCTCTGTTCGCTACGCGCACGCGGACACAGCCGGTGTCGCCGAAACCACCCGGGTCCGCCACCGGCCATGCATCGCCCTCAATCGCCAGACGATGCGGGGGTCCGGCCGGCGTTTCGCCGCCGACTACGCACGCCGCCACATACTTGGCGCCGATGACGGACACATCGTGTTCCCACACGGCGACCACCGGCGCAGTTTCGCCCGGCGCGAGGTCGCGGAGCCGGGCATGCGCCCGCCCCAGTTCCCGGTCCTCCTTGTCGAGGACCGCCACCTCGACCTCCACCACGCGCAGGGTGTCGCGCGTCGGGTTGGTGACGGTCCCGACGGCGTACGTCTGCGTCCCGCGATTCATCCCGTCCACCAGGCGCTCAATCTCCACCGTCACCGGCTCCGTCTGCGCCGGCGTCGCAACCGGGGCCGGCGAGCCCGACGTCGTCCCCGCCCCGGTCCCTGGCCTGGCGTACGTCGCGGGCGGCGCGGGGCTCGGCGCTCCGACGTAAGGCGCAGCCGGCGGCCTACCCGCCGAAGCAAGCGGCGCCTCGCCCGGCCGCCGATGACTCCAGGCGACGATGCCAATCACGATCAAGCCCGCCAGGCCCAAGGCGAGGAGGGCCACCCACACGATGGCGATGCTCATGTGCCGCACGCCTCCCCTCGGCAGGACGACGTGGCGATGGGTCGTCACCGGATGCCCGCGCTGCAACTCGGGCCCGAGGACCTCGACGGCCTCGCGGGCCGTCTGTGTCTGAGGCAGGATCTTGCAGATGGTCTTGCAGTGGGGGCATCGGACGTCGCGGCCGAGTTGCCCGGGCCTGAGGCGGAACTCCTTGCCGCAGAATCCGCACCGTGCCGAGACGCTCTCTGGCATGTTCCCTCCCGTGGATTCTACGACTATCGGCGGGATTCCAACCGCGAAAAATGTCCCCTGCCCCTCAAGGGGTGCGAAAAAAGGGGGTCACCACCTTGCGGGCGCCAGGCGGGCGCCTGTACACTTCGCCGAGCAAAGGCGGCGCCGGAAGGTTCCCTTCCGGAGCCCCGGAGGCAGCGACTATGGACATCCTGGACCAATTGCAGTCGCACCCCTTGTTTGGGACGTTCACGCCGGAGGAGATCGCCCAAGCGGTCCGCGTCGGCATGGCTGTCGCCTACGAGCCGGGCGAAACCTGTATCCGCGGCGGGGAGGCCGGCGAGGTTTTCGGCGTCCTGATTTCCGGCCGCCTCGAAGCCGTACGAGAGTCCGGAACTGCCGCGCGCGAGACGCTCGGAACGATCGAGCCGGGCGAGTGTTTCGGCGAGATGTCGCTGCTGACCGGCCGTCCGACGAACGCCGACGTCGTCGCCGTCGAGCGGTCCCAGGCCGTGGTGTTCCTCCAGGAAGCGATCGGCCCGGTCCTGGCGATGAACCGCGAGGCGGTGCAGTTCATGGCCCGTCTGATTACGCGTCGGCTCGCCCCTCCGCCGCAGGAGCCGCGCCCCCGACCGGCGCGCACCGCCCGCTACAGCCTGGGTGCCTCGGAGCCGATGCGAATTCTCGCCGTCAGTTGTCGCCAGACCGATGTGCGCTACGCCTACTTCGACACGACGAGCGAGCGGGCCCGGGCCTGGGGCAGAATCGAGGGTTTGGGAGGCCGCGAAGCACTTCACACATCCCACGGACCGCAGGGCGAAAAGCAGGAGCCCGTGAAACCGGCGACCCACGAAGCGGCGATCGAAGCGGCCCTGCGGACCCTGGTCGCGAAAACCAGCGCCCTCCTCGGTTCGCCGGCGGACCTTTCGGCCGTCGGACACTGCGTCCGCCACGGCGGCGCCCGATTCAACGGACCGGCCATCATCACGGCTGAGACGAAGGAGGCCATCCGGCGGATGGAGGATCTCGCGCCGCTCGACAACCCGTACAACCTGCGCGGCATTGAGGCGTGCGAGCGCCTGGCGGCCGGCGTCCCTCAGGTTGCAGTCTTCGACACGGCGTTTCACCAGACGATGCCGGAGGCGGCCTGGCGGTACGCCTTGCCCGAGGACCTGGGGCAGGACAGCGACCTTCGGCGGTTCGGTTTCCACGGCATTTCGCACGAAGGGGCGGCGCGCGAGGCGGCGGCGTATCTCGCCACCCCGTTCGACGCCCTGCGCCTCGTCACGTGCCATCTCGGCGACGGCGCGTCCCTGGCGGCCATTGACCACGGCCGGAGCGTGGACACCACGATGGGCCTGACGCCCCTCGAAGGGCTGGTGATGGCGACGCGGCCGGGCGACGTGGACCCGGGGCTGGTGCTCCACCTCGTGCGGACGCGGGGACTTGCGCCGGACGAACTTTTCCGCCGCTTCTTCACTGAGTCGGGGCTGCTGGGCCTTTCCGGCGTATCGGGGGACGTCGTCGAGGTGACGGAAGCGGCGCACCAGGGCAACGCCCGCGCGCTGGTGGCGCTGCAGGTGTTTTCCCTACGGGCCAGGAAGCACCTGAGCGCGTACATCGGCTTGCTGGGCGGCGTGGACGTCATCGTCTTTACCGGTGGGGTCGGGGAGAACAGCCCCGGCGTGCGGGCGCGCATCTGCCAGGGCCTCGACTGGATGGGCATCGTCCTGGACGAGGAGCGGAACCGGTCGGCCCGGGCGGCGCGCGGGGACGTGCTGGAGGTTTCCGCCCAGCGATCGCGCGTGCGGGTTCTGGTCATCGGCAGCGACGAGGAGCGGACCATCGCCCGCCACACGGTGCGAGCCCTTGCCGCAGCGCGCGTCACCGAAGTCATGCGGCGCAAGGAGCGCCCGATCCCCATCGGCGTCTCCGCCCATCACGTGCACCTTACGACGGAGCACGTCGAGAGGCTCTATGGGCCCGGCCACACGCTCACGTGGCACGCGGACCTGACCCAACCGGGCCAGTTTGCCTGCAAGGAACAGGTGAACCTCATCGGGCCGAGAGGGCGGATCGAGCGCGTCCGGGTGTTGGGCCCCGTCCGGCCGATGAGCCAGGTCGAAATCGCGCGCACCGAGGAATTCAAACTGGGCATGGATGCGCCGATCCGGATGAGCGGCGACCTGGACGGCACGCCGGGCATCACGCTCCAGGGGCCGGAGGGCGAGGTCCGGCTGGAGCATGGAGTCATCTGCGCGATGCGGCACATTCACATGGCGCCGGAGGACGCGATGGCCTTCGCGGTGCGCGACCACGACGTGGTGCGCGTCCGCGTCCGGGGCGAGCGCTCGCTCGTCTTCGGCGACGTTATCGTGCGCGTGGACCCGAACTTCCGGCTGGACATGCACATCGACACGGACGAGGCAAACGCCGCCGAGTTGGGCGCCGGCGCGATTGGCGAACTCGACTCGGTCCAGGTGCGCGCGACAGCCTAGGGGGCAGAAGGGCGGCGCGAAAGCGGGTCAGCGCCGCCGGCGCCGGCGGTAACCGGCCCAGACAATACCCACGACCCCGAAGCCCAGGAGCGTGAGCGTGGCCGGCTCGGGCGTCAGAAGCGCGTTGTCAAACGAGATACTGCTCGATGCGCCGACCGAGCCCTCCCAGACCTTCATGCCGAAGTGCCCCTTGCTGCTCGCGCCGGTGTCCAGCTTGTGGACCACCGCGCAGGAATAGTTCGTGTAGTTCGTGTCGTCGGTCGTCGCCGAGAGGGTTGCGGTGATGTTGGAAGCGTCCAGGACGACGGTCAAACTCTGCGTGTAAGTGTTGCCGCTCGCGGGCTTGAACGTGTCGCTGCCGCTCTTCAGGCTCCACGACGTGCCATCGGCGTCCACGATGACGAAAGCAAAGTCGCCGTAGCGGGCGTAAACCGTCAGGATGCCGGCGGGGCTGTCGAACAGGAAGGCGTCGAGGCGCGGCATGTCGCCGCCGGTGCTCCTAAAGTCGATGGACCACGTCAGCGTGCAATCGTCGGGATCCCAGGCGTCGTCCGTCAAGGCCGTGCCATGGTCCCCGGTATGGTTAGTGGAGGAACTGAAGACGGCCCGGTCGCCGGACTGCTGGACAGTGAAGTTGTTGGTCGTGACGTCCCACTTGTTCGCGTCGAGGGCCGAGCCGTTCGCACCGCTGAAAGAGTCGCTGAAGAGCGCACCATACGCGGGGACGGACAGAAGAAGCGTCGCCATCATCAGAAAGAAGGGGAAAAAAGAGCGAGCCATTCGAAAGCCTTTCACCCTCCGTGGTGAAGAGGTCTCCGCAACTTCGTTTCTTCCCCGCTGCACCACTACTATACCCCCGGACCGCGCCATCGTCAAGCGATTTCTCCGCCAGGGAGACCCGGGAACCCCTGTTAGCGGCATCTGCACGGCATCTACGGAACCCGCCGGGCCCGTTCGGCTTCGTTTCGGAAGGGGTTCCGTAGCGGGTCGCTCCGCTCCAGCAGGGAGCGGGAGTCGGGATGGTCAATCGCCTCGGCCTGGGTCTGTTGGCGGCCGGTCAGGCTCTGGTCGGCTGAGACGATGTGCGGCGTGATAAAGATGACCAGTTCGGTCTCGACCTCGACGGACTCGCTTCGGCGGAACAGTCCGCCGATGAGCGGCAGATCGCCCATCAGAGGGACTTTGTCCTCATTGGTGACAGTGCGGCGGCGCCTCAGGCCGCCGATGACAATCGTCCGCCCGTTGTCCACCACCATGACGTTCTGAGCGCGGCGAGTCTGGATGACGGGAATCTGGTTGACGGCGGCGCCGGTGGGGCTGCTCTGCTCGGCCGCCAGGTCCAGATGGACCCGGCCGTCGGCGGCGATTCGCGGCGTGACGGTCAGTTTGATGCCGACCTCCTTGAACGCCGTCGTGCCGATCTGACCGCCCTCGCTCGTCTGCGTCAGCACCTGGTAAGGAATCTCATCAATAATTTCGATCATAGCCTCGCGATTGTTGATGGCGAGGATTTTGGGATTGGCCAGCACTTTGGTGTTGTCATGGGTCTCGATAAAGTCCCACATGCCGCTGATGGTCCAGGCGCCGCGCGTCAGGCTGAAGGTGATCTGGTCGCCGGGGGCGGCGGCGGCATTGACGCCGGCACCGACGCTGAGGCGCTCGCCCCACGTCATCGCGTCGCCGACGGTCTTCGAGACGGTCCAGTCCCAGCCGTAGTGCATCTCGTCGTTCAACGTGACGTCAATAATCATGGCCTCGATCATGACCTGAGGCGGCGCGCGGTCGAGGTGGGCGACGGCACGGCGGACGGCGCCGACGCGCGCGGAGGTATCGGTGATGACCAGGGCGTTCATTTCCTCATCCACGCCGATCTTCCCCCCCGCCGACAGGACCGTGGCCACGGTTTCGGCGGCATCCTCGGCCTTCAGGCTCTGAAGGACCAAGACATCGGTCCGCGGGAACTGGGTCTCGAGGTTCTCGGCCGCCTGGCGCTCGGCGAGGAGTTGTTCGTAGGTGAGCACGCGGACGCGCCGGCCCTCCCACTGGGCGACCAGGTTCGCACCGTCCAGCACGGCGCTGAACGCCTCCAGCCACGGCGCTTCCTGGAGCCGCACGGTCACGCGCCGGTCCAAGCCGGTCAGCAGCACCAAATCCACGTCGCCCTGGTACGCGAGGCTCCGCAGCGCCTCGACGGCGCCGGCATCCACGAGGTCCAGCGTGACTTTGACGTCTGGCACGACGGCGGGGTCGGGCTCGGTGCGCCAGCGGTCGTCGGCCTCGGCCACGATGGACTCGACCTCCGTGCGCTGGAGCAAAGCGGGCGGCAGGGCCCCCTGCTCCACTTTCGCCTCCGGGTCCGGGGCGAGGATGCGCGCACCCTCGATGCGGACGCGCGGCGGCGCATCGGCGGCGCGATGGGCCCGCGAACAGCCGGCCGCCAAGACCAGCACGGCAACCCAGACACCGACAAGCCCTTGTTTGACGGAACGGTTCATGGGATGTCCTTCCCGCCAGTGGCGTGGTTCATTTCCTCGGCCGGTACTCCCGCAGTCATTTCTGGCTGAGGCATCGCCGCGACCTCTGCTGCCTGGCGCGGCGCCGGATGCGCTTCGGGACGAAGCGGCGTCATGGCAAACGTCCCGCCGGGGCCGACCAGCAAAACGCGGTCGGTCTCAATCCTCGTCACGCGGAGCCCGCCGACCTCGTCGCCCAGGCCGACGATGCGGTCGCTGATGACGGCCAGCGGCCTGGAGTCGCAATACAGGATGCCGTTGAGTCTGGGTGCCGCGCTGGAGTCGGTCCTGGCGGGGGCGGCAGCGGCGTCGGCGATTGTCGCCTCGGGCGATGCGCCGGCCGGTCCCGGCGCGCCGGGAGTCGTCCCCGCATCGCCGGCGAGCGGCGCAAACGGGTTGGTCCGCCCGGCGGGGCTTTCGCCCTCGGCCAAGACAAGGGACGTCGCCGGCAGCGCAGGCTCTTCTTGCGCCAGGACAATCGTCGTGGCAAGCAGGCCGATCAGCGCGGCCACGAGGCTAAACTCCCTCACGCGTCGCCTCCTCGGCTAGAACACCCAGTCGGACCATCAGGCTGGCGCGCAGGTCGAAGGGGGCTGTTTCGCCCACCTGCACGTCGAGCAACTCCAGGCCCACCGCCTGCGGACCTTCCTCGAGCCGCCGCATGAAAGCCATCACGTTGGCGTACGGCCCGCGCACCTCCAGGCGGACCGTCAGCACGGAGACGCGGGCGGGGCCGGTGTCCATCTGCACGGGCGCCTGGCGCTCGCGCGAGACCGACTCCAGCGCGAGCCCCACTTCCGCCGCCAGGCGCTGCCACTGCTGAAGCAGCGCGTCGGCCTCGACGGCGGTGACCCACGGCGGAGACGCGCCGGCGAGGGCCTCGAGGCTCTTTCGAGCGACGGCAGTCTCCGCCCGTAGCAACATCAGTTGCCGCTGCTGCAGGTTCAGGTTCGCCTCGGTCGTGAACAATTGTTCCTGGTGATCGGCCACGGCCTGGCGCCCAGGGGCGATGACGGCCACATAGCAGGCCACCGCCGCCAGCGCGAGGCCCACCGCCCCGAGCATCCACCGTTCACGCTTGTTTCGGCGTATCAGGTACCGGACGATCACGGTTTCACCTCCTGCGCCGGGTCGAGCGGCGCGGGCGTCTCGTGAAAGCGGCACGCAATGGTGTAGCGGACCACGGGGATGTCCCCCGCCGGGGCGCGGTCCAGGCGCTCGATCTTGGCCTCGTCCAAAAGCCGCAACGACGCCAGACGCCGCACAAACTCGTGGGCGTCGTCCGGACTGCGGGCCTCGCCGGCAATGGAGAGCGTTCCCTGTCTGGCCGACAGACGCACAATGCGCACCCCCGCCGGCGCCTGGTTGACGACGGCCTCAAGGCCGGCGACCCAGTCGAACGGCACCAGGTGCGCGCGGACGCCGTTCCAGCACTGGGCACGGCGCAGCGTGGTGGCGGCCAGGTGCTTCACTTCCGCGGCCTGGAGAACCTCGGTGGTGTTGCGATGTATCTGGACGGTGGCGGCCTCGACCTGGCGCGCCAGGTCGCTCCCCGCCAGCCGCAGCGACGTCACGATGCCGAACGTCACCAGCAGCGCCGCCCCTACCGACGCGACGAAGGCGAAGATCTGGTGGCGGACCTTCTGGGTCTCCGGCCACTCTTGCGGCACGAGGTTCAGGAGCGGACACGCTTCATTCCGCCCCAGGGAGCCGAGCGCAGCGCCGACAGCGGCCCAGCAAGGCGGCGCCGCAGCGGGGGCAGCCCCGTCCACCGTCCAGGCCGGCGCCAACGCCACCGCCGCATCCGACACTTCTTCCAAACGCGCCAGCAGCGCACCAGCGGCAGACGCCTCGACTCCTGCACCTGCCGCGAGCCAAACCGTCGGCTGGACGCCGGGACTCCGGCTATGGCAAAACTCGATGGAGCGGCGGACCTCAACCAGAAGGCTGTCGGCCCCTTCGGGCGAAGCCTCCAGCGCGCCGGCACCGCCTTCGATGGACCGGATGAGGAGCGGAACGCCTCCGGAAACGATGAGAAAGTCGGCCCGTTCCCTGCTGCGAGACACCAGGATCGTCGGACCGGCTGCGCCGGACCCCGTTTCGCGCGACCCAAGCGCCCGCAGCGAGGCAAGGGCTTGCGGTTCGACACTCGCCACCTGGACCCCCGCCCGCAGCATGGCCTCAAGCAGGGCCGGGACGGCTTTGGCAGCCGCCGCGGCCGTCACATACGCCTGCCGACCGGGCTCCGTCTCCGGCAGCGCGCTCGCCTGCCAGGCAACCTCGGTGTCCTCGAAAACGGCATAGCGGGCGATGCGGTCCTGGAGGGTGCGTTCGGCTTCCTCCGGGGATGCCGCCGACAGTTCGACAATGCGGGCCACCGCCCGCGCCCCGCCGAGCGCCACCGACACGTTTCGCCGCGACAGACCGTTTTCCTTGAGCAGGCGGTGGACGGCTGCGGCAACAGCGGCGGGGTCGGCGACACCACCGTTGGCCCAGGCCCCTGCGGGCAGCTCCGCGCGGGCCGCGCGGCGGACGCGGACCTCCGCCCCATCGAGAACGACCTCCGCCGCCTCGACGGCCCCGCCGTCTATGACAATGCCAATCGCCGTACCGTTCATCCCATATCCTTTACGGAGTCAGAAGCGCCACGCCCGCGACCTCGCGCCACCAGACGATGCGCACGGGGTACGCCTTGGCCATCGGCGGCCCGGCAACGATAAGGCGGGCCCGGACCGTCCGGACAAACCCTCCGGCCACGCCCGTGCTCGTCACCGTGACGACAGGCTTGGCGTTGTCTATCTCGGCGCGATATCGGCAGGTCGCCCCGCTCGGCGACGTCAGAGTTCCTTCAACGGTACTGGTAGAGTCATACTTGTCGCGCAGTTCGGCGATGGCATGGCCGACGCCGGCCTCGGCGGCGTAGAGGGCCCGCAGGCCGCTCGCGTGGTTCCGCAGGACGCCCAGGTCCGTCGCCATGACGTCGAGGACGGCGATGGAGAGGACGGCGACGAACGCCACCGCAAAAATGACGAGCAGGAGCGCCGCGCCTCGCACGCCGGGTTGTCTTGTGGCCGACTTCATAGGAGTCCTCACGGGTTCACCGCCGCAGGGGTTCCCGCATAGGGTCCGGGTTTCCATGCCTCCGATTCGGTCGAAGGCGCCCAGGCGCCGGTGCGGCTGAGGGTCGTGCCGTCGCCGTTGCCGCCCCACGCCGCGTCAAAGACCGCCGTGTCGCGGAGCGCGTTGCCCGACGCCAGGAAGACCTGCTTGTCCTCGAGGTTCTTGCCGATGACCGTGCTGTTGACCCACAGGTGCAAGGCGTCGAGAGGCAGGTTCGGGTTCTTGCTCCAGTGGACGATGGCGGCATCCACGCGGACGTAGGCGGTATAGGAATTGCTCCGGTAGCCCCAGATTTCCAGCCGGGCGTCGCGGTTGATGTAGGCCGTCAGGTCCGCCGTGTGGGCCGTCCACTGCTCGTTGCACGGCCCGTCGTAGAGCGTCGCATAGACGGTGCTGGAGCGGTTGGTGACGCGGATGACGACGCGCGGCGTGCTGAAGTCGGCGTTCGCGCGTTCCCAGACGCGGACACGGGCCTTGGTCGCCGCGCTATCGATCTTGAAGTCCTGATACGTACAGTTCCAGCCCGTGCCGTAGTACCTGGCCGAGTAGGTCCCCGAGAAACTCTCCTCGGTGGTGGCCGTCCAATCGTTCGTGCTGCTCCAGTCGCTCATGCTGCCTTTTTCGAAGTCGCCGTTCTTGAGTTTCTCGCGGTACAGTTCGCTGTCGGTATCGGTGATGACGGCATAGCCGCCGGCGGGAATGGAGGTCGAGCCGCTGCTGTAAAGCGGGTCGGCGACGAGCGTGTCGGGCGTGCTCTGGTCCTTCGTCCAGAGGCGCCAGCCGGCGACGTCAATCGCCTGAGCGGTGGGGTTGTAGAGTTCAACCCACTGGTTCTTGTCTTTGGCGCCGAGGTCGCCGCTGGGCTTATACATAATTTCGTTGATGACGACGGTCGGCAGGTCGCGCCGGATACGGGCGCGCGTGGCAAAGGTCACGGGTGCGGCGCGTCCGTTCGGGTCCGTGACGGTAATCGAGGCGTCCACCATGCGCACGGCCGTCGGGTCCGCCCCAGGCAACCCGAGGACGGTCCCGTCGGCCGAGTAGCAGGTCAGCCAGAGGCTCTGACAGTTGAAGGCAAGATCCCCGACGGCGCCAGCCAGGCCGTACTGGACCGTGTACGGCGTTTTGGATGTCACCAGACCGTAGAAGGCCTGGGCGCCGGCGTCGGTACTGAAGTACATGCTGGAGTCGGTCCGGCTGGTCGAGGCGGGCTGTGCCAGCATGCGTGCCTGGCGGAAGGCTCGCGTGAAAGTCGCCAGGCCGATGCGGCCTTCGTGGATGATAGACAGGCGCGGGTCGGCCTCCGAATAGCACGCGCCGGCCTTCTGGAGAAGGGGCGCGGCGGCGGCAAACACCAGCGCCATGATGGCCATTGCCAGGAGACACTCCATGAGCGTCCACCCCGGCCGGGCTGTTGCCTTCGCAAGTTTCCATCGCGTCGTCAATTCAACCCTCCCGGCGTGGCCGTGTCGCCGACAAGCGTCGAAAGCGCCACGAGCACCTCGCCGGCGCTCAGGGCGCCGCTAGCGTCCGCATCGTGGCCGACCTCCACGTGAACGATCTTGCGATGGCTGCTCGCCGTCTGGGTGACGGTCACAAGATATCCATCGCCCAGGGGCTGGCTCGACTTGGCGAGGTTCAGGCTGAAGTTGCGAGCGGCCTTGGCCAGGGCGTCCTCCATCTCGCGTTCGGCCAGGAAAGCGGCCTTGGAACGCGTCTGGACGTCACGGGCCAGCACCAGGCCGCGCGTCACCATGTCGAAGGCGGGCACAAGCGCCGCGCCGAGGAGCGCCGACGCGATGAGCACCTCCACCAGCGTCACACCGCTCGTTGACCTCACACGGCCGGCCGCCATCCTAGGTCCCCTTCACGTACTTGACCGAACCCGTCGGGCCCGAGACGGAAATAAGCCACGTCGTCCCATGACCCACGATGTTGACCGTATCCGTTCCCGCCAGGCCCGTCTCGGCGCCGAGCGAGTTGAAGCCCAACTTGTACCCCTTCGCGAACGTCCAGCCGTCGAACAGCGTCTTTGTCTCGCCTTCCACGGCGCCGGTGTCGGGCGAATAGATGTAGTAGGATGCGCCCGAACACACCACATAGAAGCCGTTCGGCCGCGTGGCGGCACGGTCAATGGCCATTCGACGGGCCAAATGGAGCGTCGCCACCACGCTACGAACGCTTCCCTCGCCTTCGAGTCCCCACAGGGCGGACCCGGCGAAGCGAGGGATGGCCACAGCCGCGAGCACCCCCATGAGGATGACCACGAGGATCACCTCGACGAGGGTGAAGGCGGAGCGGTCGCCTAGGCGACCGCCCCCATGCCGTGGTTTCCTCGACGAGTGGCCGGGCCGACCGGCGCTCCCGGCGCGCCGGGACCGGCCCGCAATCGCAATCGTCGTTGCCATGCGTGACTCCTCCGCCCTCTCGCCGGCCTGGGCCGGCGCCTTCGGCGGTCTCCACACAATGCCATTACCCGCCTCCGCCCTCGGAACCGGCGACGGCAGGCGCTGCTGTCGCGTCAGCCTCAACGACTAACGCACCCAGTCAATGGCTGTGCGCCGTCACGCGCTTCTTGGTCGCGTCGTACTGATACGTGTCCTCATGCGGACATTCCGGAGCGCCGTCCGGGAAAAGGTCCGTATTGTTGAGGATCAGCGTCCCGAACTCGGCCTGGTCGGCGGGGTAGGTGTTGTCATGGGTGACGGCGTAGAGTTCGATCTGGCTGTTCAGCAGCGACACGTTGGCCTGGCAGGCATTGGCCTTGGCGCTCGTCCCGGACTGGACGAACCGCGGGATGGCCACCATGGCCAACAGCCCCAAGATGACAACCACCAACAGCACTTCCACCAGCGTAAACCCCTTTTTCGCCTGTCTCATCGTTACGGCTCCTTTCCTACGGGTTCCCGAACCACCTGTTCCAGTGCGTCTTCCGGACGACCCCGGCATCTCTATAGTCAGCGGGTCAATGGCCCATGTGCTGCATAACGTCGAACATGGGCAGATAGACGGCCACCAGGATGAACCCGACGGCGGCCGCCATGCCGATTGTGAGCAACGGCTCCAGCCGGCTCACGCTGCGCTTCATCGTCAAATCAATGTCGCGCTCGAGCATGTCGCTCGCGCGCTCCAGAAGCGCCGCCACACGACCCGATTGTTCTCCACTGGCAATCACTTGAAGGAGCGACGCGGGGAACCACTTCGTCCGCCGCATCGGCTCCGTCAGCCCCATGCCGCGCTCCACGCCCTCCCGCACCGTCGCCAAGGCTGCGTCGAACGCCGCGTTCCCCGAAACCTTCCCCGCCAGGTCCAGGGCTTCCAGCACCGGAACCCCCGCGCCCATCATCTCGCCGAACGTCCGCACGAAACGAAACAGCACCACTCGGTGCCACAGACGCCCCACCACCGGCAGGCGGACCTTCCACCGGTCCAGTGCCAGCCGGGCGGCCGGTTTGCGGCGGACGTAGATCACCGCCGCCAGGCCGAGCAAAATCGGCACAACCGGCAGCCACGGATTCGCCGAAACGAACCCGCTCAGACCCAGCAGCATCCGCGTCGCCAGCGGCAGCGTCACCCCGATCCGCTCGTACACCCCCGCAAAGACCGGCACCACGTACGTCACAAGGAACGTCGTCACGCTGACAATCATCACCGTCAGGACAACGGGGTACGCGAAGGCGTTTCGGATGCGCTGCCCCATCTCCTGCTTCTTTTCCAGTTGCCGCGCCAGCCGCTCCAGCGTCGCGCCCATCGTGCCGCTCGTTTCGCCCGCCCGGATGGTCGCACGGAAGTAGGCCGAAAACTGGTTCGGATGGCGGTCGAACGCCTCCGAGAGGCTGCGGCCCGCCTCAAGGTCCGCGACCACCTGCGCGATGACCTCACGCAAAATTTTGCTCCCCGTCTCCGAGGCGAAGGTGCGGAGCCCCTCGGCCACGGCAATGCCGCTCCCATACAGGGCCGCCAGGTGCTGGCACAGGGCCACAAGGTCGCCGTCCTTGGCGCGCCGGCCGAAGCCGAACCCCCGCGCCGCCGGCGCGGCGGGTGCGGCCGCGGCTCGTTTTGTGGCCGACGTCGCGCTCAAATGTCCGCCCAGAGACGGGCGACCCGCGACGCGCTCCACCGGCTTTTCCAGCAGGCCCGTTGTCACCGTGTCCACTCCTCCGGCGGCAGGATTCGCCGGATTTCCTCGAGCGTCGTGTGCCCGGCTCGAACGGCCTCGACGGCTGCATCGCGCATCGCGACCGTGCCGCCCTTGTATGCCATCGCGCGCAGAGCGTCGCCCGAAGCCCCTTCGAGGAACGCCTCGCGCAGCGGCTCGGTCACGTGGAGGATTTCGTAGATGCCGACCCGGCCGCGATACCCCGTGTTCATGCAGAGGTCGCATCCGGCGCCGCGCGCGATCTTCGCGCCTTCGAGCGACGTTCCGGCGGTTTCCTCGGCCGACGGCGTGTACAGCTGGCGGCAATCGGGGCAGACCCGCCGCACCAGCCGCTGCGAAATCGAGGCCAGCACCGTCGAGGCAATCAAGAACGCCGGAACCTCCAGGTCTCTCAGGCGCGCCAGCGTGCTGGCCGCGTCGTTCGCGTGCAGGGTCGAAAAAACCAGGTGGCCGGTCATGGCAGCCTGGACAGCCAGGCGCGCCGTCTCCGTGTCGCGGATCTCGCCGACCATGACGATGTCGGGGTCCTGCCGCAGCACCGTCCTCAGGGCGCTGGCAAACGACAGCCCCGCCGCCTCGTTCACCTGAATCTGGTTGACGTGGTCCAGCCAGTACTCGACCGGGTCCTCGATGGTGGTGACGTTCTGCCCGAGGCGGTCCACGTCCTGGAGCGCGGCGTAAAGGGTGGTCGTCTTGCCGCTCCCCGTCGGTCCCGTCAGCAGAATCATGCCGTGCGGATGGGCGATGAGGCCGGCGAACAATTGCTGCTGCGCTTCGGTCATGCCCAATTGGCCAAGCGTCAACGCCCCGCCCGATTTGTTCAGGAGGCGGATGGCTACCTTCTCGCCGCGGACCGTCAAGAGGGTCGAGACGCGCAGGTCGTATTCCGCGCCCTCGATGCGGATGCTGATGCGGCCGTCCTGCGGCACCCGGTGTTCCGTGATGTCCAGGCCCGAGAGCAGTTTGATGCGAGAGACGACCTCTTCCTGAGGTTGTCCGGAGACGGTCATCACTTCGTGCAGCCGCCCGTCAATGCGGTAGCGTACGACGAGGTCGCCGGCCGCGGGCTCGACGTGCACGTCGCTCGCGCCGCGCCGTGCCGCTCCGCGCAGGATCGTGTCCACGAGCCGTACGGCGGGGGCGTCGCGTTCGGCCCCGAGGCGCTCGTCCAGGGAGATGCTGCCTCCCGTCGGCCGGGCGGTCGCGTGGTCTGCGGCGGGTTCCAGGTCCTCACTGAACCCACAGCCCACCGTGAAGAAGCGCTCGATGGCGCGGCGGATTTCTCGCTCGGGCGCGAGCAGGGGGCGGATGCGGCGGCCGGCCACCATTTCCATCTGGTCCAGCACCGCCAGGTCGAGCGCCTGGCACGTGGCCAGGACCAGCTCCCCATCCTCGATGCGGACGGGGACCGCTCGGTGCTGGCGCACCAAGCCCTCCGGAAGGGTGTGCACCACGTCGGGATCCACGGTCAGTTTGCCGACCGCGAGCGGTTCCAGGTCCAGGCGGGGATAAACCCGGCCGCCCTCGACAAGTCCGGGCGAACCGGTCGCGCCGTCGGCTGCGGGCACCATCACAGATGCCGCAACGCCGCCGGCACTGGGAGAATCGCCGAATTGTCCCTCAGCACGGTCCTGCGTCACAACCGTCCTGCACTAGGGGTTTTGCCAGCCGTGCTGCGGGTGCGCTCCGCCCTCCGGGGACACTCTGCCCCCGAAGGTGTAGGGTGAACCGCCCTATACATCGTCAGGTGGGAAGATGAACTTGAGTGCTTTGGGGGGAAAAGCGGCTGAAATCAGGGCTCAAAACGTTTGCCGACAACCCGCTACAGCCGCGCCACAGCCGTTCCGAGGCCAGGAAAAGACTGTGCCGAATCACGCTAGAGGCGGTACCAACCACACAGAATGGTGGGCAGGGCCGGAGTCGAACCGAAAACCGCAAGTGCCGAACCCGCAAAGACTTGCGCCTTACCGCACGAGCAGCGCGGCGCAAAAAGCGGCGCACTCGCCCCCGATTCCGGCCCTGCCGGGACTGTTTCAGCCCCGCCAAGCCTGCCCGCCTCGGCGGACTCGCCGCCGGGCGAGGCCAACGGGCCCCCGGACGTGGCCGACCTGGCGCGCCGCCTCGCGGCCCTGCCTGAAAGCGTCCGGGCCAAACTCGTGGCGATGGTCAAGGCCGACGAACGGGGCAAACGATGACGGTGCGGGCACGCCTTAGACAAGGGCAGCGATCAGCACGCCCACGAGCACGCCCACGAGCACGAGAAGCAGGCCGCTGACCATGCCGACCAGCATGATCCGCCAAGTGACTTGCCGGAATGTCGCCCGGCCGCGGCCTTTGGGAATAAGGTGCTCGGCGATGCTGGTCAACACGCCCCATACGAAGGAAAGCCCAACTACCCGAAAGCCAAGCACCGCAATCGCCATCCCTATCGCACCCATCGCAACCCCCTTTGCTTCTAAGGTTTTCGTTCAGGGTTCACGGCGTGCCCCCCGACGCTAGAGCGCATCCACTGAAGCCTACCGCGCGGCTGGGGGCGCGGCCAAGCCGAATCCGGCGGGCGCAAGAGGGTTCGCGGCGGCGGGGCGACGCACGCCCCCCCTCCCCGTCGAACCGTCACCCGGCCCTTGTCGCCACGAGGGAGGTAGGGCGGAAAAACTGCCGTGCTGATTTTGGGGGTCTGGCAGGGGCGACGGGGCGGCGGTAGAATCAGATGCACCTCCTTGGGGGTCGAAGGATGACAAAAATGAGAAAACCAAAGATGAGAAAACCATGGAGGATATTCCTGACGGTTCTTCTTGCGCTTATCGCCATCCCCCTGGGGGCGGGTTTCATTTGGTTCCTTTGGGGGCTCTCCTACCTCGACCGAGACTGGGCTGCGGAAATGGATTTCTACGGTCCCCTTTTTGTTTGGGTTTCCTGGATCATCCGCGATCTTATGATGTGGGTTTCCATCGCGGGGTTCGTTGTATGGCTGATTCTGACTGCTTGTTGGCACATTCAGGATATTCTGTCCGAGGAAACATAGCCTGGCGGCCTTGCCTGTCGGCAGCCAGTCGGTAGAATCGGACCTGTCCGCCGTAGCCTCGGCGAAGGCGGATGATGTGGCGTGGGGGCTAGGGAACTAGACCCGAAAAGCGGCGCCTCGACCGCCCGCCCCCGCTTCACCTTCGAGGCCGGATGCGAGGGCCGGAATCATGTCGAAACGCAAAGCACTGACACTGAAGAAGCAAGCCGCTAGGCCGTCCGATCACCTTCCATCGAAGTCCGTTGAAACGCTGAAGGACAGGGCGCTCAGTCCCTTTCCCCCGTTACTCCTTCTCGCCAGTGAAAGGCTGAAACAGGGGGGCGATTCACAATTCTGGGCCGAGATCATGCTCGACCTGTGGCCGCCCTTGTCCTTGTCACGGAAAACCGGCACAAGCCCCTATGTCTCCGTCTTTCGTGCCTTGTATCGGATGGAGCGTTTTCGCCGCTTTCGGGCCTTGTGCGAGGCCGTCGGATTGGGTCCTTGCGAAGAGTGGGGCGAGGGCGAGGACGGGGCGGCAGAGTGGTGGCTGCACATCTTGCTGATGCCCCAGGGTTTTCATGACAACCTGTGGCGCTCGTTTGTGGAGTCTTTCTTGACGTATCGCGCTGCCTTCGTGGAAGTGGTTACCGTGGCCTCGAAGGAAGATCGGCGCAAGAAGGACATCATCGTTGCACTGGGGGGACAGATCGCCGACCTTCGTAAACGTAAGCAGGTGAAGGCCGTCGAATGCGCGCAGCGGCGTCCAATGCGCCCACCCACAGACGAACAGAATCAAATCGCCACGTTCTATGAGAATCAGGGATACAATCAGACGAAAACCGCTGCCTGGCTTACGAAGTACCTGCGAAAACCTGTCACGCAAAGCAGGGTATCGCGCGCCGTGGCCACCGTGAACCGCTGGCGCAAGGCAAATCCCACGCTGAACTTGCCACAGATTCCCACGCGAAAACGCAAGGTGGCAAGAAACATCAACCCCGAACGCCTTGACCTTGGGCCGCGAACCGATCACCTGGCTGAGCGTCAGCGGGACAAGCCACGCCATCTCCGTTATTGACCTGACAGACAGATGATGATGCCCCTAAACAGCCTACATTATGTGGGCTGTTTTTGTCATAAGCCCTTGCCTGCAAAGCAATAAGCACATTCTCCGCCCAAGTAAGCCGATTATGCACCCCCAAATGAAGGGAAGGCCCGCACGGCCCCCCGAAGCATTCCACGGCTGCGGGTGGAGGATGATCAGATGCAGAGTCACGAGGTCTTGCTTACGGCGCGAGAACTCGGCGAGCGCTTGGCGGTTTCGCCGAGTACCGTTATCCAGTGGGCCAAGGACGGGCGGATTCCCGAAGTGCGCCCTTCGCCTCGGATTCGGCGATTCGACTGGGGCGACGTGGTGGCCGCGCTCAAGCGCCACCAGGTCAAACAAGGGGGGGCGACCCATGCCGACTAACGCCCCCGACCGCCCGATTGATGCCCCCGACCGAATACCGACTGGCCGACTCTGCTACTCCGTGGCCGAGGCCGCAGACCAGATCAGGGTGTCGCCGCGACAGGTTTACACGCTCGCGCGCGACGCCGGGCTGCCGACCGTGAAAATCGGCGGGCGGCGACTGGTGCGCCGGGCAGACCTGGAGCGCTGGATCGCCGCGCAGCCGGTGGATCGTCCGGGCGCGGACGGGCCAGAGGCGCTCCACCCGAAAGACGACTGCCATGCCGAAACGTGAACCATCATCGGGCCGTCCAGATGGCACGCCTGCCGCGACGGTTGCGGCGGCGCTTGAACTCCTGGACCTCGGCTTGCGGCCGATCCCGTGTCGGCCGGGCATGAAGATTGCGGCTGTTCGTTGGGGACGGTTTCAGGAGATGTCGCCGGACGCGAATCAGGTGCGGGAGTGGTGGCGCAAGTGGCCGGATGCGAACCTGGCCGTGTTGACCGGCACGCCCGGCGGCGTCGCCGTCCTGGACCTGGACGCCGGGCACGGCGCGTTTCCGCCCGCGCCGGGCTTGGAGTTGCCGAGCGGCTACATCGTGGCGACGCCTGGCGGCGGGGAGCACCGCTACTTCGCACACGTGCCGGGGCTTCGCTGCTCTGGGGGCCGCCTGGCGCACAAGGTGGACGTGAGGGCCAAGGGCGGCTATGCCCTGATTCCGCCGTCTAGCATCGGGGGCCGACCGTACCGCGTGCTTTACGGAAGCCTGGCGGATGCCCTGAGTGAGCCTTGCCCCGCGTGGCTGATGAACCTTCTCGCCGACGGCCTGCCCGACGGCTTGAGTGGTTCGGCGCGGTGCTTCCTGTCGAGCGGAGCGGGGAAGGGTTTTCGCAACCAGGCGCTTTTCCGCGCGGCGTGCGAACTGGCCGCCCTCGACGTAAAACAGCACGAGGCCGAAGCGCTGCTGCGGGAAGTGTGCCGACGTTGCCGACCGGCTTTGCCGTGGCGCGAGGCGGCGCGGACTATCAAAAGCGCTTACGCCGAGCCGAGAACGCCGACCCTGAGTACCGACAATGTTGACCTTGTGATTCCGAGCGACATCGCGCGGCGAACCGACCTGACGGCTCCGGCAAAGATGGTGCTGGCCGCAGTGACTTGGCATGAGGGGCCGTGCGGTTTCCACCGAGTGGAAAATACACCGGGTGCTTCTTGCGCTCCTAATCCATGTATCCCGTTCGTCTTTCCTGGGATCAGACGGCTTGCGAAACTCACCGGCCTCGATCCCGCCACCGTCAAGCGGAGCATCGCTGCCTTGGAGCAGGCGGGGCGTCTCGCCGTCGAGCGGCGCGTCGGTTGTGTGAATCGCTATCGCGTCCTACCGAGCGCAAAAAGCGCCGGGTTGCCTGCGATAAGAGGAACCGGCAAACAGCAAGACGAAAGGCAGACAGCATGTATGGATTAGGGGCGCTTTCTGCGCCCGGTGCGGAAAGCGCTGGGTGGGCGTCGGGGGAGTTTCTGCGGGCCTTTGCGCGCGCGAGGCAAGGGGCGGACTATCAAGGAAAGGGGTAAGGCGATGACATGGTCGGACGCAGAACGGGCGGCGTGGCGAGAGAACCGGGCGGCGTGGCGTGCGGCGCGGGCCGCGAGGCGTGAGGAGAACCGGGCGGCCTGGGCGGAGCGGGGGCTTGAGCGCTTGACTGCGAAGGTGAAGGCGCGGGACTGGGGGCGAGCGATCCACGACCTCGACGACCTGCGGTTTACGCTGGCGAAGTTGGCGGCGGAGGGCGATGTCCAGGGCCAGGGCGGCGGGCAAGGCGAGGACCATGACAAACCGGAAAACGTTGCCCTGTGAGCGGTGCGGGCGGCGCGTCCTTGTCGGCGTCGAGGCCGCCGCGTGCCGCTGCTGGCGGTGCTGCGGCTTCATCGGCGATCCGAAGCCGGGCGGGGGCCGAAGCCTGGAGACGCCGCGTCTAGCGGACGTGAAAGAGTGCGCCAACTACATCGGCGAGACGTGCATCGTCCGGGCGCATGGCCGGTGCATCGTCCTCGAAGGCGAGGGCTGCGGCTGGTTCGAGCGGGCGGTCCGGCCAGGGGGCGGGCTGAGCGGGCGCGTCTGCGCGGCGTGCGGGGGTGAAGTGCCGAAGCACCGCCGATACTGCGAGGCGTGCCGAATGGCAAGGCGAAGGGCGGCGAACCGCGAGGCCCAGCGGCGAAATCGCGTCTCATGTCAGCAATCTACTGCGCCAGCCCCCCCGAATTGTCAAGAATCTGAGGCCGTATCGGGCACTTTCCGACAGGGCCGACCCAGGGTAGCCGCGCGAGCGCAAAATGCTGACAAATGCTAACACGGGCGCGGACGGCCCCGGAGTTTTCCGAAGCATCGCGCGCGCGAGGCGGGCAAGCCTGGGCGCGGCGGGGGAATGAAAATCGCGGAAAATAGGCTTGACAAGGTTTCATCGTCCTGGTAGAGTGAGGCCATGAACCCGAAACGCGAATACGACGGAAGGTTGACGCGGAGGCTGCGGGCGGCAATCGCCAAGGCCCCGATGACGCGGCGCGAACTCTCGCGGCGGGCGGGGATCGCCGAGGGGCTGCTCTCGCGGTTCATGCGCCGCAAGATCGGCGCGACGATGCGGACGGCAGACGCCCTGGCCGAGGTCTTGAACCTGGACCTGGTATCGAGCGGGCCGGTGAAGCCGGGGCGTCCGGTGAAACTGGGCCGACCGCCGAAACGAAAACGCAAAGGCAAGCGGACCTGAAAGGGACACGCCCGCCCAGGCGGGCACAGGGAAAGGGGCAGGTGATGACGACCGAGGAACGGCTGGCGACGGTGGAGCGGAAACTGGGGCGCGTGAAGCGGCGGAGCCGTTGGCTGCTTGCCGCGCTGGGGCTGGGCATGGGGGCGCTGGCGCTCGTGTGGGTGTCGGCGGCAAGCGCGCCGCGGGCCGAGGCCCAAGGCGCGGTCGGCGGGGCGGACCCGTCTAGCCCATGTCGCTATCAGTTGGCCGTGGCGCCGGGCTACGTCTATGGGGACGAATTGGGCGGACGCGTGTCTATCCGAACACGCCTGTACATGCTCGACCAGATTACGGGGGTTCTTTACACGCGTGACCAACTCAAAGACCCCAAGACGGGCAAAACCCAGGATGTTTGGGCGACACGGTCCCGCACGGCAAGGTTTGTTGTTGATGATCCCACGCAGCCGGGCATCTGCCCGGACTGTAACGGCACAGGGAGGTTGATCACCCCGCAGGGGGCGAAAAGATGCCCGACCTGCAACGGGACAGGCAAGATCGCCCCGTAGGGCGACAAGGGAAAGGCAGGTGACGTATGGCAAGCCTTTCGACGAACCGGCGGACCGGGACGCGGGCCGTGCTGGTGATCTGTCCCGACGGGCGGCGTCGGCGGATACGCCTCGGCCGGGTGACGAAGGACGTTGCCCTGGAGGTCAAGCGCCACGTGGAGCACTTGCTTGCCCGCCGGCGGCACGGCCTGCCCTTGCCCGGTTCAACGGCGGAGTGGATCGGGGGCCTCGCGGGCCGCTTGCGCCAGCGCCTGGCGGTGTGCGGTCTGGCCGAGGCCGCGCCGAGTGCCCCGACGTTGGGCGCGTGGCTGACGCGCTACGTCGAGGGGCGGGGCGACGTGGCGGGCAACACGCGATTCAAGTATGAGGCCGTCCGAAAGGACTTGATCGGCTACTTCGGGGCGGACAAGCCGCTTGACGCACTCGGCCCCGGCGACGCCGAAGATTTCAACGTGTGGCTGAGGACCGAACGGAAACGGAGCCTGTCGGAAGGCACGGCCCGGCGGCGCGTGGGGATATGCAAGCAGTTCTTCTGGGCGGCGGTCAAGCGGCGGCTGGTGCGGGAGAATCCGTTCACCGGGATCAAGTGCGGCGAGTTTTCCGAGTCCCGCTTCGCCTTCGTGTCGCCCGAGACGGCCGAGGCGGTGATGGACGCCCTGCCGACTCCGGCCTGGCGTCTGGCCTTCGCCCTGGCGCGGTGGGGCGGCCTTCGCGTGCCGTCCGAGGTGACGGCCATGACCTGGGCCGATGTATCGTGGGAACGCAGCCGCTTCACGGTGCGGAGCGTCAAGACCGCCAAGCACGACGGCAAGGGTTCGCGCGTCGCGCCGATCTTCCCGGAACTGGCGGGGCCGTTTCGTGAGGCGTTTGAGGCGGCCGAGGCCGGGGCCGTCCACTGCTGCCCGCAGTATCCGGCCAACTTTGCCGGGCAGATGTATCGCAAGGTGATCTTGCAAGCCCTGGCACTGGCGGGCGTGGACCCCTGGCCGAAACTGTTTGTGAACCTTCGGGCGACGCGGGCAAGCGAACTGGTGGAGCGGTTTCCGGCGCACGTGGCGGCCAAGTGGCTTGGACACTCGCCGAAGATCGCCTTGAAGCACTACCTGATGGTGACCGAAGCCCACTTTGTCCGGGCCTCGGGCGCGGCGCAGAAAGCGGCGCAGCAAGGCCGAGAAATGCCGGTGAGGGCCTGCAACGGCTACCGGGAGGAAGGGGAAAAACCGGCTTTTCAGGGCACTGCGCGTGCATGCACGGATTTACAAACTTCGATGGTGGGCAGGGCCGGAGTCGAACCGGCGACACCCCGGTTTTCAGCCGAGTGCTCTACCACCTGAGCTACCTGCCCGCACCACCAGGCCAGCCGGCGACTATATCGCCGGCGGCGCGCGCTGTCAATCACCGCACGGCCCGCGATCAGGGCTCCTCATCGTCTCCGCCGCCTTCGCCAGCGGCTTCCTGCTCAGCAACCGGCGGCGCCCAGACGACCCGGAGCCGACGACGGACCCCCTCCTCGTTGAGAAGGTCGCCCTGTGCCGTGCCGGTCAGTTCCGTACTGACCTCCTGCGCCAGCAGCGGCCGAATCGCCTGGTACAGTTCCTCGCGCGGCGGTTTTCGGCCGACCAGTTCCAGGACGACAGCCCATCGTTCCCGGGCGAGCGTCACGAGCAACCGTTGGTTGCCGTCCGGCTCGAGGCGGAAGCACTCCGCCACCACCAGCCGGTTCGAGCCGACGACCGGCAGGCTGGGCGTAAGCGTGAACGAGCGGCCCATCCGGCTGGCCGGCACGAACCGCTCGCGCGGAAACCAGTCGGCTTCTTCAACCTTGGCGCCGGCCTTTTTGGCGGCGGCTTCCAGGCCTTTTTCACCGGCCGCCTCCAGCAACTTCTTCGCCGCAGCCACCGCCGCATCGAACGCCGCCTCCAGTTTCAGGTCCGCTACGACCTGGTCCCGCACCTCGTCCAGCGAGGCGGGCTCGTGACTGGCCTCGAATGCCGTCACGCGGAAGGCGTAGCCCCGCCCCAAGCGGTCCGTGAAGACCTCGCTGATCTCATTGGCGGCAAGTTGGGCCTTTTCCGCCCCCACCAGTTCCACGAGCGCAAGAGCCGTCGGGGCAACCGTCGCCCCTTCGCGCGTCGCCTCGCCGAGGCCTTCCAGGCCCGCCAACCCCTCCGCCGTCAGAAACTCCGGCACGCCAACGCAGCGCACGTGCGTGCCATCGGCCCAGATGTGAAGGTCGGGCGCCTCCTTCATATCGCGGACTTCGGCGACATCGCCCTGCATGCGTTCGGCCGCAAGGCGCCTCGCTTCCTCCTCGACCAGGCGCTTGCGGACCTCGTCGCGGACCTCTTCAAGCGGCCGGAAGACCTTCTTCGGTTCCTCGCCTGCTTTCTTGTCGGGTTTCGGCTCGCCCTCCGCCGGGGTTTCGGCAGCGGGTTCCTCGGCGGGCGGTTTCGAGTCGTCCTTCTTCGGTTCTTCCTTTACGGCGAAGTCCGAGTCCTTATGGGCCTCGTAATAGGCCGAAACGTCCTCGTCGGTGACACGACTCCGGGCCTCGTCCGTAAACGTCGCGGGGTCGGCCGTCAGGTACTCGACCTTCACCCGGTCCGCGATGCGGTAGCCGAAGCCCTTCGGCCCGTGCCCCGGCAGGTAGGCCTTGTAGGCCTCGAATTGCTTCTGGATGTCCTCTTCCGCGGGCGCAGGTGTCTTCGGCAGGAGGTCCTCGGCCTTGAGGACGACCAGGCGGACTTTGACACGCTCGTCCATGTGGACAAAGCGGCGCCGGAGTTCCGGCTCGAGCGGCACGGCGACCGTCTCCAGCAGCCAGTCCACGTAGGCCCGGAGGGTCATGTCCGCACGGAGGCCGTCGGTGAACGCGGCGCGCCCACCGCCGGCTTCCTGAGCGATGAGTCGCTCCAGGTCCGCGCTTTTCAGGCCCGACTCGTGCAGCGCCGCCAGGCGCGCCTCGACCTCCGCCTCGGTCGCGTCAAAGCCCCATCGGCGGGCCTCCTCGTAGAGGGCCATCCAGACCATCACGCGCGACCGCTCCGGCCGATCTTCCAGAAACGCATCGCCGACCAGAGGCCAGACGCTCCGGCCCGCCGTGTGGTACATCACAGTGGCCTCGGCCTCCGGCGTCTGGACCTCGCGCGCCAGCCGGTACAGCAGCCACCGCGAGGCCCCCACGCCGACGCGTATCTCGCGGTAGAACTCCACCACCTCGCGCTCGCGGACGGCCCGACCGAGAATCGAGCCCCACTCCGGGTTGGACTCGCCTCCGACCCACGCCACGAGGTGGTGCCAGACGTAGGTCAAAGTGCCAAAGAAAACCATGCTGACCACCGCCAGGACCATGAGCACCATGAAATACCGCCGGTGCCGACGGAAGAACGCCAATTGCATCCGGGTCTGTCCTTTCGTTGGGTCCGCCGTGCTGCATCGAAGGAGCGTAGGCTAGGCGGGCGGCGCCGGAAAAGCAACTTGAAAACACCCTAGGCCGCAGCTGGCGTCCGCAGCCGCGACGCCTGGAGCAGCGCGTTTTCGGTCGCCAGTTCCGTGTGGACGTAGCGGCTGATGTGGCCCTGGGCGTCGGCCAGGAAGGCGACCGCCCCCTCCAGGGCCTCAGGCGGCCAATCGGCCAGGCGTTCCACGGCTTGCCGCTGGTCGGCGTTAACGAGGGCGGCCCCTCGGCCCACCGTCGCCAGGACGAGCGCGTCGCGGAACGCCGACGTCATCGCCGCCAGCGCCGTCCGCGCCGCCTCGCGCCTGAGGGCCGTCTCTTCGCGCGACTCGTTCGTCGTGCGTTCGGTCTTCGCAAACTCGCGGGACCAGGCGGCGACGCGTTCGGCGATGTCGAGCGCGGCCGGCTCGTCCATCGCCGCCAGGCGCGGCAGGATCTCTCGCTTCAGGTCCCACAGGCCGCTGCCCGCCAGCGTGCATGCCCGCTCGATGCTTCCGCCCGCAAAGCGCGCCGCATAGGCGATTTCCTCGTCCGACACGCCCGGCGCGGCCGCGTCGTTCTTGCCGCCGCTCTCCGCCGCCTGCGCCTCGGCCTGAAGCACGGCGCGCACCTTGTCGGCGACGAAATCATCCGGCA